>CAACVF010000211.1_pt1 | contig 12735 bp, 20 predicted proteins | sample 2381781 | NCBI WGS metagenome assembly CAACVF01 (sample SAMEA5211967, study PRJEB30684) | marine metagenome | biome: Marine; feature: Epipelagic; material: Water | collected 2015-10-15 | depth 60 m | reverse complement strand
AATATCCAGTAGTTTTAGGTATACCTTTACTTTTGTTTCTTTTTCTTTTTATTCTCATTTCTTTTTTTCCTTTTCTTTGGTTCTTTAACCAATTTCATCCAATCCAACCTAGGACCAAAATAAATATTTTTAACTTTATTATTCAACCAATCGCGACCCCAAAACCATTGCAATACATGTTTTAGATTAGCCACTTTTTTAAATCCTCTCCTAACACTTGTGTGGCAATATTTATTTTACCACGTAATGATTTTACAATCTGCTCGTCTACAGTTTTTTCAGCAATTAAATCTATATAAGTTACTTTAGATGTCTGTCCTATGCGATGAGCTCTATCTTCTGATTGTAACCTAACTTCTAAATCATAGCTATTGCTATAATAGATAACAGTATGGCTGGCAGTAAGAGTAAGACCATACCCTCCGGTTTTTGGATTAGATACCAAGTAACGTAAATCAGAATTTTTGTCCTGGAAATCAGATATAATTTGATCCCTGTCAGCCATATGTGTGTCACCATATAAGCTCGCAGTGCTTTCCGCACCATATTTCTTCTGAAGAGTTCTTGTAATATTTTGTATATCATACCTATAATTTGCCCATATAATAATTTTGTCATTTGTTTCCTCCAATATATTTAATAATTCTGACAACCTATTACTTTTTAATTCTTTTACTTTACCGTCATCAGTAGTTACATGCCCACAAGTTATTTGATGTAGTCGCATAATTTGTGTTAAAGCAGAAAAAGCTGTCATTGTTCCGTCTGCTAATTCAGCTATAGCAAATTTTTTCATTTCGTAATAAGCTTTTAATTGTTCTGGCGTTAATGTTACAATTCTTTTCATGTACACTTTATCAGGAAGATCTAAACAATCTTCTTTTAAAACACGCGTAGAAAATTTATCAAGTTTTTTATTAAGTTCATCAAGTCTAATATATTTAATTACATGACTATAAGAATGCGCTCCGCCTGCAGCTCTTCTATTAGCCATTAAAGCGTATCGTGTTTTAAATGTCCAATACGAAGAAAAATCTAATAAATCTGGATCTAAAAAATAACATTGTGTATATAAATCTAATGGACTTTTTGTAACAGGAGACCCAGTTAATATTCGCCTGTATTTAGCCAAAGATCTTAACTTTAAAACATTTTTAGTTCTCGAAGCTGTTGGTGCTTTTATAGTTGTAGACTCATCTATTGCCATTAAAGAACGGTGTCCTAATAAAAATTTATAAGCAAATTCATATCCCTTTGATGTACTAAAAGCTTCTATGTTCATTAAAAAAATAGTTAAGTTATCATTGATCACGAACAACGAATCTAATGCAGCTTGTTCTTTTTTATTAGGTGTAGGCGTCCAACATACAATGTTGGCATTAATATGTTCAGGTAAATGAATAGGTAATTCTTGATTTTTCCAATTATGATATACACCTTTTGGTGCAACAACTAACGCAGAATCTATATGACCTTTATCATATAGCATTGCAATATTATCAATACATACTTTAGTTTTTCCTGTTCCCATTTCCATAAAATAGGCAAAATCAATTTTATTCCAAGAACAACCTAGAGCTTTTAATTGATGCTCGTAAGGTTCCGTTTTAAATCTATAGTCCATAATTTTCTACTTTCTAAAATTCCCATATACCACTTGCGAAATAAAAATCAAGTGATATATGTAAAAATAGAAGGAAAGAAATATGACAGTATATGTAGTACAAGAAATGCCTAATAGAGATATTCTTAGTGCAGAAAAATATGGCGAGTTAGTGCCAATTTTACCACCTGGCTATCAATTAATACTAAGCCCCGCACCAACAGTAGCAAAAATAAAAAAAGTTTTAAAAGATTTTAACGACGAAGATTATTTATTATTGATGGGGGATCCTTCTCTTATTGGTGTAGCGTGTTCCGTTGCAGCAAAACATAATATAAATAAATATAAAGTCTTGAAATGGGATAGGGAAAGGCGTAAATACTATCCGTTAGAAATAGACATTAATTAAAAGGAGAATTAAGAATGACATCATTTGATCCAAAAGACATTGCAGAACAATTAGAAAAAGACCAACATTTTTTTGGTCAAGTTGACGATAAATCTCTCAAAGCTCTCAGTGAAAAATGTTCTAAGTTAGAAGCTGTACAGATTAAAATCGATCAACAAGAACAAGACATTAAATCATTAAAAGAGCAAGAGCGCAAGATTTCTGAGGAAGAAATTCCATCATTTTTACAAGAAAAAGGCTTGACAAGTTTGACGCTAAACAACGGAACTGTTGTTAATGTAGTAGAAGATATTAAGCCATATATTAAGGTTGACAACAGAGAATTTTGTCATAACTGGTTAAGAAATAACGATTTTGGTGATTTAATTAAGAACGATGTATCAGTTAGTTTTGGTAGAGGTGAAGACTCTGAAGCTGCAACTGTTAAATCATATATAGAAGGTTTAGGTTTGATTCCGTTACAAAAAGAATCTGTACATTATCAAACTTTAAAAGCATTCGTCACAGAACAACATAAAAAAGGTGTTAGTCTGCCCGACGAATTTGGTGTGCACGTAGCCAATAAAACAAAACTCGTGCGAAAAAGAAAATAATTTAATACTGGAGGTATTATGACTAAGACTAAAGGAAATACTAATAATGTAGTTAGTATAGAAGATAAGCTGCCTGTTGAAATGTCAATCATGGAAGAGGACGCTCACGCAGGTCTAGAGGGTATAACTCAAGAAGATTTAGCCACTCCTAGACTAAAAATATTAATGCAACTTTCTCCTGAACTAGAGGAAAATAAAGAAGCTCGTGCGGGTATGGTAATGAATACAGTAACGGGTGACATGTATGATGGTGAAAAAGGTATTATTGTTGTGCCTGTTGCATATAATAGACAATATGTTGAATGGTCAGACAGAGGACAAAGCTCGGGAGCTCCTGTCAATGTGTATGACGCTGATAGTGATATACTATCTAAAACAACGAGAGATCAAGGAAACAAAGATAGATTAGATAATGGTAATTATGTTGATGTAAATGCCAATCATTTTATTTTGTACTTTGACAAAGAGGGTAATCCTCAACCTGCTTTAGTAACAATGAAAAGCACTCAACTCAAAAAAAGTAGACGTTGGAATTCAATGATGTTGAATTTAAAAATACAAGGATCGAAGGGACCTTTCACTCCTCCGTCTTACAGTCACACATACAAATTAAAAGTTGTTAAAGAAAAAAATGATTTAGGAACTTGGTATGGTTGGGACGTTGAAAGAGTTGGACCTGTTGAATCTAAAAATGTTTACGAAATGGCAAAGACTTTTGCTAGTAGTGTTAAGGCTGGTGAAGTAAAAGCTAAACCAGATCAAGATGCACAAAAACAAAATGTGCCGTTTTAATAAAGAAGTCATAAGGCCAGGAACATCCTGGCCTTGTAAACACATGGGAAGAATAGAGAATGCAGCAATACGACATATCAACATTTAAAAAAATATTTAAAGGACTTGACCGTGCTTACGGACAGTATCGAAGTGGTGATACAAAAAGAAATGGTAAGCAAGGAGGGCAAGCATACATTGTAAAAAACAATGTAACAGATCAATTATGGAAAGATCATTTAGAAGGTAAAGATCCAAGTTTAGGAATCATTCCTATTATGGATGATAATAAATGTCATTGGGGGTGTATTGATGTTGATTCTTATCCGTTAGATCATAAAAAAATAATACAAGACATAGAATCAAAAAAACTACCATTGATTGTTTTTCGATCTAAAAGTGGTGGAGCTCATATATTTTTATTTACAACAGAACCTGTTACAGCAAAATTATTACGTGAAAAATTAATGGATATTGCGTCTGTTATTGGTTACGCTAATTGTGAAATATTTCCTAAACAAGAAGAGATACGAGCCGACAGAGGAGACACAGGAAACTTTTTAAACTTACCTTATTTTGAAGGCAACGAAAGTAATCGTTACGCTTTTAATTCAGAAGGACAATCTTTTAGTCTTAATGAATTTTTTGATAAGTATTCTAAGACAGCTTTAACCGCAGCTCAGTTAGAAAATTTACAAATTATAAAAGAACCAGATCAAGGATCGTTTGATGGTCCTCCTTGTTTAGAAAATCTTATGTCTAAAGGTATACCAGAAGGAGGCAGGGACAATACATTATATCAATATGCTGTGTATGCAAAGAAAAAACATCCAGACAATTGGAAAGAAAAGATAGATACATTTAATCATAAGTATATGGACAGGCCACTAGGCTCAGCGCAAGTACAAAAAACAATTAGTCAACATGAGAAAAAAGATTATCAATTTAAATGCAAAGACCAGCCTATGTGTTCAGTATGTAATTCAGGTTTATGTCGTTCACGTAAATATGGTATTGGTCAAAGTTTTTCTTATGATTTTGATAGTTTATCTAAGTATGAATCAGATGAACCTATATGGTTTTTAAATGTTGGTGGTAAAAGATTATATTTAAATACAGACTCTTTATATGATCAGACAAAGTTTGCTAAAGCATGTATGGAACAATTAACTATATTAATGGCACCTGTTAGTAAGCGTGATTGGATTGCCCGTATACAAGCTCTATTAGCAACAGCAGAGACAATTGAAATGCCTAACGAGATACGAAAAGTAGGTCAATTTGACAGTCACTTAGAATCATTTATTTTAGAGCAGGACGAAGCTGCAGAGATTGATGAAGTATTAATAGGTAAAGCGTTTAAAGATGATGGAAAGATTTTTTTTAAGCTTAAACCTTTAATAGATTATTTAAATAAAAAAAGATTCACGAATTTTACAGAAACGCAAATGGGAGCTCGGATCAGGGACCTTGGTGGAGATTCAACTAAACGTCGTATTCGTGAAGATAAAAAACTTATTCATCTTTGGTATGTTCCAGAGAATTTTGCCGAACGAGATGAAAAAGAATTTAAAACACCAGATATGAAAGAACAGGTACCATTCGCATGACAATTAGAAGTAAAGACGGATTACGAACTGTAAATATGTATCCACTAAATTGCAGAGAAATAGTTTTTAAATATAATAATCAATATCAAGAAAAATATGTTTGGCCAGAGGGAGATTTACTATCTCCGTCCCGTGTATTTGATGGAACATCAGATAAATCAGGACTAGATAGATGGAGAAAAAAAGTTGGCGACGAAGAAGCTGATCGTATTATAGAAGAATCTAAAAGCATTGGTACAAGCATGCATCAATATTTAGAAAATTCTATTTTAAAATTTGCTAATGTTAAATATCAAAACCTTCCTCCGATAGTTAATCCTGCTTTTCATCCTTATTACGACATGGCTAATAAATTAGGAGCAGTTATTTTAGAACAAGGATTAAAAAATAGATTAGAAGAAGTATGGGGATTAGAAGCTCATGTATATTATGAACATTTTTATCGAGGTATTATTGATTGTATTGGTATTTATGAAGGAGAACCATGTATTGTTGATTTTAAACAAAAAAGAAAAATGCCTCAACGCCAATACATTGAAGATTATTTTATGCAAGTAGCTGCTTATGGAATTTGTCATAATTCTATGGTAGGAACTAAAATAAAAAAAGGTGTTATTTTAATTGTGGACAGGCAATTTAATTTTAAAAAATTTGTTGTAGAAGGAGATGAATGGAAACATTATTGCCGTGAGTTTTGTAAAAAGTTAGAAGAGTTTATTTATATTGATGTTGAAAGAAAAACAAAAGCTGCAAAATCCGCACAGTTGCGTATGTTTACACTAGAAAGATTAAAAAGAGCTTATGTCAACTAAAATTATATTAGGACCACCAGGCACAGGTAAAACAGAATATTTATTGCGCCGTGTAGAAGATGAATTGGCAAATGATATAAAACCACAAGAGATAGGATATTTTTCCTACACAAAAAAAGCTGCAAGAGAAGCAAAAGATAGAGCTATTATTAAATTCCCTCATCTTGATAAAAAAGATTTTCGATACTTTAGAACACTACATAGTTTAGCATTTCAGGAATTAGGTATTTCTACAAAAGATGTTATGCGTGATATTCATTATAAAGAGTTATCAAAACTTCTTGGAATCAAATTAAAAAATACAACCAAGAGATCAAACGATGGTTTGGCAATACAAGACGAGCCTTACTCACAGATTATAGATCTTGCACGTGTTCGTAATGTTAGTTTGCGTGAACAGTTTCATATATCAGGTCATTTAGATGGTGGCTGGTTAAAATTAAAGTATATTGCTGACGGTATTACTGATTATAAAAAAGAAAGAAACTTGTATGAATTTACTGACATGATTATAGAATTTAATAGAAGAGAAGAATGTCCTGAATTAAAAGTTTTAATTATTGATGAAGCACAAGACCTTGCTCCTATACAATGGACAATGGCAAAAAAACTTATTGCGTATGCTAATCGCACTTATGTTGCAGGTGACGACGATCAATCTATTTACAGATGGGCAGGTGTTGATCCTGATGATTTAATTAATCTAGAAGGTGAGCGATATATTTTAGATCAATCTTGGCGTGTGCCTCGTAAAATTCACGATGCAGCAACAACATTAATTAAAAGAGTAAAGAATAGAATACCAAAAATATGGAATTCTAAAAGTGAAGAAGGTGTTATTCAATACCACAACACCCCTTTTGATTCTGTTAATATAGCGGAAGGCGAGTGGCTTGTTTTAGGGCGTGATCGATATACACTTGATCGTATTGAAACTGAAATGAAAACAAAAGGATTATTTTTTGCTCGTTTATATAAAGGCGAAGCTATCCCATCGGTTAGTCAAAAAAGATTAAATGCAATTAATGCGTGGACAGATCTTACACTGCGCAATAAAGATTTAGAGTTAGAACGTGTTCGAACAATTTATCATTATTTAGAAGTTAACAAAGATGTTAAACATGGTTTTAAAACCATGCCAAATGCGTCTGATGACATTATGTATAGTTATGAACTCTTACAAAAAGAATATGGATTACTTGTACCAAAAGATAAGATTTGGCATAAAGTATTAGACTTTCCGCTATCAGAAAAAGTTTATATTATTTCGTTGTTGCGTCGTAAAGTAAACCTGAACCACGCACCACGGATCACGTTATCAACTATTCATGGATCAAAAGGAGGAGAAGCTGACAATGTTATGTTGCTCACAGAACTACCTCGAGTAATTGATGATAACTATTATAAAAATAAAGATGACGAACGGCGGGTATTCTATGTGGGGATGACACGTGCAAAAAAAGAGTTACATATTGTACGCTCTCAAACTGAACGAGAATTCAAGGAGATTTTTCATTAATGGTAGACATAACAAAACAAACATTATTAAAAACACTCGAAGCCGTAACAGGTAAACGAGAAGACGATTACGGAGATAAATTAAAGAATCATCAGAACATCGCAGACTTGTGGAGCATTTATTTAAAAAGAAAAATAACTGCTCATGACGTTGCGATTTGCATGGCTTTGTTAAAGATTGCGCGTATCATGCACTCCCATCATGAGGACGCGTATATTGATTTAGCAGGCTATGCTGCCATTGCTCGAGAAATTGATATAGAAGGGAAGTTAAAAAAATGACACAAATCCCTTTATTTCAACCTCCAAGCGAATGGCTTCCTCCTGAGACTATACCTGATTTGCAAAACGCCAGTCAGATTGCAATTGACCTTGAGACTTATGATCCAGGGATCAAGGATATCGGACCTGGTTGGGCTACTGGTAACGGTAGAATTATAGGTGTAGCAATCGCCGTTGATGGATGGCATGGGTATTTTCCTATTGCTCATCCTGGCGGCGGAAACTTTGATGAAAAAATATTTAAACGACAATTAAAAAAAATATTAGATTTACCTTGTGATAAAATATTTCATAACGCTACTTACGATGTAGGATGGTTAAAACAATGGGGACTAGAAGTCAAAGGTCGTATTATTGACACAATGATAGCAGCTCCGTTGATTGATGAAAATCGTTTTCGTTATTCTTTAAACGCACTTGGTAAAGATTATCTCCAGGAAACTAAATCAGAATCTGGTTTGTATGAAGCTGCGAAAGCCTGGGGTGTCGATCCTAAAGCAGAGATGTATAAACTTCCTGCGCAAGATGTTGGACCTTACGCTGAACAAGATGCGGCGCTAACACTTCGTTTATGGAATCATTTTAAAATAGAAATTATTAAACAAGAACTGACCAGTATTTTTGATTTGGAGACAGATCTATTACCTTTAATGATTAATATGAAATGGAAAGGTGTTTGTGTTGATGTTGATCGTGCAGAAAAAATTAAAAAAGATTTAGAACGAGACGAGAAAAAAATTATTAAACAAATAAAAGATGACACAGGTGTTAATGTTGATGTGTGGGCAGCTGTAAGTGTAGCCAAAGCATTTGATGCAATGAAAATAAAGTATCAAAAAACAGAAAAATCTGGTCAGCCTAAATTTGATAAAAATTTTTTAGCAACGCACCCTAGTTCTCTAGCAAAGAACATTGTTAATGCAAGAGAGATTAATAAAGCAAGAACAACATTTATTGATAGTATTCTTAAACATGAGAATAAAGGAAGAATACATGGAGAAATACATCAAATGCGTTCCGATCAAGGAGGCACGGTAACAGGTAGACTAAGTATGTCGAATCCTAATCTCCAGCAAATTCCGTCACGCAACAAGATCCTGGGACCTCTGATCCGGTCTATTTTTATTCCTGAAAAAGGTGCTGAATGGGGGTCTTTTGATTATTCGCAACAAGAACCTCGGCTCGTGGTTCACTTTGCTTCTTTAACACATGGTGGATTAATTGGAGCTGATGAGTTTGTTGATGCGTATCAAAACAATCCTGACACAGATTTTCACCAGATAGCTGCAGATATGGCTGGCATAGATCGTAAAACAGCTAAAACAATCAATTTAGGGCTCACATACGGCATGGGCAAGGGTAAGTTAGGCAGTCAGTTAGGTCTTGGTAAAGAAGACGCTGAGCAGTTATTTTTAACGTATCATAGCCGTGTTCCTTTTGTTAAACAATTAACAGAACAAGCCATGAAGACAGCAGGAGATAATGGACATGTACGAACTATTCTAGGTCGTAAGTGTCGTTTTAATACATGGGAACCTAATATGTTTCGTGTCGGTCCAACAAAAGCTTTATCTCGTGATGAGGCAGAAAAAGAATATGGTCGTAATATTAAAAGAGCCTGGACATACAAAGCATTAAATAAATTAATTCAAGGTAGTGCAGCTGATCAAACTAAAAAAGCCATGTTAGATTTATATAAAGAAGGATATATACCTCACATCCAAGTGCATGATGAATTAAATTTATCTATTACAGAGGATCAAATAAAACCTATAAAAGAAATTATGGAAAATTGTTTAGAATTAAAAGTACCATCAAAAGTAGATGAAGCGAAAGGAGACTCATGGGGAAAAATAAAGAAATAAAAATAGATTTTGCTATGTGTCCAAACTGTGCAAAAAATGTGTTACCTGATAAGATTAAAGGCGACATTTATGCGTGTCCTGAGTGCGATGAATTATTTCAAATAGTGGATGAAGTAGAGGTTACTTTTGAAGCTGATTTTGAAGTAGAACCAACGATACATTAATGATAACTAATATTTTACTAGGATTAATACTTTTAGGCTTAATTTTTATAGGTTTTATGGTGTTTATTATTGGCCACAGACAAGACGAAGATAGAAAAAAATAGTTATTGACTTATCCCATCTTTTACTCTATTTGATGGGTAAAGGAGAAATAAGAATATGGAACTAAGACATGAATATGAAATGACCTTTAGACAAGGTTATCACTTAGGCTTTCGTATTGCGATGGTAAAACAAATGAGAGGATTATCTCACATTTATAGAAATCATAACGATACAGAAATGGCTAATTTTTACTGGGGCGAAGCAAAACAATGGCTTGGCTTGGCTAGACTTGCAGGACGAAAATTTTGTCCTACAGAATCAAAACAAAACACAAAACTAGATCTTTACGGCAACATTGTTAGACAAGCATTAAAAGGATGACTTGGGTGCTAGTAATTGCTTTGTGTTTATTATTTTGGAAACCGTTGATTGCGGTAATTCTAATAATAATGGTTTTAACAAATTACATATAGGAAAAAAATGACTGATATAACTAAATATAAATCTGTTGCTGTACGCTTACCAATTTGGAATAAGCTGCAGTCTATTGCAGGTGAAGATTTTCGTTCTGTTGGCAAGGTAATTGAGTACCTTGTTGATAAAGAAGGAAAAATAAGAGAAAAGAAAAAGAAAAATGGGAGTGCGAAATGAATGATATAACACCTGGTTACGTAAAACCAGCAATGACGGTAGAAGAAGCATTAGAAGTGGTGTTAAATTATTGTAAAAAAGATGTGGCAGAAAAAAGCACGTTTCCTTTAGCTATTATCACGCTAGAGGATCATAAAGCATCACTCGAGCGTAAAAGATCACGGGACACGGAACTGGTTAATAGTGAACTTAAAGACAAATAATACTTGTTTTTTCGTGAAAAATGTTCATATATATTATGTGGATGCCATAATGGGTCCACATAATCTTGCTTAAAAAAGGAGATAATATGACAGAGCTAGATGTATTACGTAACCATTTTCTTGGTTTTAGAAACGAATTTTTCGATAATTTTCGTACAGTTTCAACTTATCCACCCTACAATATCAGAGAAAAAGACGAAAAAGGGGTTATTGAATTTGCTGTTGCAGGTTTTAAGGATAAAGATCTTAAAGTTGAAGTAAAAGACAATACTTTACATGTTTTTGGGTCAAAAGAGGATAAAAACTCAGAAGATTTAATGCATAAAGGTATTTCTGACAGAAAATTTCACAAAACATTCCAATTACACAAACAAATTGTTGTTAATAGTGCACAATTAAAGGATGGTATGCTTATTATAGCGTATAATCGTGAAATTCCAGAGGCAGAAAAGCCTAAATCAATTAAAATTGAGTCTAAATAGTTGCTATGAACCCATAAAAATAGTATATAGTTACTTGATTGACTTGTCCTCGATCAAAAAAACTCGACACCTGGGTGGTTACTCCTTATGGGAATACTGTGTGGTGTGGCAAACTGGAGAGACGGTTATTAAGGTGTACAAATGGAAAAAAACACTGCGTTAAATGATAATGAAATTTTAAAAACGAGAAGTCTTCTTATTCGTATTATTGAAGAAGACAAAAAATTCATACCCAACACTAATCAAAAATTAAGAACTGTAGAAACATTTCGTCGTATTTGGGAAACAAGAGAAAATGGCGACTCTGAAAAATTACGAAAAGACACAATAGAAATGTTGCATGACTTTACAGTTCGTGTATTGCATGACTAAAATAGAAAAAATTGTAGCTGCTGTTCGTAAAGAAGGAGAAGAACATGTGCGTGTTACTTTTACGGATTTAACCGATAAAGTATATCGTAAAAAAGATTGGCAAATGCTGGTTGGAAAGGGGCGACAATTTTTATTAGAAGATAAGAATTTAGATATAGACTTTGTAAATGAACTCTCGCTTGAAAAAACCTAATCCGGTAGCTAAAAATGTTCGTACACCTAAATTTAGGCAGCGGATTATTCCAGATAAACGAGAAGAAATCAAGAGCAAAGAATCTAAAAAAGAACTTGACATTTTTAATATTGTGTCGGGTTTTGAAAAAACAAAAATATTAACAAAAGGAAAAAAATGAGTGAACAACTTATATATGGCGCTTTGGTTGCTGATTGCAATAATGATATTGCTGCGGCTCGAGCAGAACTTTCAATTTATATCCGGTCTTCTGTAGGAATCGGTGAACATCCACAACATTTAGATGAAGCTAAAAAAATATTACAAAAACTTACCGATGGTAAAGATAGATTAAAAACATTGCAAGAAGAATTTCAAATGACACCAGCCGCACCTGTATCTAACCCAGAAGGTAAAAATGAATCAAAAAAATGATTTACAATTCAATATTGATTTTAATGTTTATCGTCCTTTTGGTCCTAGTGTTTTGCACGCTAATCTTCCTCAAATCCTCGTTGATAATATTAACATGGTGGCAGATGAAATACTCCAGGACGATAAATTACGTCAAGAAAAAGATTACAGCCAGAACTTGGCAGGCAATGTAAAATACGAGGTTCAATTTCCTTTAGATAAATTACCTCCCTTCGGAGATACATTAACAAAACTTGTATCAGGTTATGTTGATAATGTTTTAACAGAAAAAGAAAAACCTGAAGGTGATTATAATCTTGGTTATAAAGTATGGCTTGTCTCTCAATATGCAGGGGACTTTAATCCTGTTCATATTCATGATGCTAATCTTTCTGGTGTTATGTTTTTAAAAATGCCAGAAAAATATGAAGAGGAATACAGACGAGAAGATCATCACGCAACAGTTGGTTGTTTAGAATTTTTAGGTGCTATGCCTGGTCATTTTAGCAAGCATAGTTATTTAGTAAAACCTGAAATTGGTGATATATATTTGTTTCCAAGTCACTTGGCTCATCAAGTATATCCGTTTCGGTCAGAGGGAGAGAGACGTTCGTTAGCTTTTAATGTTCACTTTAGCCTGAAGCAGCAATCGGATCAGCCTGTGAAAGATGCCCGTTCGCTTGGAGCCGTTTAAACTCTTTTTCTGCTTTGCCGTAAGCGTCTGATATTTTTTCTTGGGATTGTACTATGTCAACAAGATATGCAATCT
>CAACVF010000210.1_pt1 | contig 12779 bp, 26 predicted proteins | sample 2381781 | NCBI WGS metagenome assembly CAACVF01 (sample SAMEA5211967, study PRJEB30684) | marine metagenome | biome: Marine; feature: Epipelagic; material: Water | collected 2015-10-15 | depth 60 m | reverse complement strand
CCCCACCAATCATTCTTTTTATTTGCTTCTTGTACACCTTCCATTTTGTATACATTCGCAAACACAGGTAATGTTACTAGTGACCCATTTGCATTTTGAAATTTTTGATTTGACATCATAGTATTCCAATAACGGGATTTTTTGTATTGAGTTTTCTGCATAATAATTTGACATCTCTCATAACTGCCATCATCATTTAATCGTAAAACAAAATACTCAGCCGTTCTTACAATGTAAGTAGGGCTTACTGCACCATTAATCATGTAATGGTCTTCGCCGTCCGCTCCACGCGTTAATGGTGGACAATCTTCAGGCTTATAAATTTTTACAGGTGCCCCTGTTCCCTCACCAAGTGGAGACCATTCAACACATCGTACTCTAAATGCACAAGGCACTACTTGAATAGATTTGTAAAAATCTTTTGTAACAGAGTTAAATATATCTCCTTGATCAAGTCCTTCTACAAACTTGGCATTAGATTTTTTTACCTCTGGGGTTTGAGAACTAGCAATTTTTAAAAATGGAATTGCCATTTCTTGTGCATTAACATTTTCAAAACCAACACCAGCGTGGCTTGAAAAGTCAATGACTTTAGTCGATACATCGCTTTTCTTTTTTTTCGCTACATCATTCATCGTTATTTTCCTCGTTTAATTTTTACTTTGTACCCCATAAACACACCAAATGTTTCTGTAGGTACGTCTTTGCCCGTTTTTATTTGTTCACCTAAAAAGGCATTCAAGGTCATGGGCTCGACCTTGCGCTTCTGGTCAGGAACTAAACCATTTTGCTCAAGATCATCTATTAATCTAGAAGCACTTTCGTTTTCTCCCTTTCCAAACCTTACTGACACAATATTTTTTATTAAATCTCCATGACCATTTTCTTCAAGCCATCCAAAAGCCTCAGCTTCTTTATCTCTAGAGATAGAGCCTTTATAAAATTCTTTATAGCTAACTGCATCTCCATTGGTCAGTTTAATTTCTTTAACACCGCGTGACTCCATCAATTGAACAATTGAATCATTCATTTGCATGAGTTCTGCTTTTTTTCTTTTAACTTGATCCTCTAAAGCGAATATGTCGCTTTCAATTTTTAAAAATCTATTAGATGCTTCAGACACATCTTTTACTTCTGAAATATCAACTGATTTTTTTTCTTCTTCAGGTAAATAATTTGTAAAATCAACTTTCTCTGTCATAGTTATTCCTTTCATTTAAGTCTATCTGTATAGGATAATATGTATATGTTCGGCGATCGTATTTTAAAACTTTATATTTACCTAGATTATTATTAGCTGCAACAGAGCATGCTAACCCAATCATAGATGGATCACCTATTAATAATAAATAATCATTGTCACAAAAATCTTTTAAAATTATTTTTGCTTTACGGATTGCTGGTCCAGGCGACAACATTATCTGTTTTCCTTCCTCAAACATGGGAACTAATTCCCCAAATTTTTGAGCAGAGATAACATTAAATTTAGATACCTCTTGGATAACGTACACTTTTCCTTTGTTTTCTATATCTTTCATCTTTCTAAGGCATTCTATATTATTTTTATTTTAATAATACAATAAAAATGTTAAGAAAACTTAAGTTTAAGAATTTAAGAAAGTATGGATAAGTATAATTATAGTTTTAAAACAAAGCCTTACGATCATCAATTAGCAAGTATGGGGGCTATTCTTAATCATTTTAAGAAAGGTGAAAAAGAATTTGCTCTTCTCATGGAAATGGGTTGTGGAAAAACTAAGGTTTTAATTGATGCTTCCTCTTATCTTTATGACAATGGTTTTATATTTGGAATTCTTGTTATTTGTCCAAATGGTGTCAAAGGAACTTGGGTAAATGAAATTGAAACCCACATGGCGGATCATGTGGATCGTAATGTGGTAGTATGGACCGGGCAAAAAACAAAAAAACATGAGGAAGAATTAAATACTTTATTTATTACAGAACCTGCCAAAGTACATTTAAATATTTTAATTATGAATGTAGATGCATTTGCTACTGAACGTGGAAAAAAATTTGCGGATAGATTTCTGATGACACGCCAATCCCTTATGGCTGTTGATGAAAGCACGGTCATTAAAAACCCAAGCGCGCTTCGTACTAAAGCAATTACTAAATTAGGTATTTTAGCGCGTTACCGTGTTATTATGACAGGATCTCCTATTACAAATTCTCCTGAAGATTTGTATTCTCAATGTAATTTTTTAAATCATGAGTTATTAGGTTTTAGTTCAATATACACTTTTAGAGCTCGTCATTGTCAAATGCAACGATTATCTTTTGGTGGAAGATCTTTTAATAAAGTAACAGGATATAAAAACTTAAAAGAATTAAATTATAAATTACAAAAATTTTCTTATAGGGTGCTTAAAAAAGATGCTCTTGATCTACCTCCTCAAATATGGATGAAAAGAGTAGTACCCATGACAACCGAACAACTTGACGCATATATGCAAATGAAACGAACTGCATTAGTGCAGCTCAAGACAGAAACATTGACGACTACGTCAGTGCTCGCCCAGATGATAAGGCTACACCAAATTGTTTGTGGTCATATGGCAACCGATGATGGTAAAGTATTGTCATTGCCAAATAATCGTATCAAAGAATTACTGGCTATTCTAGAAGAGCATGGTGGTAAAGCGATTATCTGGGCGAATTATAGACATGATATTAAAGAAATCGAAAAAACATTACAAAAAAAATTTGGACCTAAATCAGTAGTAACATTTTATGGAGATACGCCTCAGAGTATAAGACAAGAACATATTACAAATTTTCAAGAAGATAGTGTTACTAAATATTTTATTGGCCAACCTATGACAGGTGGAAGAGGAATTACATTAACTGCAGCTCATTTATCTATTTTTTATTCAAACAATTATGATTTAGAAATAAGGGAGCAAGCAGAAGCAAGAAATCATCGTATTGGAACTTCTTCTAAGGTTACTTACATTGATCTTATTTCAGAGGGAACTGTTGATGAAAAAATAATTTATGCATTACGAAACAAAATAAACTTAGCTACATCGGTGTTAGCTGAGGATATTCGTAAATGGTTAATATAAGGAGAAAATATGATTGGTAAAATTTCATGGCAATTAAATTCTATTAAAGATGAAATGAAAATAATAAAAGTTGATTTTTTAGCATGGCCTAAGTCAAGTAGGCCAGAGCACATACAAGAAATAGTTGAGTTTTATAAGATAGGAAAATCGATAAGTGTTACAGAATTCTGTGAAAATCCACGGTATAACGAAGTAATGTGTACGATAATAAGTTTTGATCCCTTGAACAATACTCAAAATGTTATTAATGTATAATTAAAAAAGGAGAAATTATGATATTTTGGCACATTATAGCTATAGCCACAATTTTTATATTAGGTTATTTTTTTGGTCGTTGGACTATTAAAGATTATTATGAAGTTAAATATGAAGAACTTAAAGAAATGTATAAACAAAAAGAAAGAGATGTGGAATGCCAAGCAAGAATGCAATGATTTGTACTCATTGTAGTGGTAATGGATTTTTACAATTATCTTTTGAGGCTGAAAAAAGTATTAAACAATGTTGGGTTTGTAAGTCTCAAGGAGAAGTTAGGGATAACAAACATTTCTTCCAAACCTGGGAAGAGGGTAACGGTGGCAGTGCATACTATTACGGGCCATTGCTTGACCCAAAACTATTCAAAGAATATAAAATCCATCAACCAAAAGAAATAAAGCATAAATAATAGACATGTTATTACTTGGGTAAGATAATTAAACGTGTAAGATATATGGATGATTAAAGTTTGGTTATTAATTATGTTTTTATCTATGCCTAACCAACCATCGGTTAAGTATAATGCTGCTGTTTATTCTACTGAGAATCAATGTATGGTAGCTCGTGATAATTATATGAGGATATATGAAAGTAAACCTAACTCTTATAAACGAGGATTGGTAACAGAAGCTTTCTGTCTTCCTTTTAATGCTTTCCCCATTCCAGGTTTAAATCAAACAGGTGCTTAAAACACTTTTGATATGTGCTGCTATCATAATAAGTTCTTGTATATGGAGATACTATTCTCCATACCAAACATTTATGCGTGATTGTCAATACAATGAGTTTTTAGAAGGACCATTGAGCGATAAATATTGTACCTGGTTATATAGAGAATTATTAAAAAAAGACTCATGGTTGAGAGAAATCCTAGATTAATTATTGTTTAATTTAAAAAAATTACTTATAATTCGCTGAAATTTAAAAAAAGGCAAAGGTTATGTTATTACCTAATAGTCCTATACGAAAAATACATGAATGCCCAAAATGTGGTGATGTGTCTTTAAAATTCTACGATCCTACTCATGATACTGTTATATCTAAAGAAGATTGGCAACATGTTTTGGTGGAAGGAAAAGAAGCTTTAGAAAAACTTCTAAAGCCTCTCAAAGAAGATCCTAAGTTTTTTATTGATTAGTAACTCACACGAGGAAGAGGATTTTTAGATAATTCCTTCCACTTGTTGCTTTCTTCTTCCACAATTTTTTCTAACTGCATTGGTTTAGATAACTTTGATTTTTTACAAAGTTTATCAAGCAACTTTCGTGTTTTTGCTGTGATCATTTGATTGTAGTGTGTTTGATTTTTCATTTTCTTTTTTCCTTATGTTAAAACATCTAATACATAAATGATCAGATGTGTCTTTTTTTTGCATCATCATTTGATGATGATACGAACGATTGCACCGAGTACATTCGTGAAATTTTTCGTAAGGATCATACATCATGGTACATGCCTCATCATTTCTTGCAACTTGTGAAAATAAATTAACCGAAATTCAAAATCATTAGCGGTTAACATTGCATTCATCAACCATCCAACTCTATTCCAATATAATGTTTCCGTCATTGGAATAGGAATGTAGTCGCTTTTTTTAATTACTATGCACACTTATGCGTCCTTATGATAATTCTTTATCATCTCATCTATTTTCCATTGATCACGATCATACTCTTTATCACTTACATGAGATGTTAAAACTGATTGAAGCACCGAGCCACGCGAACCGTGTTTCGATGAAATTTTTCTAATGCAATCCTTAAACTTAATATCACTTCCAAAATTAAGTGGAAGCTGCACAGGTTTAGGTTTGTTAAATCTTTCTAAAAGTTTTTTAAGCATTTCTTTCTCCTTTTCTTTTAAGAGATGGCTCTTTATTAAGCCACCCAATCAATTTTTTTAACATTACTAGGTTTTACATTTCCAATTCTATTTTCATCTTTATAATAATCTCTAGTAATATCTTTTATTTTAATTCTTTTAGGTGTGAAACCAACTACAACACCTTTAGTCCAACAATCATTCATATCAGCTTGTTTAACCCAAACTTTTTCTCCGATATGATAATTTATTTTTTTCTCCATAATATAATATTTTACTACATTATATTACTAAACATGTCAAATATGGCTGATTTCTGGGCTATTTCCACTCCTTATTTTCTTCATAATTCATTTCTTTATCATACTTTACTAAATCCAGGTACTTTTTAATAATGTTCCAATGTTGCTTGCTTGGATAAGAAAAATATTTTGTGTGTCGAAACCAATGTTCAACTGTAGTGTAATCAATGCCTGTTACTTCACTTAATTTTTTTGCATTGGTTTGTGAACGAAGATAAGTAACAAATTCTTCTTGTGCCGGGAGACGCGGTCTATGGACCATTTCATCTTGCAATAATTCTTTTACCCTACTTGGGTTCTTACTTAATATTTCCTTAAACACTTGTATGGATAAAGTTTCTTGTACTTTATGATTAGAAGATCTTGTCTTCTTCCCCATAACTAACCGAGCTGCATAACGTTCTGCATTCTCCGAAGAATCAATTGCTGTCGGTGTCCTCCACATTTTTCTTTTCTTCATCTAATGCCACAGCAACATCCAAAGGCTTATGAATGTTAACCCCTTTCTTTTTCCATTTTTCTTTTCGTCTTCTATATCCATCTAAATTTTTAACATCACCTCTCTGTCCATCCGTTGATGTAGGTGTTGGCCACATTTTAGATTGAACTGCTCTGCTTAAAGTTATTTTACCTTCTTTAATTCTTTTTCTTGCTATCTTTTCTGTTGAAGATAAATGAGCATCACCTTTCATTGGTGTTGGCCACATTTTCTTTTCTTCTTCTTGAACTTTTGTTCCAAGTGTATGACCTCTTGTCCCTCTTTCTACCGAGGGGGGAACACTATATCCATCTTTCCAATCTCGAGATCTTGGTGTTGGCCAATTTTTTCTTTTCTCTATTTCCCGGTGTTGAACAGCATCTTCTAAAGTATTTGTTAGAGGATTTCTACCTGTCTTCGCCATCGTTTCTGGAAGTCTCGGACAAGAATGACTTCTCGCCATCGGTGTTGGCCATGTAAGATTGGATGATGCTGAGTCCAATGTAATAGGGGATGGAGGGAACCAGGCTGTTTCCGAGACTTTTAAGTCTGTCCACCCGCTTGGGTATCCCATGAGCCACTCGACCCACATTGGGCTCAAGGTCCCACCACCCGTCCCACGGACGTCGGGATGATTGCCCAACATTTTCTGCATTTTCCCGGTCGGCCTCCCCGCCGCATCTTCGTTCGCTGTCGGTGTTGGCCATTTCTTCGGTTGTATTCTCTCCTCTTTCACTTGGTCCTGAAGTCTGATTTGTATTTGTTGTCCGCTTGGTCTTCTCAAATGACCCTCGTCCAATGCTTTCTTTATGCCTGGAAGGTTCGATCCCCCCTTCATGTTGTCTGGTGTCCTCCACATGTTCCAGTTCGGCAGCTGACCCTTGTTCGGTGAAAATTTTATTTGTTCCGTCAATGAACCTGGAGGAACTGTTTTTCTCCCTGTCGCTAATCTCTTTTTCATTTTCTTTTCGAGTGCTTCTTGACTCCTTTCCTTGATCCCTACTGCTGTTGGAGTTTGCCACAATCCAGACTCTTTCTCTTTGATGGTTTGCACCGACGCTCGAAGCTGAAATACTAAACGTGCGTGCGGAGTAACCTTCACTTTCCAAGTTCTCAAGTACGGTGTCGAGACCGAGTTTAATATGTCCACTAACGTTTTCTCCAATAACCCAAGACGGCCTGAGCTCTTTGATAATTCTAAAATACTCTGGCCAGAGGTGTCTCGGATCTTCTTCACCTTTTTTTCTACCTGCGACGCTGAAAGGTTGGCAAGGGTATCCTCCTGTAATAATGTCAATTTTTTTATTTTTGGAAATAATTCCGTCTGCTTTAAGTTTGTCATAAGTCAACTCCTTAATATCCGTGTACCGTGGAACGCCGGGAAACCTTTTCTCCAGGATTTCTAAACAATACTTTTCTATGTCGCAAAATGCAACAGTTTTAAAGGACCCGGTAGCCTCTAATCCTAAACTAAATCCACCTATTCCTGAAAACAAATCCAAATGTCTTAATCTCATTCTTTCTCCTTTTGAAATAACTTCATTTCATTTTTGAAATAACACATTTTAAACTTTTTCAAAAATAAAAAAAATCAAAACATTCAAAAATGCTTTAGCCCTTATATACTTTTAGAACCAAAAGTGCTTTTATAATAAGATCTAAAATTTAAAAAAATAAAAAAATTTTTTAGAACAAAGCAAGAACAATTGGAAATTTGGCCAAATTTTAGAAAAAAATAAAAAAAATTATGGAAAACCTTCATTTTAGGGTTTTCTTGAGGGGTGTATATATAATAGGTGTTGAAGGGCTATATTATATAATATAATAAAACCTTATATTTAACCATTTAAGAAAGGAAAAAATAAAATGATAAATATAGAATCTAAACTTGCAAAAGTTGAAGCGGAAAAAGAAGAAGCATTAATTTTATTAACTCAAGTTGTGGAAACCTACACAAGCCATGACAAAGGAAAAATTGAAGGGGCTTATGTATATGGAAGAGATTTATTAGATGAAAGGGTAAATAAATTTTTTAAAAAATTGGGGCTAAAATGAAATTATTTAAAAATAAAAACTTTATTTATAGGGGTTTTGAAATAGTTGAGACAGATTGTCATTTTCATATTTATTATAAAAATGATGAACTTTTAAGAATAATACCCAAAGATAATAGTAAAAGTAAAGATATGGTTAAAACTTTTATTAATGAACATTTAGGGAAGGGAAATTAAAATGAATATAATGGAAATAATAAAAGATAAAAAATATTTTTGTTACAGCAATTTAAAAAATGGTAATTTAAGAAATTATCAAGAAATTAAAGAAATTAAAGAAAACAGAATATATTTTTCACCCTATGGGGGTGGTTTTGTTTATTCTATTAATTTAGATAATGAAAAATTTTTAAATGATGTAAAAGATAAAAAAATTATCTTTACTAATGAAGAGCCAAAAGAAGAATATCATTTTGGAAAAATTTATATTGATGGTTATGATAATTATCCCAATAGTTTTGTTATGGGTTATATCGATAAAAATCGTTTCTGGAATGGTTGGCGAATTGTTGCCATGACATTAGAAGGCATAAAAAAACATAATTCATTAATTAAAAAAAGTGGTTTAGATTATGGGGAATATGACCCAACATTTTTATTTATTGATAATGATACTATTGTTTTAAAAGATCCAGAAGAAGAAGGGGGAAAACTTACAATAAAAAGCCATGAAATAACTTTTGAAGGTAAAAAAATAAAAGTTTTTGATCCTTGTTCTATGGGTTGGACTTGGCAAGAAATAGAAGAAGAAAATAAATAAAAATAGGGGCTAATTAGTAGCCCCTATTTAATTTTAAAAAAGAAAGAAAAAAAATGAATATAGAAAAAATGAGAGAAAAACTTGATAGCATATTAGAAGAAACTTATTCTGTAAGAGCAATAGTTGATAGATCTAAATTTCATCAAGAAGAAAAGGAAACATTAGATGAAAAAATAAGTTATCTTAATAGAAAAAACATTAATCTTAATTTACCTAAAAAAATAAAAAGGCATTCTGATTATGATATTTTATTATCTGAACTTTTTATAAATGGAATTGAAAACTTTCATCCAGAAGATGACTTTTCAAAAGATTATGATCATATTGAAGAAGAAGAAGGAAAGGAAATAAATAAACTTTTTTTACAAGCTTTTGACATTTTGGGGGATAATTATCTTTATAAAAGATTAAGTAAATTCCGTGAAAAATTTATTGATCTAAAATATATTTATAAGGTCGAATGGTTAGAAGGTTACGACTTAAACAAAGATCAAACCCCAAAGATTGAATATAAATCTTTGCATGAGATGAGGGGTTGGAATAATGAGGCCTATTTTGGGAAAGATTGGGTTGATCAATTTAAATCAATGAAAGTTGGAATTCCTAACACCATTTATGTAGTTGCGGAAAAGATAAGATATACAAGAATAAACTAACAGAAAGGAAGAAAGAAAATGAATAATTGTGATTGTGAAAATATAGGAAACATAAACAATGAATGGTTGTGTTTAGAGTGTGGGGAAAAAGTAGAGCCACCAAAAAAAGAGAAAGAAGAAGAGAAATGAAAAAATTAAAATTTAAAAAAACAAGTGGAAACTTGTTAAATTATGACATGAATGCAAAAACAGTAAAGGGGCAAAAGAAAGGATATAAAACAGCAATTTTATATTTAGCCCCTTCAAATCAATCTGGTTTTAATGTTTGTTCTATGGCTTCAGATGGTTGTAAAGAAGCTTGTTTGTATACTAGTGGAATGGGAATTTTTTCCAATGTGCAAGAAGGAAGAATAAATAAAACTAGGTGGTATATTCAAGACAGAAAAACTTTTTTAGAAAAATTAATGAAGGAAATAGATAAATTTATTATTAAAACTAAAAAAGAAAATTTTAAACCTTGTATCAGATTAAATGGAACATCTGATATAGATTGGCATAATCATAAAATTTATGATTTATTTTCTAATTGTATTTTTTATGATTATACAAAAAAAATTAAAACAGCCTTAAAATATGTTAATGGCCAATTACCTAGTAATTATTATATTACTTATTCATTGAATGAAGATAACAGAAAGGAAGCATTTAAAATTTTAAAAATGGGGGGAAATATTTCCGCCGTTTTTAGGGATGATTTACCAAAAAAATATAAAGGTTATAAAGTCATTAATGGGGATGAAACAGACCTAAGATTCTTAGATCCTAGAAATTGTATTGTAGGGCTTAAAGCAAAAGGAAAAGCAAAAAGAGATTATTCTGGTTTTGTTTTAGATACAGAAACATCTAGAGGTGATTTAACTCTAGGAAATGTAAACACACTTTAAAAAAGAAAGGAAGAAAGAAAATGAAAATTAGACCTTATACAAATATTAGTTTGGATATTATAGCGACTTATGGATGTTTTAGAGATTTCCAACAAGAACATTTTCAATTAAAATTTCTATCAAAAGCAAAATTGAAAAGTGAAAAAGTTTTAATTGCATTTATTAAAAAACAGTTAAACTATCCAAATGATTTATTTAAACTTTCATTATGTTTTATTTGTAGTGATAAAGAATTAAAAAAATATCCTATAGTAAAAAAAATTATTGATGAAAAAAACGGAAAATATTTATTTATTAACTAAAGAAAGGAAGAAAGAAAATGAGTAAAATAAAAAAAGAATGTGCTGAATATTTAGGGGAAAGGGGAATTTTTAGAGATATTAAAAGATGTAAAAAATATAAAAATTTATGGTTTATAGTTTTTAAAGATTGTCCAGAAGATGTTGAGATTTCTTTTATAGGTTTAATTTATGAATGCTATGAAGAAATAAATATTTCATTGATGAAATGGAATATTTTATTTTATCAAAAAACTTATTTAGAATTAAATGAATAGAAAGGAAGAAAGAAAATGGATATAGAAAATAAATTTCAAAATAATTTGAGACGACAAAAAAAATTAATTGATCCTAGATTTGTTCTTACTGTAAAAAAAGAAAGTAAGTATGGAAATGAATTAATTTATCCTATTTGTGAAAGAGCTAAATTGATTGTTAAATTATTTGATGATAAAAAAACTTTTACAAGAAGACACATTGAAATTTTAAAACAATTAGGTTTTATATTTCAGCATGAAGAAATAAAAATATAAAGAAAGGAAGAAAGAAAATGAAAGAGAAAAAAGAAGACCAATTAAAAGAAGATAGTATTCTTTTAAAAATAGCTTTGAGAAGAGAATATAATTCAAAAAAGTTTTATTGGGAAGGTCAAGAAAGGAAAGCCAAACAGCATATAAAAAGATACTCTTCTATTGTGGGAAAGTTAGAAGAAGAAATAAAAATTTTAGAAAGGAAGAAATAAAATGATTGATATAAATAAACTAAAAGAAGGGGATAGAGTTCAATTTGGAAAAGGTTCTTTTGCAATGGTAACAAATTTTGAAGATGATATATCCAATTTAAAAGGTGTTATTAATTCAATTGATAATAAAGGGGAATGTATCTGGGTTAAATTAGACAAGCCCAACAGACATTTTGAAGATTATAATAATTGTGTTCAATTTTCATTAGTTGAGGAAGGTTCTGGAACTCATATTCAATATTTAAAAAAATCTGATTTATTGTTTAATTATGAAATTGAGCAAACTTATCTTCAAACAGATTATTTCAATGTTGTTGAAGGAAGAAATAAGGAAGAAGCTCTTGAACTTGCTTTTAAGGAAGATAATATAAGACACACACACCAAGAGGAAACAGAAACAAACATTAAAAAAATATAGAATATCCTTTATTTAATCTTTTTTTATGAAAGGGGCTTTTTAGCCCCTTTTTTAATGTTTTGGCCTTCAAAAAAAGCTCATATTTGACTATGAGTGAGGTTTTAAGGTGTTGGCCTTATGTTTATACCTTATGATTTTTTACATTTAATGAGTTTACAATTCCCTTTTTCATCTACCATTAAAAGATTAACTTTCATTTTGTTTTGTTGTTTTGTTGGAACTCTATTAATAATAGATTTATCTCTTCTTCTTGTTGCTGTTTTAATATCTATTAATAATGTTTCGCCTTCCGTGTTTAATGCAATAACATCACAACACCCTAAACCAGAAATATTATTAAAAATAAAATAACCTTTTTTAGTTAGCCATTGAATGGCCTTTAAGTGATTAATAAAACCTTTTTGGTGTTTTCTATTCATAGTAAAAACAAAAAATTTAAAATGAATGACCTTAACAAAATTTATTACACTATTACACTTATTAGGGGTATTCGAAAAAAAATTTTTTTTTATTTAAAAAAGTTCTGTAGTAGGTGTAATAGGTTGCTTGTTTTTGTTGTCTAATAAGGTTTAGAGGTATTACACTAGTCAATTTTTAGTAGTGTAATATATTACACTAGTAGTGTAATATATTTTTTTACTTTGGCTTAATACTTGAATTTTTTTCTTTAAACCAAAAAACAAAAATGATAATTAAATTAAAATAATATTGCTATGAAAAAACAAATAATAGACGGAAGAAGATCAAAAAAATTAACACCTAAACAATTAAGATTTGTTTATGAGTTTGCAACAAAAACTTTGTTAGGTCTTCAATCGGCTACAGAATCAGCTAGAAAATCTGGCTATAGTGAATCAGTATCTAAAAAAATGGCTTATGAGTTACAACAGCCAAATAAATATCCATTAGTTGCCGAAGCAATTCAAGATATGAAAAAAGAAATGCAAGATAAATATGCTGTTAATATGGATAAACATTTATCAAGACTTGATGAACTTGGAAGAAAAGCTGAAGAAGAAAAACATTTTTCAGCTTCTATCAA
>CAACVF010000209.1_pt1 | contig 12785 bp, 10 predicted proteins | sample 2381781 | NCBI WGS metagenome assembly CAACVF01 (sample SAMEA5211967, study PRJEB30684) | marine metagenome | biome: Marine; feature: Epipelagic; material: Water | collected 2015-10-15 | depth 60 m | reverse complement strand
GGAATGGTCACATATCAGGTTTTTATTTTTTAAAAGCAGATGAGTCTACATCATTGCCGATGTTTGAAGATCCAAGACCAGGTAATGTCATGAACCTTTTACCAGAAAAAGATAAAACAAAAGTAACTTACGCATCATCACAAATTAATTATAAAGTTAAACCAGGTAGAATGATATTCTTTCCATCATACTTACCTCATCAGTACATTGTAGATATGGGCTATAGTCCATTTAGATTTATACATTGGAACTGCCAAGCAATACCAAAAGGAGTGTTAAATGTCGTTTAAAAAAAATAAATACACAGTCTTAAAACAAGCTATTTCACCAGAGCTAGCAGAGTTTGTTTACAAATACTTTTTAAATAAAAGAGAAGTTGCAAGATTTTTATTTGATCAAAAATACATATCACCATTTACAGAATATTTTGGTATATGGAACGATGAACAAGTTCCTAATACTTATTCACACTATAGCGACATTGCAATGGAAACATTATTAATGGAAGTAAAACCTGTTATGGAAAAACACACTGGTATTAAATTAAGTCCTACATATTCCTATTCAAGAATTTATAAACAAGGAGATATATTAGCAAGACATAGTGATAGATATTCTTGTGAAATATCTACAACATTAAATTTAGGTGGTGACCCATGGCCAATATACTTAGATCCAACAGGTAGAAAAGGTCAGGCTGGTATTAAAATAGATCTTAAACCAGGTGACATGTTAATATATTCTGGTTGTGATCTTGAACATTGGCGAGAAGAATTTAAAGGTAAAGATTGTGGTCAAGTATTTTTACATTATAACAAAGCTAATTCTAAAACAGCAAAAGAAAATTATTTAGACAAAAGACCTTTACTAGGATTACCTGCGTGGTTTAAAGGTGTTAAGTTGACAAAATCTAAAAAATAGTCTATACATTAGACTTGCGAGGGGATGATCCACCACAGATTCCCCTTGCTTTAAACATATTGAAATCACACACAATTTGCTATAATACCTAATAAACAGGAATTTTATATGCTACAAAAAATAGGGTTTCAACCTGGAATCAATAAACAGATAACACCTACAACAGCAGAGGGTCAATGGACCGACTGTGATAATGTAAGGTTTAGATATGGTACACCTGAAAAAATAGGTGGTTGGAAACAACTAGGAGATGATGCACTAACTGGTGCAGGTAGAGGACTTCATCATTTTGTAAATAGTAAAGCTAGAAAATACGCAATCATTGGTACAAATAGAATTTTATACGCATATTCAGGAGGTGTGTTTTATGACATACATCCTATTAAATCTACAACAACGCTTACAAGTGCATTTAGCACGACTAACGGATCACCAACTGTTACAATAACTTTCTCAACAGGTCATAATATAAATCCACAAGACATTATTCTATTAGATAATTTTACTACAATTACAGGATCTAACTTTGGAGCTAGTGATTTTGATAATAAAAAATTTATGGTAACATCTGTTCCTACAACTACAACACTAACTATTACAATGCCATCTAATGAAACCGGATCTGGTGCAACTACATCTGGTGGTATTAGAGTTCAACATTATTATAGTGTAGGTTCAGCTGTACAAGAAAAAGGTTTTGGTTGGGGTCTTGGATCTTATGGTGGAGAAGCATCGTCTGCTGTAACTACAACTTTAAATGGAGCTTTAGGTGACAATGCATTTGGAACTGGTGGATCTGGAACTTCTATTGTTTTAGCTGATGCAACACAATTTCCTAGCACAGGAACTAATTTTGTAAAAGTAGGAACAGAAGAAATATCTTACACAGGAGTTACAAGTGGAACTACACTAACAGGTATTACAAGAGCTGTTAGAGGTACGACAAGAGCTGCACATAGTGATGGTGCAACTGTAACTAATACTACAGACTTTGTTGCATGGGGAGAAGCAGCATCGGGTGATTTAGTATTAGAACCTGGTATGTGGTCATTAGATAATTTTGGTGACAAAGCAATATGTTTGATACATGATAGTGCTGTTTTTTCTTGGGACTCTGCAGCAACAAGTGCAGAAACAACAAGAGCTGCAATTATTACTGGAGCACCAACTGCATCAAGACATATGTTAGTATCTACTCCAGATAGACACTTAGTATTTTTTGGAACAGAAACAACGATTGGAACACCAACAACGCAAGATGATATGTTTATAAGATTTTCTGACCAAGAGGATATAAACACATATACTCCTACAGCAACTAATACAGCAGGGACACAGAGACTAGCTGACGGATCACAGATTAGAGGAGCGATCAGAGGTCGTGATGCAATCTATGTTTGGACTGATACAGCATTATTTACACAACGTTTTGTTGGTCAGCCATTTACTTTTGCTTTTGCACAAGTTGGAACTAACTGTGGCCTTACGGGTCAAAACGCATGTGTAGAAGTTGATGGTTCTGCGTATTGGATGTCAGAGAATGGTTTCTTTAGATATGCTGGTAAACTAGAGTCACTACCTTGTTTAGTAGAGGATTTTGTTTATGATAATATAAATTTACAATCTGGTAATCAGATGGTATCCGCAGGATTAAATAATTTATTTGGTGAAGTTATGTGGTTTTATCCAACAACAGGATCATCAGTGGTTAATAGAATGGTTTCATACAACTATTTTGATTCATCACCACAAAGACCAGTGTGGACCGTAGGATCATTAGCTAGAACTATGTGGGAAGACTCCGCAGTATTTGGTAGTCCACATGCATTAGAATACACTGCAGGTAATGATTCATCTTTTGATGTTGTAGGAAACACAGAAGGTAGAACAATATACTATGAACACGAAACAGGGACAGATCAAGTTCAAGGTGGAACTACAACAGCAATTGTTGCTAGTATAGAATCAGGAGATTTTGATATAAGTCAGAGAAGAGCTTTAGGAGGTCAATCAACAGGTATGCCAGATCTTAGGGGAGATGGTGAGTTTATAATGAAGATAAGAAGATTTATACCTGATTTTATATCACAGACCGGTGATACACAAATTACATTACAATTAAGAGATTTTCCAAATGATACTCAGGCTAGCTCATCACTTGGACCATTTACTGTAACATCATCTACAAAAAAAGTAGATACACGTGCAAGAGCTAGAGCTATTGCATTAAAAATAGCAAATACAACAACTAATCAGAGTTGGAAATTAGGAACTTTTAGGTTAGATATACAACCGGACGGTAGACGATAATGAGTATATTAGATACATTAGCATCAAGAGCATTTCCAGAAGGAGACTTTCAAAATATAAGAGCAAACGCTCCTAATCAAATGAGTTACAATATTGATGCAACGAGAGATCTTGTTAAAAATCAACCTTTTAATCCTTTAGCGCCTGCAATGGCAGCTACTTTTAGTTTACCTTACGATACTATTCAAGGAATAGGAAGAGCGTTTCAAAATGTTAAATCAGAGCCAGGAATTTTAGATTATGATAATATACCAAACGATATTACATTTGCAGATATAGGTAAATCAATTGCTGCAGAAAATCCAATTGATAGTTTGCTAGGCAGAACATATGGAGCAACTTTAGGACTTGGAGATAAGTTAACATCAATGGGAAAAACAATTGGCGATGCTATTATTAGTCCAGCTTATGCACCTGAATTAGATGATATAGAAGATATAATAGAAGCTAGAAAAAATAGACAAGTTTTAGACAGGGTAGGTTTATTATCTTTAGATGATGCAGGGCTTACAATAGACCCTTATGAAACGTTTGCACAAAAAGCTAAACCAGGATTTAATTTACCTTTTGCAAAACAGTTAGGCTCAACAGCTTTAGGTATAATAACAGGAAATCCTTTTATTGGATTACTAGCCCGAGGTTTAGGAGCATTAGCAGGTAGAGGAGGATTAACAGGAGTAAAAGGTGGTGCTGATTTAAGAGGAGACACAGGTTTTGATACGTTTAGAAGATCAACTAGTCTTGCAGATTTTTTTCAAAGACAAAGAGATAAAAAAGCAAGAGAAGAAGCTGCAAGAAGAGGTGAATTAAAAGAATTACAAAGAAGAATTGATAAAGGAGATTTTGGTGGTAGCGATCCCGATGATGCACCAGGTGGAGCGGCATCAAATCAAGATGCACAAAGAGGTGGTCAATATGGCTAAAATAGTGCAAATATTAACAAGACCAAGTAGTGAATATGATTTATCTACAGCAGAAGCACAGGTAAGAGACCTTGATGCGATTGTAGAAAAATTAAATACAACGTTTCAAGAAGAATTAAAAGAGGAGGTAGAAGCATTTAACTTCTTTCTACAATAATGGCTAATAGTTTTATAAATAAAAAAGCAGATTTAACGACAACAGATCTTACTACACTATATACAGTGCCTAGTTTTAAAACCGCTGTTGTTAAATCATTGTTAGTATCTGAGGACGCTGGATCAGGGACCACAATAACAGTAACATTAGTTGATGCTAGTAGTAATATATTTAGTTTATTTAAAACTAAAACCATATCAGGTAATGCTACAACAGAACTTTTAACTCAACCTCTTGTAATGGAAGAGAGTGAGGTGCTTAAAGTACAAGCTGCTGACGCGAACGAGCTGCACGTCATAGCTTCTATATTAGAAATACAGCCAAGAGAGGTAACAACATAGTGAAAGACATACCAACAATAGAACCAAAAGAGATTATAACAACAATAACAAATATGAAGACAGGCGAGGTATACAAAGACGATTCTGAGTGGAAAGCTAAAGGAATTGCAGAATCTGACATAAGAAAAGATGTCAGAGTTATCATGCCTAGCCTTGATTTATTTGGAGAAACAAAATAGAATAGTACGATGGCAATATCTAGAATGCAACAACCCAGACAGATGTACGGACTCGGAAGCTTTGTTAAAAAAGCTGTAGGTAAGGTAACTAAACCTTTTACAAAGGTAGCTAAAAAATTAGTACCAAAAGAAATAGCAGGTATTATGAGAACTGCTGCACCTTTCTTACCACCAGGGTATAGAGAAGCAGCATACCTATTAGGTACAGCAAAACAGACTGGTAGAATCAGTCCTATAGATTTAGCATTAGTATCTGCGCCTTATATTAATAAAGCATTAGGTTCACAAAAATCTTTAGATCTTATGGACAGGAAAGGTTTATTTGCTGAAAAACTACCTGGAGCAAATGAATTTTTATTTGGTGCGGGGCCAGAACAAATAGCTGGAGCTGAAAATATAAGAGGATTTACGGTGCCTGGAACTGCTGCTGGTCAAACTATTACAAGACCTGCAACCGAAGGTATATTAGGAACAGGTGGTAAGATGTTTCAGTTTGGTGGTGAACAAGGAGTTATGGATCAAATTAAAGGTTTTAGAGATCAAACTAAATTAGGTGATTTATTATTAGGTGGCAAAAAAGCAGGAACATTTAGTAAATCTAAAATAGCAGGACTAGGTATTGGAACACTATCATTAATACAAAATTCAAAAACACCAGAAGAAGCAGGAACTGCATTAGCAACTGCTACAGGAAACTCTGACGATTATGACAGAGGCTATCAATTATTTTCATCATTACCACAAGGAATATTTGACGTACCAGAACGATTTAGATTAAATTCAGCAGATGGTGGTATAATGAGAACTAACTATGCAAAAGGTAGTGATGATGACAAACCAGTATTACCAGAAGATCCAACAAAACCAATAAATCCTTTTGGACCAAAACCAATCAAACCATTAGGAGATATGAAAATGGCTGAGTTTTCTCTACAAGATTACATGGACGAGTTTGAAAGAGTCTTTCCCGACATGATAGAAAAACGAGGAACTCAAGAATATATGGATATGTTAGAAGATTATTTTAGAGGACTAGCAGCTAAAGACAAAGAAGGTATTATGATGGCTAAAGAAGGTGGCAGAGCAAACTTGGCTCTTGGAACAAAACCTACGCCTGAAGAAAGTGGTCTAGGAGGGCTTCCAATCGAGGCAGATATGAGGTATACAGGAGGTTTCATGCCATACGGTGCAAAAGAAAAAGCCGATGACGTGCCTGCTAGATTAAGCAAAAACGAATTTGTATTTACTGCCGATGCTGTAAGAGCAGCGGGTGGTGGTAGTGTTAATAAAGGTGCTAAAAAAATGTACGCTACAATGAAACAATTAGAAAAAAAACCTGAAGCAAAAGGAATGACTGCATAATGGCTGAACAAATTACACAAACAACAATACAACAAGCACCAGATTATTTAAAACCTGGTATAGAAAGATTTTTAGAAGGTGCTACTGCACAAGCTGGCCAAGCACTAGATACATCTCAGTTTGCTCCATCAGTCGTAGGACTTGGAGCATTACAGCAACAAGCACAACAACAAGCAGCAACACAAGCTGGTCTTGGCACATTACAATTTGATCCTACAACAGGAGCAGTATCTGGTGTTCAAGGTACAGGTGTTGCAGGATTTCAACCGTTTTTAACAGACGCACAAACTACTTTAGGTGGTGTTCAACCTTTTATTACAGCTGCGGGACAAAATTTTCAAACACAACAAGGACTAACCGGTCCAACCGCATTTCAAGCTTTTGAATCTCCATATCAAACAGCAGTTAGAGATGCTACACTTGCACAATTTGATGAACAAGCACAAGCAAGAAGACAAGGAATTAGAGATCAAGCAACTGCGTTAGGAGCTTTGGGTGCAGGTAGAACAGGTGTTCAATTATCAGAGTATGATAGAAAATCAGACATGGACAGAGCTTTATTACAAGCACAATTAAACCAGGCAGGATTCACACAAGCTAATCAATTAGCTGCACAAGCATTTGCTCAACAAGGTCAGTTAGGTGCTCAACAAGGTCAACTTGCAGGATTACAATCAGGACTTGCTAATCAACAACTTGGTTTTGCAACAACACAACCACAATTAGCAGCTGGTGCAATTGGTATGTCACAAGGTTTAGGACAATCAGATCTAGCATACAGACAAGCTGTACAAGATGCACAACAAGGTGCAAATAGATTAGCAGCATTTGAACCAGTTGATAGACTTGCAAGATTTGGACAAGGCTTAACAGGAGTAGGTGGTATGTTAGGATCAGTACAAACTCAAACAGGACCGGCAGCACCAACACCAAGCCCATTATCCGGAGCATTACAAGCAGGAATAGGAGCATTTAGTTTAGGTAAACTATTTGGATAGATATGAATTATAAAGTTATGCAAAGACCTATGTTTAAGATGGGGGGCAAAGCTGCCTCTCAAGGCACGGGTATTACATCAGGTTTAGATGAGAAAGTAAACATGTCAGGTGGTAGAGCAAACTATGCTAACGGACCAAGAACTCGTCAAGATTTTTTAGATAGCGCTTTTGACAAACTAGCAAGAAGAGATGAAGCATTAGCAAACATGGATAATTTTATAAATCTACAGGCGTTAGGCAGAGCTAGTCAAGTTTTAGGTGGCGTTGAATCTAACAATCCTTTAGATATTATTACGGCTCTTGCAACTCAAGGGACTGAAATAGCTTTACCTGCATTATCGGCAAAGAAAAAATTAGATCTTAAAAGAACCGATCCAACAACAGATCTTGCATTTGCTAAAGCGTTAAAAGAATCAGGCGGTTTTGGTGAAAAAGTCTATGATAAAAAGAAAAGAGATCTAGCTGCAATTAATGCAGCAATAGATAAAGTTAGAAAAGACAACCCAAGCGCAGATATAAGTGCATTAGAAGAACAAAAGTTATTAATATTTAGTGGGTTTGATACAGAGCAAAGTATAAAAGCAGGTATAATTGATTCATACTTTAAAGAAAATGAAACTATGCCAAGTCAAGATTATGTAAACAAGATGTATCAAAAAAGATTACAGGCTTTAGGTAACGCTGAGGGCGGTATGCCAAATAGAGTTAACAGAGCTATGGGTACACCTACGATGGGCGAACAACCAATGGCAAACCCTATGGCTGTTGAAAGAAAAGATGTGGCTATGGAAACACAAGGTCAAGAAAATGATGCATACGCTATGTTAAGAGCTAGATTACCACAAGAAATACCAGACGATGTTGTAAAACTAATTGCATATAACAAAGATGCTTTTGCAGATTTTGCAAGTATTAAAAACCAAGAAGACGTATCATCATTCAATCAAAAGTATGGTGTCTCAATGAACATTGATGTGTCTACCGTATAAGGAGGCCAATGGACGAGAGTAAAAAACCACAGATACGACCTTTCTTACAAGGAGCTTTAGACAAAGATCCATTAGATAGAAGTTTTTTAGAAAAACTAGCAGTAGGAATATACGGACCAGGTATCGAAGCAAGAGAAGATGCTAACAAACCCTCTGCAGTATTAGATGATGCCTATAGTGATTTTGTATTAGAATTACCAGGTGAAGTACAGGCTGATGTTGATAGATATCTAAACATATTTAGAAACGATCCCACACCTGTAATACAATTTTTAGATGAATATAAAAAAGAAGGTTATTCTGAATACTTTAAAGACAGTAAAAATTTTACAGACATAGCAGACAAAAAAGATCTTGGTAGATTTGCAGATTTTAATTTTTTAGGTAAGGGTTCATACGATGCTTTATACAGAAAAGATGAAGCAGGTGATAAAGCACGACAGAAAGTCATGGAGTCTAAACTCACTCAGGCAGTTATCGGTCCGGGTCAAGGTCTATACACAACAGTAAGAGGTACAGCAGAAACAATATCTGCATTATCAGATCTATATCTTGATACAGAAACATTAGATAATGTACAAAAAGCTTTACCTGAAATGTCTCTTGACGATATCTATGGTGAAGATGCAGGTGGTGTTGCAAAATTTACTTCATTACTAACACAATATGGTACAGGGTTTGCTGTTGCACAGAAGATAGCAAAAAAATTATTTGGTAATGTAGCTAAAACAAAACTTGCACAAAAAGCTGCGGCTGTTGCAGCCACAAACAAAGCAGCTAACTACGGAGTTAATCTTGCAAAGTATGGTGGTTATTGGGTATTGCCTGCATTTGCAGCTGATACAACTGTATCTGCCACAGGACAAAAATCTGTTGGGGAAATATTTGGAGATGAGAGTGGTAATTTTTTAGAAAGAGCCTTAGCCAATACTAAATTAGAAAGTTTAGAAGGTATTACAAATCCTCAAGAATACGCAGCTGCTGTATTAAGAAACAAATTAAAGTTTGGTACGGAAGGCACAGCATTTTTAGGTGCACTTAAACTAGTAGGTCCATCTGTAAAAACATTATCTACAGGATCGGGTGTTATATTATCTAATGTAGTTGACCCTGCATTAACTGGTATGACAAAAGTTTTAGCTAGTGAAAGATCTGGCATACCAAAATTATTTAGAGGTGTATCTAATCTTGCTGATAAAGCGTTAACAAAATCAGGCATCCCTAAAGCGGATCTTTGGAAATACTCTGAGTATGGTGCAAGTGTAAAATCCTCTATATTAAGAGGTATAGATCAATTCTCACAGAATTTTAAATCAGGTGGACCTTTTGACGTGCAGACTAGAAATGAACTTAAAAAATTAGATGGATTAAATAAATCTGCAAAAAAATCTACAGATATATTTTTAAAAGATTTAGATAGATCAATGTACAAACTAGCAGATGCTGGGTTTAATGATATATTATTTAATACAAATACAGCTAATCAGGCACTTAGATATTGGTCTGATGTATTGGAATATATGCGTGGTAATACAAAATTAAATAAATTACCAGAATCTTTACAATCATCCTCTTTTGCAGTCAGAAAATTAATTGATGACTATACTACAGAGCTATCACCAATATTAAAAACTATGAATGTAAAAGATGATATCATAAAAAACATGGGTAGATATCTGCACCAGGGTTACGAGATATTTAAAAATAATAGATATAGAGCACCAAAAGAAGAATACAATGCTGCAATAGATTATTTTACAAAACTACAAAAATCATTTAACAAAAACATATCACCATCCGATGCAAAAATAGAAGCAACAGCAATGGTAAATAGAATACTTACAATAGGTAGAACTGAAGGGTCAACACCTGCAAAAAGATTAAAAGATATTGCAAATGCGTCACAAGAATTAAAAATACCTAAAACTACATTTAATAAATTTTTTAGTGATGAACAACATTTACCAGATGCTATAGCTAAATTATTAGGTAGAGTTGATGATCCAAAACAGATTATTATGGACACTATTGTTGAGATGGCACATACGGCAAATAGTTTCAAGGCTTATAGAGAGATAGCTGAATTTGGTATAGATAATTTTATATTTAGAAACAGAAAACAATACATTGATTTTGCAAAGAAAAATGGAATTTCATCTCCAAGAGATTTAGTAGAAATAAAAGTAGCTAGACCATACAATCTAGATCTACAAAAAATATTTAAGACTGGTAAAGAACCTATGTTGACTCTACCAGAGATAGCAAAGGCCATGAGTGATAATACACTAATCATGGACCAATTATTAAAATTACCTTTTATGAAATCTGCACTTGCAATCAAAGCAGGTATACAGATGAACAAGACAGTATTATCTTTGATGACACAGATGCGTAACATAACTACGGCTGCCATGTTTGCAACCGCAAACGGACATGTGGGATCAGGTGCATCGGTTGCGGATAATTTTAGAATTTTGTTTGATGATCTTGTTGGTAAAACAAAAGATCCTAAAAAATTAAAAGAAGTTTTAGAAGAAGCATTAGATAATGGTGCGATAGACTCTTCTACAATCGCACAAGAATTAGAACAGATGATACCAGAACTTATGGGTGGGTCTAAAATACCCACAGGCATAAAAGATGGAAAATTAACAGCAACTACAATACTTCAAGGAGGGACCTCTGATAATGTGTTTGCGCATTTATTCTCAAACAAGGGTGCTATGGGTAGGGTTGTTGGAAAATCTATGGAGGCGTATCAATTAGGTGATAATCTGTGGAAACTTTTTGGTTATAACTATGTGAAATCTCAAATGAAACCAGCACTTAGAAATTTAGATGATGTTAAAAAATATTTTAGACAAGTATACAAATATGATTTTAAACCTGTGAGAGCAGACGGAACTAAAAAATCTTTAGATGATGCTATTAAAGAAATATCTGGTATTGAGATAAGAGATACATATCCTAATTACTCGATGATACCAACATTTGTGCAAAACGTTAGAAAGTTTCCATTTGCAGGAAACTTCGTTGCGTTCGTATCAGAAATGTACAGAAACTCATTTAATATTGTTAGAGGCGGTATGCGTAAGATGCAGTCTGATAATCCATACATAAGACAGATAGGTGCAAGACAATTAATAGGTTGGACAACAACTGTTGGAATTGCAACACCTGTTGTTATGGACACAGCACAAACAATGACGGGTATTACAAAAGAAATGTATCAAGCATATAAAGATAGGTTTGCACCAACTTTTGAAAAAGCATCTGATCTCATACCTGTTACACAACAGAAAGAAGATAGATCATGGAAAGCAAGTAATTTTTCATATCTTGTGCCGTATGCTGATGTGGCTGGTCCAGTTAAAGCTGCAATACAAAGATTTAGACAAGGAAAAGACACAGATCAGGACACTACAGATTTATTTGCGGCGTCAGCAAGAGCTTTTGTAATAAGATCATTAGAACCTTTTTTAGCACCATCTATTATGGCAGAGACAGCAGCAGAATTAATACCTAGTAAAGGAATATTTAGAAATAAAAATGGTGGTGTTATTGCAGACATAAAAAACGATCCTGATTGGTTTTCTAAAATTATGTACCACGCATATAGAAAAGTTACACCTACAACTATAAGAAGTGCTGAAGAGATTGGACAGGCAATAGGACAGGATCTATCTAAATCTGCAATTAAAAGAGATCTATTTGATACTGTTTTAAAAGTATTTACAGGATTTAGTATAACTAAACAGGACCCGTATACATCAATGAGATTTAAACTTGGTACATATTCAGGATTACTATCTGATGCAAGAGGTGCATTTACTAGAGATATTAACAATGCAACAAAACTACAAAGAGATGCAAGATTACTTTTAAGAGGTTTAGATGCAGAAACTCTTGTTAATGAATATGATAAATTACAATCAAATAATTATAGAATTTTATCTGAGGTATATAAAGATGTGCAAGCTTTACGTACATTAAATTTTACTGAAAAAGAAATAAAAGATATATTAACGGGTAGAAGAGCTTTATCAGATAAAGATGTTAGAAATGTAATGACAGGATTTTATAATGCAGAGAACTTACCAAACTTTAAAAAAGATTCTGCAATAAGAAATACAATTAAAAATATAAACAGAGAACTTGAAACAGATTATAAAATAAATGATTTTGTTAACAAACAAAAATTAAATGAAATAAGAAATAAATATAAAAATATACCATTAGGTTTATCTGATGAAGATAGAGAAGAATTTTTAAGGTCTACAATTGAAAGAAAATTAGATATTAAAGAACCTAAATTAGAAGAACGATTAAGATTACGAGAAAGTCAAGATCAAAGTAGTTTACCACAACCAGTTACACCAGCTGCACCTTTCTTACCAGATCCACAAATAGCTAATATGTTTGCGGCTAATATAAACCCAACATCAAGCTTGACACAGACAGAGTCTGCATTACTATCACCGGAGGAACAAATAATTGCAATGAGGTTAAAAACATAATGGCAATAGAACCAAAAAATACTAGAGAACACATTTTATCTTTGTACGGACACATATCAGGTGTTAAGAAAAATTTAAAACATGTACA
>CAACVF010000093.1_pt2 | contig 12814 bp, 16 predicted proteins | sample 2381781 | NCBI WGS metagenome assembly CAACVF01 (sample SAMEA5211967, study PRJEB30684) | marine metagenome | biome: Marine; feature: Epipelagic; material: Water | collected 2015-10-15 | depth 60 m | reverse complement strand
TGACGTGATCCAAGATCAACCAAAAGAAGTTCCTGAAGCCAGAAGTAATGTGCTTGTTGAGAATGATCCTAAATATAGGAACACGATATTTGGTTCAGATACCTATTGGAGAAGAAAGAGAGGCCTGTAAATGACAATATCAGAATTAAGAAAAAAGATTGAATTACTTAAAGAGGAAAATTCTCAAATAAAAAATAAAATACGAGCTGATTTAAAAGGTTTAACTGCACTAGCATTAGAGGGTTCTATCAAACATAGTAAGCTAGTGACAAAGAACACAGACCACTCTCATAATCTACTTAAAGTTTATAGAGAGGAAAAGGCAGATAGAAAAAGACTTAATAACGTAATTGATATTAAGCAACGTGAAATAGACGAACTTAACAAGAAAAATACAGATCTACTCTGGGACCTTAGTAGGCTGCAAATTACAATCTCAGAACTAGAAAAAGAAAACAACGAACTAAAAACAATTAAATCAGCTCACATTGAAAAACGACTTAAAAAATTCATCAACACAGAAAGTGTAGATAACTAGTAATGAACAAAAGGAACTTATATTATGGCAAATCCAATAGAACGATATTTCAACTTATTTTATAACAAACAAGAAACAAAATATTTTGGTTCATACGATATGGACTTTGAGCCATATATAACACCAGAAGGAAAACTAAAATTTCCTAATAGAAACAAAGATAAGATTTTCCAAACACGTCATTTAAAATATCCATTTGAAGTAAAAAACGTAATGGACCATTTAATAGTTAATAAAAACCATTATTACTGTGATGAAAACGGCATAGGTAATCGTAAAAATAAAACTGATTACGGAAAGCCTGTAATAACAACAACTAAAGTTGGAGATCATTTGGTTTTAAATCAATGGGATCATGGCTTGGTATTGTCCCCATTGGGTCCAGATGGAACTGTGAAATGGGCAGCAGTTGATATTGATCTTTATCAAAACAAAGAAGAATTAACGCGTATTATAAAACAAATATATGACGAGGAACTTCCATTAGTACCTTGTTATTCAAAGTCTAAAGGCCTTCACATTTATGTTTTTACAAAAGAACCATTTACATTTGACCAGATCAAAAAGGTATTAAATTACTATGTAAGCAAACTAAATATTGTTCAAAAGAGAAAACTAGAATTATTCCCTAAACAATCAAAAGAGCCTAACAAACCTGGAAATGGAATTGCTCTACCCTATCGTTCAACAGTATTAAGATATGTTCCAAACCTGAATGAGGATAATTTATTTAAATTTAACTTCCACCCAAATAAAAATGTATTAGCAAAAGCAGATAGTTCTTTAGGTACATTAGAAGAATTCCTGGAGCATGCTGAAAGCTGCTTGATTGATGAAACTATATTTAATGATATGCCAATTCTTGAGATTAAGGAACAGGAACAAACACCATTAAAAGAAGAAACTCTATTAGTGCCAGATGTTGAAAGCAGCATAAGGCAGCCAAGTAAAACTGCACAAGGCATAATTAAAAATATTCTTGAAGGCAAAGAACATACAGAAGGTGGAACATTTGATAACTGGGTTGTAGATTTAGTTTATTGCTGCGTAATGATTGATAAAAAAAGTAATTTGGAGATCTACGATTATTTTGAAAAAATTAAACATAGATCAGATAAAGCAAACGAACCAGATTATTTAAGGAATAAAATTAATAACTGTAGGAAGAAATATAGCAAGGCTGATCCAGGCCCAGCGATTACTAAATTCTTTTTAAATACAGTTTATGATTGTGAAGTAGATAAATACTTTGATCTAGAAAAAAACAAACACAATACAGATAAATCTTTAAACCAAATTAATTCTAAATTGTTCTCACACAAAACAACACCGGCTCAGGAATTTTATAAACATGAGAATAAACAAATAGTTGATGGTTGTTTATATAGACCAGATATTCATGATCCAAAAACACGGCTTATTAAAGACGGCAACATGAATTATATAAATAAATATATTCCATGTAACCTGGAAGCACTAAAAGGTTCAGAAGCAGATCTTAAACCCTTCTTTGATCTGTTAACTTATTTGTTTCCTAATGAAGCAGAAAGAAATCACGTATTAAATTATTTAGCATTCATTGTTCAAAATCCTGGAGTAAAAATTAGACATGCAATTCTAGTTTATTCAAAAGATTGGCAAATAGGTAAAGGTAGTCTGTTTGATATTATGACAGATATCTTAGGCGAAAGTAATTGTGAACCAGGTAACGTTAGATCTATTTTAGACAAAGGCGTAACATTTTCTGAAAAAGTATTAGTTCTAATTGATGAATGCAGCAGCACCGGAGATTTTAAAGAAAAGAGAAATTTAGTTAATGATTTAAAAACAATTATTAGTGAAAAAAGAATTCAAAAGAGATTGCTGTATGTAGATTTTGGAGCTGCTAAAAACTTTGCTAACTTCTTAATTTTTACAAACAACCCTGACGCATTAACTATAGACGCGAACGACCCGAGATATTTTGTAGTAGATCATTTTGAGAAAAGATTAGATCAAAAATTTTATAATAAATACCATGATTGGCGAAAGAACAACGGAGCTAAATTTGTTAAATGGTACTTACAAAATAGAGATCTAACTAAATTTAATCATAATGCACCACCACCACTTACTGCTGCTAAAGCTAGAATGGCTGCACAAACACAAAATCCATTATTAGACGCAATGCAGACAGCGTTTGATGAAGGTCAAATGCCCTTCCCTTTTACACATACAATAAAAGGAACTTCTGAGATATCCGAATATTATGGAAGGTTTGGATCTGGAAAAGTTAAAAAGTTTGCTGACAACTCAAAAGAAATAAAAAGATGTTTTGAAAAAATGGGTTTTCATGAACTAGGACAAGTTAAGCATAAACTAAGAGATGAAAAACCAAGTTTGTGGATTGTAAGAAATATCAAACAATTAAAAGAAAAGAAAAATACTGACTTATGTAACGAGCATTGGCGACCAATATCATTTCAATCAAATGAAAGTATTAAACAAGATAGAGCTATAGATAATCTTTATAACCAAATTAACTCATCTGAAAACGTACAGAGAACTGAACAAAGACTTTTAAAAGAATACACTCCAAAAGAAATTGCTGCAGAAGGCAGACCAGATGAAGAAAATATAGGACCAAATAATTAATGAAAAATAAATCAAGAAATCAAAAAGGACGTAGATTACAAAACCATGTCCAGAATGAATTACTAAAAGGTTTTCCCCACTTAAAACATGATGATGTTCAGGCAGCCATAATTAATGAACCAGGACCAGATATAAAACTTTCTAGAATTGGAAAGAAGTTAGTTCCATATCAATTTGAATGTAAGAACCAAGAAAAGATGAAAACAATATATCAATGGTACAAACAGGCCAAAAAACATGGACCATTAGAACCTGTATTAGTATGCAAACAAAATTCAAAAGAAGAATTAGCCATAATAAGTTTTAAACATTTCATGGAGCTAATTAAATGATAATAAAATATTTTAAACATGCTCTTTGGGACAGTACTGAGAGTGTATTTTGCAGAACCTACTACACCAAAAATAGATTAGGACTAAAATTTGTTAAGTCAGAAAATATAACTAAACAGGAATATGCACGCAGACCCCACTCAAGAGAGGAATTCGAGTTAACTAGTAACCTTTATGACTAAAAATGATTTTAATGAATTTGTGTTAACACGTGGCGAGTTTGCAAAAAGAATAGGAAAAACAAAGAATGCAGTTCGTTTAGCAATGCGCAGAGGTGGATTTGATGGTCAATATAGATTTGATGGAAATAAATTTTTATTTAAAGATCCGGACCGAACGCGTGATACCATAGTAAATAAACATGGTCACAATGAACCCCCTAAAAGGAAAATCAACAGAGGAAATCACTATAACGCTAACTATCCAAACGAAAGTTTTAGAAAATACAATGAAGCTAAAATGCTTAGAGCAGTAAATGAAAGAGATCCGAATTTTATAAAAGATTACAAAGATATTAAAAAGGAATTTAAAAAACAAAAAATAGAACAAAACTTAAAAGCTAGCAGAAAGCTGCTAACACCAGATAAAAATTACGGAAGAATGTTGTACGGCAATGAAAACGTATTTTGGGAAGCTGATTATAAGAAGAAACTAAGTCAAAAGAAATCTAGCTCATTCCATTTAACGGGAAAGCCTTATCATGAAGCAAAAAAAGATAGTACCTGGTCTGTAGATCCTAAAGAAGATGGTTCCGTTGATATAGATTTATCTAGAAGCAAACCCTCTAATAATCTAGGCACGGAGCCTAGATTCAAAAGTAAGGTAGATGAAGAAATATGGCGATTAAAAAAGAAAAGATAACGAACTAATCAAACTAACCTATTTTGCCGCTTCCGTTCGAGCAAGCTCGAATGGTCCGGATATCCTTGATTAATGTTTCTTGAGGCCTGTTGCATATTTCCTTATCCTGATTAGATCCTTAGACTTTTGAATAATGACGCATTAATCTTGGATCTGAAACCTTAGTCATTTGATTAGATTGATTAGATTAAAATACAACACGCATAATGAACATCTTTTTTGAAATACAAAATATTATATTATTTGAAAACATTAATAATAAGTTCCGGCAGAGCCAATATCATGGGCGCCAACCTTTAATAAAAGCTCTGCCACTTTAAAATATACCCTAATGTCACCCACCCTGTTTTTGTATTAATCAATTATAACAATGTTTATTTAAAATATTTGAGAGGGTAACCTAAGTATAAATTTTATACTGCTTTAACTTGAACAGCATTTGCTGAATAACAAGTTTTACAAATGGAACCTTTATTATATTCGAACTCACTAAACATAATAACAAAATCAGTACGAGCAATTTCAGTTCTATCCTGATTGCACATTATACATCTGTCATGAGATATATTTTCAAATACTGATTTATGATTTTCTTTACCGCTGCTATTCTGCCAACTTGCCATAGAGGATTTTATAGGACGATTGAATCTCATTTGCTACAAAATTTTTATTATTTTTTTCCAGAAAGTTTTTGATGTGAATAACTTTGACTATCAAACACTATAACAGCTTATATTGAGAACCTAATCTAGCCGGGTCCCCCTTTGGTAATGGTTCATGTTTAAAGTTCTAAAAAGCATGCTTTGGGACCCCTAAGCCGGACGTACATTGATGTTTAAGATGAATTGGGTAATACTTATCATTTACCACGCGATAACGCTCTGACGTGGTATTAGAACGTTCTGGCCCTACTATATTCAACCAATAGGACATGTTTTATATGCAATTTACCACGTAAAATATAGCAAACGTGGGTTTATTTATTTGGCTTATATGCTCTATTATTTAATGTAGGTTTTATCTATGGGGGCTATCTGGGGGCTTTGACTATTTTTCTTGCTGCATAGAATCTATGTTGATATGCTTTAGATACGTTGAAAGATAAGAATAATTTGAATCACTTGGGGCAATAAGTACTTCTGCTCCCAAACCAGATGCGCTACCAGGCTGCGCTACACTCCGGACGGAATGTTTATAGCCTAATTACTTATCTTTTCAACTCATAAAGAAAAACAGAAATGATACTAAATGTGAACATTAATTACTATCTTTGGGGGCAGCTTGGGGGCTTTACCAAAAAAAGTAACACAATAAAACTAAGGTTTATTTTAGTTATACTTTCCTCTTTGGGGGCTTTACTGGGGGCTTTACGTTCCACTCGGCTAACGTTGGTTATACTCAAATTGAAAAATTGTTTCTGCGTTTCTAAATATAAACACAACAGAAAGAAGATAAAAAATGGAAACAGTTAATAAAATAAATTTCATAAAGAAATTAGGAATAGATGTAGATGATGACGGCAGAGTTAGATTAGACGTAACTGTCATGAAGAAGTTAAAACCAATTCCAATGGGAAACTGGTACAAAGAGCTGATTGTTAGAGATAAGAACTTAATGGGTTTTAGAGCCAGAGTTTCGCCAGGTGGACAAAGAACTTTCTTATTTAGATATAGACCAAAAGGCAAAGACTTAGATGGTTCAATATTAAACAAACAAAATATTACACTTGGAAGATGGTATGATAGCAGCAGCCCCAAAGAAAAAGATCTTGTTGGTATAACTCCAACTGTTGCAAGAAAACTGGCAGAAGAAATGAAGATGAAAATTGCTAGAAAAGAAGATCCGTACTCGATTATTAAAGCAAGAAGAAAAGGAAGAACTTTAATATCTGTTTATCAAGATTGGATAGATAAGAGATTGGTTAGTGCGAAATATAAACCTAAATCAGTTATAGATTATAAGAGCCGTTTTAATCTCTATGTAAAATGTAACAGTAAATTAGAAAAGCATAAGAAGTTATATAGAAATGAGTATGATGTATTTAGCTTATTCAGAAAGCCTTACAAAGATATAACTAAAGATGATTATATTTCTATACACAATGCAGTTACTAAATCCTCGCCTTATCAGGCTAATAGAGTAATTGAAGATCTTAGATTAGTTGAACAATATGCGATTGAGATAGGTGTTTTAAAAAAGCGCGTTTGTATCTTTAAAAATAAAGAACTGAATAAAGAGTTAGATAGATTGGATAAGGAAGCTCCATACACTCCGTATGAAATGAAACGTTATAGAATAGCTGCACTTAAACTAATTAAGCTAGACAGGATCAGAAGCCTAGTTCCATGTTTCAGTTTGCTTGGTTGTGGTTTGCTTGGTGGAAGATCTAAAAGCATGGTGTTTAGTTTAGAGTGGGACCAAATAAATACTAAAAATAAAATTATATCATTCTTAGATACAAAGAATAATGAACCTATTAAACTTTCTTATGATTATAGATTTTCTGCTATTTTAAAAATAATGAACCAGGTAAGACAATCTCTAAATCATAGAGATAAAAGAAGAATGTATGTGTTTCCTACATCAAAGAAAACTTTTAAAACAAAGCACATTAATGATCCAAGAAAAACTCATACAAGTATTATTGGATTATCTAAGATTGATTATAAGTGTATGCACTTTCTAAGACATAGTTGGGCGACTAATACTTATGAAGCAACTCATGATGTATTGGCTGTTAAAGAAATGGGTGGTTGGAAATCTTTAGAAGCAGTACAAAAATATGTGGATATATCAGAAAAGATTAAAAAAGAGAGATTAGCTGCACAAAGAAGGTATTTAGCAAAAACCCACGTTGCTTAAATGTTCGCGTGGTAATTATGTCATGTTCCATGTAATAGTTGGAGCATGGCGCCTGTTAAAAAAAAGAAAAAATCTAAATTTATAGATCAAGATAGTGTTGCAGCAGCACTCCAAAAAGGTCTTGTTCCGTACGTTGATTTTATTCCAACACCAAAAGTAGATTTAAAAAAAATACCAAAGAATAGACAAATAAATCTTAGAGCTGATAGAGCCGATACTTGGGCCAATATAGGAAACATAGCTCAAATGTATTTTGATACACCTGGAGAGGCTATTGATAAATTAATGCAAGGTTCAACACAATTTAGATCAAGAGAAACTAACACTTTTGTTCTTGTTGCTAGAATAGAAAGAGATCTTAAAAAAACAAAACTTAAATTAAATAAATTAATAGATCTAAATTTAGAAGAATATTGTCCCCTTCTGGGTTTGGATTACTCAATGATAAATTTAAGCAGACGTGAGCTGCAACAAGATATTTCTAAGTACGATAAGAAAAAACTAGATAGACAAAAAGTTATAGATCAAATTGTTATGAGGCATAATAGATTAGCAAAGCATAATCCGGCAAAACTGAAAGATTGGCTCAAATCTAACACCCATTTAATCTAATTACCCACGCTATAAATTACCAACGTGGGATAATGGTATTTCTTTAAAGTGATTTATATTACTTATTTGGTACAAAGTTTTCATGATAGAAAACAGAATATATCAAGATCGTTGGGTTACAGAAAAAGAAGCAGCTCAACATTTTAAATTAAAACCTAGCACACTACGTAAAAGAAGATCTCTTTACGGCAAAGATACAACTGAGATTTGGACTAAACTGAATGGACGAGTTTTATATGATCTATTCGCAACTGACCAAAGACTAGAGAAAAAAGGAAACAGTTATGATTAAGAGTAAAACGGGCAATGTTGATAAACCAATATATACAGCTCGATCTTTAGAAGAAGAAATAAAAATGAGGATTGCTTCTGATATTGAAAAAGAACATTTTGATTTCTTATCCGATATAGCAGCAAACATTAAAGCATTAAAAGAGGAACTTGGAAAACCAGGCGAAACAGACGAACAATTCATTAAACGTTTAACTCCAGATGAGCTTAAAAGAATTTCATTAAAAGATGGATCTAATGTGGTTGAGCTAAGTAAATATTCTAAAATGAAGGACACTCCAAAAGTTAAGAAATTAGATTTAGCCTCACACTTTGAGTTGGGAAAAACTGTAGCCTCACTCAGCGACGCAGACAAAGATATTGTTAAAAACCTTCTCAAGATGAGTTTTGATGTAGGGAGTAAAGACTAATGAAAATTGGAGATTACGCCCAGATGAAATCTTACTTAGTTCGTCCAGGTACACCTGAACAGGCCAAAAAAGCAGAAGAAAATAATAAAAAATACTTAGCTGATCGTAGAGCTAAAACAATGAAAGCGTACGGGTTAACTAATCCAATAGATAAAGCTATGGCTAAGTTGCCTGAGTATGTTGAAACATACGATACTCCATTGCTGCATGATCCGTTATCGAATAGCTTTAAAACAGAAAACCAAATTAAAAATGAAGTTGAAAAAGAACAAAAGCATGTTGTTGATACTTTAAACAAATTTGAAGATTTACCAAAAAAACTAACTGTACCTAAAAAAATATCTAACACAGAGCCACGTACATTAGCAAAACAAGTTAACTCCGACACTAAGGACATTGAAAAAGAGGAAACTAAATTTTTAAAATCAGTTTATCCAAAAGAAGCTAGCAAAGAGCAAGTTGATTACTTAGCGAATAATTTAAATAAAATGAAGCAGCAACAAAAACCATTTAAGAAAATTCAAAAAGTATCTACACCCATTCAAATAGATACATCTATTCCAAGTGTTCGTCTTTTGAGTGACGTGATCCAAGATCAACCAAAAGAAGTTCCTGAAGCCAGAAGTAATGTTCTTGTTGAGAATGATCCTAAATATAGAAACACAATATTTGGCTCAGACACCTATTGGAGAAGAAAGAGAGGCTTATAAATGACAACTTCAGAATTAAGAAAACAAATAGAACAGCTCAAAGAAGATAAATTTCAAATGCGTAACAAAATAAAAAATGATTTAAAACAACTTTCTAAATTAGCTATAGAGGCTTCTATCAAACATAGTAAGCTAGTAACAAAGCACACAGACCACTCTCACAATTTATTGAAACTTTATACTGATAGTAAAGCAGAGAATAAAAGACTCAACAACGTCATAGACATTAAACAAAGAGAAGTAGATGAACTGAATAGAAATAATACAGACCTACTCTGGGATCTAAGCAAACAACAAATTAAAATCTCAGAACTAGAAAAAGAAATATATGAGGACCAACAAAAGACCGGCTTAGTTCAAAAGAACTTAACAAAACATTTTAAAAAAGAGAGTGTAGATAACTAATGGCAATAGGACAGACAGTAGTATTTAAAATTAAAAAAGATGGAACCGAAGAGCTCAGAAAAATAATAGCACAAGACAGAGGTTTTTGGACAGATAGGAACGGGAAGAAAGTTAGAGCATGGATGCTAGATAACTGGAAATCTGGAGAGAAATTATTTTATTTGCAATCAGATCTACCAATAGATGAGAGAGAAAATAATGAGTAAAATAGGACATAACAGACCACCTAGAGACATTAATTGGAAATCAATTTCATTAAATATTTGGGCGTACAAAGAACTCAAAGAGATACAGCAACATATTCAAAAACAAAGAGATCTACATAATCCAGAATTATTAAACAGAAGAGTAACTTTACCAATGGCAATAGAAATACTGACTACTCAATATTATTTGAACAATATTCTAATGCCTAAAGTTTGGAGTAAAAAGTAATGCAAAGTAAATGGCACAATATTTCAATAAAGACAGAAAGCTTTGAAAACCTGAAAGACATACAGCGAGTTTTACCAATAAGGGCGAGCATACCTCAGACAATCGAATGGTTGATTAAGGTAGGCACAAAACACATTAACAAAACTAATAACAGCGAGAATACTAATAATGAATACACCGACAGAATACCTAAATAAAAATTTACCAATTTTGCCTTGTGATGGCAAAAGACCAACACTGAATAATTGGCAAGAAGCAACAGCAACAATTTCAGATTTTAAACCTGGAGACAACATAGGTTTAAAAATGATAAATCATTTTGATATCGACATTGATAACAAGGAAGTAAAAAGATTTTTAAGTTATTACATGGAGGAGCCTTCAGCTATCTATGGAAGAAAATCTAATCCTGGTTCTCATTATCTTTACAAAGGGAAAGCAGAGTTCCAGCAGTTTAATTTATCAAAACATTTTAAAAGTATTTTTGTAAACTTCGAACATGGTTCTATGCTAGTTGAAATTAGAGCCGGCAATCAGAGACAATCAATTGTTCCAGGCTCCGTTATCAATGGGGAAAAAGTTGAATGGCAAAGGTTTGAAGGAATATCTCCATACAGTAATGACCCAAACAAAGATCTTGGTAAGGTAGCACTATCCACTATTCTATATATGCTTTGTCCTGAACAAGGAGGAAGAGATAACTACTTCTATACTATTGCTTGTTTACTATGCAGAACCAAATGGACAGAAGAAGAAATAAATCAATTCTGTTTAAATATTATTAAAGAAAAAAACCTGGAAAGTGAATTTGGTAAAAAAAGATATGGGACAACTGCAAAGAAAGCACAAAAGAAAAATGGCAGATTATTTGGCTACACTAAGCTTAAAGAAATTACTTCAATTGCATATCAAGGTCTTATTCATATATTCAGTTGGGTTGGATTAGAAGCTCCAGATGAGAAGTTATTAGAGCTCTGTGATAAGTTCTATTATTTCAAAGATACAGGATTAATGTTTGATCCAATTACTGAGAAAGAATTTCCAGAAACTATATTTAATAATAATCATTTATATGATTTTCCTGGTGGCAAGAATAAAGAAAGAGCTTTCAAAGGTTTGTTAAAAGAAACTGAATTTCAGGAAAGAATATTGTTATCTAAACAATTTTTGCCAGATCAAGATTTCCCTATAGCAGAAATTAATTATCATAAGCTATTACCTAAAGGCAGATATTATAATTTATGGTCCGGGTTTGAAGCAGAACCAGATGGACAAAAGGAAAAGACTATAGAGTTTGATGAAGGTTCTAAAACCTACAATGTTAAAGAACAAATTGACTTTGTTTGGGAACACTACGAGAAGCTTTTAGGTAAAGAGAATTGGTCTAATATTGCACAATATATCGCTATGTGTTTGAAGCATCCAGGCCAAAAGCATAGATGGGTTCCACTAATAATTTCTCCTGAAGGTGTTGGAAAAGGTTTGATGTTGAGAATGATTTCCAAAATGATGGGTGCGAAATATGTAAATGAAAATGTTTCGTTTGCAGATATCACAGAGAAACACTCAACTATGGTTGTAGGACATTTGTTCTTGGCGCTTAATGAGGTGTCAGTTGATGGAGGGCAATACACAACCAAAAGAACAATAAGCGCTAAAATAAAACCTTTCATCAGTGATGATTTTTTAAATATCAATGAAAAAGGAAAGCCTATTTATAAATATCTAAATAATTGTAACGCTATGATTTTCTCTAATGATGAAAATTGTTTACACATAGATACATCTTCAAGAAGATATTATGTTTGTAATGTCAAAGTCTCTACTAATGAGATAGAAAAATGGTCAAAGAATGATGTCTTCAAGAAACTATGGTTCATAGCTGAGAATTTTGCAGAAGAGCTCATGTATCATTTTCTCTACAACGTACAAATTGAAGATGAAAGCGTTTACTCTAAGAGAGCTCCAAAGACTTTAGATCTATTAGAAATGATAGAAGACTCTAAGCATGATCTATTACAAGAGTTAGATGACGCTTTTGCAAATAAGACAGCTCCGTTTGATGATATGTACTTCAGAGGTTTTATAAGTTTAAATCAACTTACTTATTTCTTGAGAACCCAATGGAAAATTAAACACACTCCAAGAACATTATTAAAAAATTGGTTAAAAGAAAATTCTATACCATGGAAAAACGGAGATCTAACTAGACAGATTATGATGAGGGAGCAACGGCCTAGAGTATATTGGTTGGATAACAAAGATCATAGAGCAAACTTAGGAGATCTAACAGAAGGAGAACTTGGAGAACTTGCAGATCAACATTATCCAGGAAGTTATAAAGAGCATGAAGCGTTAGATTATAGAATGAAAAACTATGAGGGAGGTGTTGGTAAAAGAGAAATGCCACCAGAAGAAACAACTTATAGATTACAAAGAGCTTTCCCATTTATTATGAACCTAGAAGAACACCACTTAGATCAGTTTTGGAATATTAAAAAAAAATGTGAAATCGAATGCAGAGACTATAAGAAAGAAAATTATCCAAATAAAAATCCTGCGCAGGTTCATATCATTATACAAGATAAATATAAAAATATGCTTATCAGTGAGTTTAAAAAACTTTTAAAAAGATACAAACCTCAAACAGCAGACATAAATATAAGAAATGAAAATTATGAAGGATAAATCGCGTCAGGCTAAAGGGAGATATCTTCAAAACAT
>CAACVF010000204.1_pt1 | contig 12894 bp, 9 predicted proteins | sample 2381781 | NCBI WGS metagenome assembly CAACVF01 (sample SAMEA5211967, study PRJEB30684) | marine metagenome | biome: Marine; feature: Epipelagic; material: Water | collected 2015-10-15 | depth 60 m | reverse complement strand
AAAGGAAAAAAATAATGGCAATAGGAATGAAAAAATCTAAAGCAAAAGGTTATGGACCAGGTACTAATACTGGTGGAGCTAGACCTAAATTTTGGCGTGATCCATATGCAGAAGGTACTGGAGATCCAAAACTACAAGAAGGAACAAGAGCTTACAATAAACAATTAGGAGAATTTGAAGCTCATCAAAGACGTTATAATAAAATAATGAAAGCTAAAAAACGTAAAGGTTACAACCAAAACGATAAAGGATAAAAACCCATGAATGAAGAAGCTCAAGTAGAAACAGAAGTAGAATCAACTGAAACAGAAGTTCCAGCAACACCAGCAAGTGAAAGTGTTGAAGAAGTAAAAGCAGAACGCCCTGATTGGTTGCCTCAAAAATTTGAAAGTCCAGAACAATTATCTGTTGCTTATGGTGAATTAGAAAAACGTCATTATCAGCGTACAGATGATTTAAAAAAGACTGTAGCAGAAGAAATGCAAGAACAAGCATTTGCTGATGTTCCAGAAGTTCCACAAGATTATAAAGTTGCTGAAGATTTAGGTGTTGAAATACCTGAAGATGATGTAATGCTAAACTGGTGGAAAGATCGTTCTCATCAATTAGGTTTAAGTGATAAAGAGTTTAATGGATTTATTAAAGAGTATCACGAAATGGCACAACAAAGTGGACCTGATACAGATGCAGAAATTAATGCTTTAGGTGAGTATGGTGAAAAAAGAGTAGAACGTGTTAACGAATGGTTTAAATCTAATATGGAAAAAGAAAACTATGAAGTGTTATCACAAATGCCTATTACAGCTCCGTTAATTCAAGCGTTAGAAAACATTATGGAATTAGCTGGTCAACCAGGTGTTACTATACAAGATAGTGGTGATCTTAAAGATACTTTAACTAAAGATGATTTAAAAAACATGATGAAAGATCCACGTTATCATTCTAAAAACGATCCTGTATTCCGTCAAAAAGTTAAAGCTGGATTCGAAGCATTAGCACGACAACAAAATAATTAGTAATGTGAATTGCCAAAAGCATTGTTAAAAGACAAAACTTAGAATGTTAAGCGGCCCAAATTGCCGATATTCAGAAGCCCAGCGATGGATTAACTTCAGATAGGCTTGAGGACTAACCGAGAAACAAACTTTTTTTTAATTTAACAAGGAGGCTAATATGGCTTTTAATACTATTAGCACATCATTTGTTGAGGAGTTTGAAGCTGGAGTTCACATGGCTTATCAGCGCATGGGTTCAAAACTTCGAAACACAACTCGAACACGTGATGGCGTAAAAAATAAGACTACGTTCCAAAAAGTAGGTAAAGGTTCAGCTACACAAAAAGCACGTGCTGGTTCTGTTCCACCTATGAATCTCGAACACACTAATGTAAATGTAACATTAGAAGATTGGTTCGCTGGTGAATGGGTAGACGATCTAGATACTTTACGTGTTAACCATGATGAAATGGTTGTAGCACAAGAATCTGGAGCTTACGCTTTGGGAAGAAAAACTGACGATCTAATTAAAACTGCTTTAGACGCAACTACTACAACTTCTAATGAAACATCTAATGGTATAACATTAGCATGGGCATTAGGTATAATGGAAACTATGGGTAACAATGATGTTCCTGATGATGGTCAACGTTATGCTGTTGTTGGTTGGGAAAATTGGTCACAGCTTATGAGCATAGATCAATTTAGTAGAGCTGAATATGTTGGAATGGATCAACTTCCATTTCCTTCAGGAATGACTGCTAAGAATTGGTTAGGCTTTATGTGGTTCCCACATTCTGGTCTAGATTCTGCTACAGTTAGTTCAGTAGATTGTCGCAAATGTTTTATGTATCATAGAACAGCTATCGGACATGCTATAGGTGCTGATGTTCAATCGAACATTGATTACCACAATGATAAAGACAGTTATTTCATTTTAAATAAAATGCAAATGAACTCTGTTCTTATCGATGTAAATGGCTGTATCGAAGCTAACTTAAAGAAATAGGAGGAATATAACATGGCTTTTACTTCAAGTACTTTTTCTCTGGTTTCATATAGCGGAAATGGCTTTCATATTTGGCATTATAAAACTGACGATGCTTCTACAGTTGTAGATGCTGCTGGTTACTTTAATACTTACGTTAATGAAATTAACGCTGGTGATGTAATTTTTGCAACTACTGCGGCAAGTGGTACACCTGTTTATGGTATATTCGCAGTTGCTTCGAACGATGGAACTAATGTAGATACGAAAGATATTACTACATTTTCTGCGGCTGATAGCAGATAAAATAATATTAAAGGGAGAGAGAGTTATTCCTCTCCCTTTTTTAGAACAGGGTTATTATGGCAACAACTTCAAAAATAGATATTGCTCAACAAGCTATGGTGTTAGTAGGTTTACAACCTTTAACTAGTTTTGATGATAAAACAGATGAAGCTTTATCTGCTAATTTATTATATGAAACAGTAGTAAAAGATTGTTTAAGTCAACACACTTGGAATTTTGCTACAGGACAAAAAGTTTTAAATAGATTAGCTGATACTCCAGTAGATATATGGGATGCGGCTTATCAATTACCAACTGATGTTGAGCCTCTTATAGTACAAACACTTACAAATGATGATGTTACAGTTCAATATGATCGTTATGAAGATAAAGTATATACATTAGATACAGAAGTTTCTTCAGAAGATACATTAGTAGCAACATATCAATTTAGAGCAGATGAAGATGATTGGCCTCCATACTTTGTAATGTATGCTGTATATCGTTTAGCATCTACTTTTGCTTTATCAATAATACGTAAAGGTGATATTGCACAATCATTATCACAATTAGCAGAACAACAATTTACAAGAGCTAAAACTAGAGATAGTCAAGCTGTTACAACAAATAAAATAAAGTTAAGTCGTTTTGCTAACATAAGGAGATAAAATGGCATTACTTCGTCAATTTTGGACAAATTTTACTGGTGGAGAAATGGACCCATTATTATCATCAAGAGTTGATACTCATGCTTATGCAAATGGTGCTAAAACAATTCGTAATATGCGTATATTGGCTCAAGGTGGTGTAAAACGCAGACCTGGCACTAAATACATATCTACTTTATCAGGAACAGCTCATCAAATGGAGCCATTTATATTTTCTGATGCACAAACATATTTTTTTATTTTTACTGCAAGCACATTAAATGTTTACAATGGTGTAACTGGTGCGGCAGTTGTTACAGTTAGTAGTTGCCCTTGGACTTCAGACATGATTGGTGATTTAATTGTAGCACAAACAGCAAACACTATGATTGTTACACATCCAGATTTAGCAACACAACGTATATTAAGAACTGGAGCTTCTACTTTTACTGTAAGTAATTTTGCTTTTAAAACAAAAGATAATCTTGTTTTTCAACCTTATCACAAATTTGAAAGCGATAGTTTAACATTTAATCCTCAATCAACAACAGGTACAATTTCTATAACTGCATCAGCTAATTTTTTTGTATCTGCTCATGTTAATCAAAATTTTCGTATTCAATCTAAACAAGTAACAATAACTGCTGTTGCTAGTGCAACATCTGCTACTGCTATTGTAAGAGAAAATTTACCTAATAGTAATACTACAGAAGATTGGGAAGAACCAGCTATAAGTTCTACAAGAGGTTATCCTAGATCATGTTGTTTTCATTCAGGGCGTTTAGTATTTGGTGGAACTAGAGATTTACCTAATTATATATTTACATCTAAAACATCTGATTATTTTAATTTTGATGCTGGAGAAGCGGCAGATGATGACAGCATACAAGTACAAGTTTTAGAAAGCCAAGTGTCTGAAATTACTGGAGTTTTATCATTTAGACATTTATTAGTATTTACAGATAATAGTGAATTGTATTCGCCAACAAGTGCAAACAATCCTTTAACACCAAGTAATGTATCTTTTCGTAGACAAACTCGATATGGTACATCTCGATTACAAGCTAAAGAATTTGATGAAGCTATAATCTTTTTATCTAAAGGTAAAAAATCATTAAGAGAATTTGAATATGATGATATTAAACAAGCATATTTATCACCATCTGTATCGTTGTTATCAGGTCATTTAATTGACAATCCTATTGGATTAGAAATACAAACAGAAAATGATCAAGGCCAAGAAAGTTATGCTTACATAATTAATTCTGATGGTTCATTAGCTGTATATATGGCAATGCGTAATGAAAAAATAGCTTCTTGGTCAAAATGGACTACTGCTGGTGAATATAAAAATGTTGTATCTATTAATGGTTTAGTATTTTGTATAGTTAAAAGAACTATAGATAGTGCTGTAGTATATTTATTAGAATTGTTTGATTCTAGTTTAACATTAGATGCTGCTGAAACTTTAACATCTGGATCAGCAACATCTTCTTGGACAGGTTTAGATCATTTAGATGATACTGCTGTAAAAGTTGTAAGTGGTAATTATAGTTTAGGAACAAAAACAGTAGGATCTGATGGTAGTTTATCTACTGCACCTGATACATTTGATACAATTACTGTAGGATTAAATTATACACCAGAAATAACAACATTAGCTCCTGAATTACAAGTTGAAGGTGGTACTTCTGCTGGTACACATAGACGTGTTGTTCGTACAGTTTTAGATTTAAATGAAAGTTTAGATGTGTCTGCAAAAGGCACTAAATTACTTATACGTAATGTTAATGATGATTTATCAATAGAACCGTCTAAAGTAACAGGCAGAAAAGAATTTTGGATGTTAGGTTGGGATAGACGTGGAGAAGTAACAATAACACAAACAGAACCGTTATCTTTAACAGTTAATGGTATAATGGTAGAATTGGAGTTTTAAATGGGCGATCCAGTAACAATAGCAATGATAGGAGCTAAAGTAGTTGGCGGTGTAATGGAATCAAGAAATGCTAAAAAAATGGCAAATCTTGAAGCACAAAGTTACGAAAGACAAGCTTTAGCTACACAAATTGAAACAGAACAAGCAAGTTCAGATAGAGCAAGAGCTTATAGAGAAGCTGTATCTACTGAAACAGCTTTACAAGGAGCTTATGGTAGAACTGGTAGTGGTGGTACTGGTCGTGCTTTAAGACAAAATCAATTATCTAGTTATGGTCGTGATGTAAATAGAATACAACAAGCAGGAACAAATCAAGCCGCCGCTTTAAATCAATCAGCATCTAATACAAGAACAAGTGGTAATATGGCTATGATGAGTGGATATATTAATACTGCCGCAGGAGCTTTAGGTGATTATAACACATATATAAAAACGGATACGCCTAAAGGTGTAAAACAAAAATCACCTACAGGTAAAAAAACATATACTTTGCCAAAAGGTCAAATGTATGGCGGAAATAAAGGATGGAAATAAAGTATGGGAGTTAAACAAAAAACACCGACACCATTTGTAGGAGCAGGAAGCGTTAGAACTGTAACACCTGATTTAACTTCTAATTGGAGTGCTTTAAAAGATAGTGCTTCTTTATTGTTAAGTCAAAGAATGCAAGAAAGAAAAGATAGTGCTATTGAAGCTGGTGAATTAGCTGGTCAACAAATGGTAGATTATGATGAAAATGGTAATTTACAAACTATAAATTCTTTACCTCAAGGAAATACTTATTATGAACAAGCACAAAGAAATAGTGCTGTTATTACTTATACTAATTCTTTAAATAACGATATTCAAAATTTTGCAACTAAAGCATTACAAGACAATCCTTTTGAACCAGAAATAATTAATGAAAAAATGTCTATATATAGAGAATCTGCTTTAGATGATATAGCTCCTGAATTAAAAGGAATTACTCAGCAAATAGTTAATGAATTTTCTAATAATGCTGTTACAAAAGCTAGAGGTAATAAAATATTAGAAGATAAAAGAATAAGAATTAATGAAAATTCAGCATTTGCAACAAATGTTGAAACTACAGTTATAGATCAAGCGTTGTTAACTGGTATAGATACTTTATCAGGAGAAAAAGAAAAATTATTATTACAATCATATAATAATTTAAATAATGATAATCAAAATGGTTTTACTAATTTAGAAAATGAAACTAAATTAAAAGCATTAAAATCAACTATTAAAGTTAATCAAAAATTATATAAATTTAATAATTTAATAGAACCATATTCAGGAATGTCTTTTGATAATTTAAATGATGTAGAACAAGCAAATAAATTTAAAGAATTTACAACAAAAATATTTAATTTTACTTCTGATACTTTAAAAAATTTAGAAACAGTAGAAGAAAAAGAATTATTTGAAAAAAAGTTAAATCAAAGTTTAGATTTATTTACAAAAAAAGAAAATGCAATTTCTAAAGCAATTAATGCTCAACATACTGAAAATATGACTAAAAATTATAATGATGCTTTTACAGAATTACAAAATTATTCAAATTTAACAAATGGATCTGAAGAAAAAGAAAATTTATTACAAAAATATTCTTGGTTATTAGATCCTAATAGTGAAACATATAAAACAAAAATAGCAAATAAAGATTACAGTCCTACACATTTAATTACATTAAGATCACAAATTTTAGCAGGTGAAGAAATAGATAAAAATGCAGAATTAGCATTAGAAAGAAGTAGTGTTTTAACAGGATTAAAAACTAATGTAATTACTTTAAATGATATATATACACAACCAGAATATACACAATTATTAAATGGTCATGACAGTGAAAAATTTAAAATTGCATTAAATGATTATATGGTAACTAATTATAATAATTTAGAAAGTGATTTAAAAAAAATTAGGAAAGATAATATTGATATGAAAAAACAACAAATAATATCATATTTACCTGAATTAATACATTTACCAGAAGGGCCATTTAGTTATAACACTGATAGTGTTGAAACTTTTGATTTATTAAGAGCACAATTTCCTTTTTTTAAAGATACTCATATTAATCAAATTATGAACGAAAAAAAAATATTATTAGCATCTCATAATAAAGAACGTAAATTAAGGGCAGAAATTTACGATGCAAAACAAAATGGATCTAAATTAAGCGATCCAGCATTAGAACTTCTTTTACAAGATAATAATATAACAAACGCAGATGTCGTTAATCAAGGCCCAGAAGCTATAATAGATCAGTTTAAAAATATTAATATGGAATATAATAATTGGAATACTCCATTAGGCGAAGTAATTAAATCTGTTAATACTCAATCAGAAAATGTTTTACAAAATATGGTTCCTGTATTTGATATGTTTTTAAATGGAGGAGATGATGTAAAAGCATTTTTTATACAAGATAATGGCATTAATAGTGATACGCAAAAATGGATTAGAGATTTTATGACTGAATTAAATAGTTCAGATAATTCAGGAAATATACAACAAGCAAAAAGCTATGCAAATGAACAACAAATATTAAGAAATGATCCAGATAAAGCTAATAGAGAAAATAAAAATTTTTTAAATATTTTTAAAGAAAAAAAATATGTTACATCAAGTATTTTTAATCCTAATTATGTTTCTATGAATAATTCACCAGTTCTTGGTGGCGTGATAGATCCAATAGCATCTGCGGCTATGAAAATATTACCTAACGCTACAGCATATGGAATAGATACAGAAGAACAAATTCCAGAATATATAAATAATGTAATGTCTAATTTATTTGATGCAAATGAAGGTTTTAGACCTTTTATACAAGAATTAGTAGGATTAGGTGTTTTAAATAAATCAAGAGCAAGAGAATTAGTTGAAAAATATGGTGATTTTGATTTAAAAAATATGGAAATACCTCCTGATGCTATAGATAGTGCTATTCGTACTATGAAAAAAGCTTATAATTTAAGTCCTACAATTTATGATAATGATCCAGCGGCAGTACAAGCATTAGTTTTACGAAGTGTTTTTACTGAATTAGATAATTATGTTCCTCATGCACAACAATTACAAGCAGGTAAACCTGAAAATGGTCATATTATGACTTGGGCTAAACAAAGTATTGTTCATGATTCTAATAAAACTTTTGGTTTATATGGTGCAAAAGCAGATGATAGGTTAATACAAGCAGAAATTGCATTATCTTTTAATGATCCAAATTATAATAAAACTGAAATATATGTTCCTATTGGATTAGTTTCTGAAGATGATAAAAAAAGAGGTGTTCTAGACGAGCAGCAAATGTTTACGCCACAAGATTTTGGAGAAGATACTTTTTTTGATGTTCGTTGGGTAACAAGACATATAGGCAAAAATGAAAATGGAGATAATGAATATCAAATTGGCTATGTGCATGGTACAGAAGGAACTGTTTATTATTTATCAGCAGAAAATAATGATGGTAGCAGATCTCCTATTATTCATAATTATAATTACGAAAATAGTTATTACAGTAGTTTTGTTAATGAAATACAAGAAGCTGACAGAAATTCTGAAGTTTATAAATTTTTTGAAGATAAATTACCAGGTTCAGGAATGATTTTATCTCAAATTAAAAATAAAGGTATAAGAACAGTTTTAGATGACCAAAAAATTATGGCTGGTTTACCACAAGGAACAATGGATGTTATGTATCAATGGCATTATTATAAACAAGAACAACAAGCACGTGGTAAAAATATAAAACAATGGGGTGAAGGAACTGTTATAGATCTTTTACAAAGAGCACGTACAAATAGTGTTAAATTATTAAAAAATACATTAAAACAAGATTATAGAACAGGAAGATAATATTGGATTTATCAAAAAAAAAATTTATAACTGATGAAACTAGTTTTATAAATAATCTTCCACCAGAAGATAAATATAATTCTTATAATAAAGATTTTACATTTTCTGAAGATTTTATGCGTGGTTTAAAATTAGGAAGCCCTTTAGATAATATATATAATATGTTTGTAAACGAACAAGAATTTCTTGAAGATAAAAATTATCATCCAGATAATGATTTTAGAATTAAACAAAGTCCTCATCTTAAACAATTTACTTATATGTCTAGATCTTTTGATGAAACATCTAATATTTTAAATAAATTAGATACAGAATTAAAAGATGCTGATTTATTAAAAAATGGTAATTTTGGTGGTTTTTTAGGAAATATAACTGGTTTAACTATATTAGATCCAACTTTTTATTTAAGTCTTGGAGCTATAAAAGCAGCATCAAAAGCTACAAGTGCTATAGGAAGATATGGACAAGGGTTTAGTTATGCTGTTGGAGCAAATATACCAGGAGAAGGTATAAAAGCTATAGATATGACAAGTTATCAAGGAGATCAATTAGCTGGTAATTTAGCAATGATGGGTGCTATGTCTAGTATTTTGTCAAGAATTTATAAACCTTTACCTCCTCGTAAATTAAATAATGTTCCTTTTGAAGAAGTTAAATCAATAAGTAATAGAAAAAATATTGTTCATGAAGAATCATTTGAAACTCCTGGTTCAGTAGGAGCTAAATTAAATGAAGAAACTTTAAATACTGGTCCTTATAGAAATTTTAGAAATGGTAAATATAATGTTCATGAAGAATTAAGAGAAGAAGCTATAAAAACTACTGGTACAAAATTAGAAAATATACCTTGGAATCCAGCTTTAAGATTATTACAAAGTAACAATGTAGTTTCTAGAAGTGTTGCAGATCAAATAGTTGATATAAGTGGAATTTTAAGAAATAAACATTTTGAAGGTAAAGCAAGTTTACATTCTGCTGAAATACAATTTGGTATAGAATATATTTCTCCTTTAAGAGATGTAGTTTATAAAGCTGAATCTGAATTTGTAAAATATAGTGGTTTAAAACCAGGAGATGGATTATCTGGCAATATAAAACCTTTAATAAAAAGTTCTTGGCAAAATTTTAAAGGTGTAAAAGAAATTATGCAACATAGTCAATTTCGTGAACAAATTACTATGGCTATGAGAAATGGTGACAGACATGATAACCCACATGTTTTAAATGCTGCTAAACATTACAGAGGTTTATACGATAAAATAAAACAAGATGCTATGGATGCTGATATATTTGGAAAAGCATATCAAAAACAAATTATAAATTTAGAAATTAGATTAAATTCTTTAAAAAATAATAAATTAAAAATAAAAGAAGCTAATGCTATAAAACAACAAATTAAAGATTTAAATGATAAAATAGAATTTTTAAGAACTAAAGGGCCAATGTCTGCAAATGGAGTTGGTTATGTACCAAGAATTTGGGATCATGGAGCTATAGAAAATAATAGAGCAGGAGCTAGAAGTACTATTGCTAATGCTTTATTAATAAATGATCCTAAATTATCATTAAAACAAGCTTTAGATTATGCTGATGAAAGTATTATAAGTATTTTAAAAGAAAAACCTTATATTGAAATTGATGCAGACGATATATTAATTGATGCTTCTGCAACAAAACAAAGAATTTTAGATATTAAAGATGTTTTAGTTTCTGATTATTTAGTTAATGATATAGGTTTATTAACAAGAAATTATGTAAAACAAATGGGAACTGATATTACTTTAACAAATCGTTTTGGTGATATAACTTTAAAAGAAGTTAAAGATGAAATTAGAAATGCTCATAAACAACGTATTAATAATGTTACTGATAAAACAAAATTAAAAATATTAGAAAAAGAATTAAAAAATGATTTAAGAGATATAGATGGATTAAGAGATCGTCTTAGAGGTACTTATGGTGCGCCAAAAGATCCACATAGGTTTGTTTCTCGTTCTGCTAGAGGTTTAAAATCATTAAGTGTAATAACTATGATGGGAGGAGCAACATTATCTAGTATTCCAGATATAGGAATTATGGTAATGAATCATGGTTTAAAACCTACTTTTGATGCTTTACATTCTTTATGGTTTAAAAAAGGTCATAAAATTATTGAAAAAATGAATAGAAAAGAAGCGCAATATGCGGCAGAAGCATTAGAAATGGAATTAAATTATCGTGCTTTATCTATGGCTGATGTTGGAGATATTTTTGGTAATAGATTTGGTTGGGAAAGATCATTACATAATGCAACAAATATATTTATGTTTATGAATGGTTTAAATATTTATAATACTATAATGAAAGAAACAACTGGATTATTAGTTTCTAACAATATATCTAGAGAAGCTTTAAAAGTTGCAACAAGCAATACTGGTTATAAATTAACTAAAAAAAATCAAGCAAGATTAAATGCTGTAGGTTTAGATTCTGTAATGTTAGAAAGAATTGGTAAACAAGTAAAAATTCATTATGAAGATGTAGATGGTTTTATAATGCCAAATACAGATAAATGGACTGATTCTGCGGCTGTAACTGCTTTTCGTGCGGCTTTAAAAATGGATATAAATAAAACTATAATTACTCCTGGTGCTGGCGATAGAGCTTTATGGACATCTACTGAATGGGGTAGTGTAGTAGCACAATATCAATCTTTTAATCAAGCTTTTGTAAATAAAGTTTTATATAGAGGTTTACAAGAAACAGATATGGCTTTTGCAATAGGTGTAGTAACTATGATGTCTTTAGGAATATTAGTAGAAGAATTAAAAAGAAAACAATATGGACAAAAACCTATACAAAATAATACAGAAAGACTTATAGCAGGATTTTCAAGAAGTGGTTTAGGAGGATGGTTTACACATGTTGGAGGTTCAATAGCAACTTTAACTGATAATAAATTAAGTATGTCTAATTTGTTAGGACAACCAATTAGAGATACAAGTTTAGCTCATAAATTTACAACTGTTGGTGGCCCTACTGCTACTCAATTAAATAATTTAAAAAGATTAGTATCAAGTGGTGTAGAAGGTAATTTTAATTCTAATGCTGCTATTTCTTTAACGCCTGGACAAAGTTTACCAGGAGTTAGAAATATTTTAGAAGATTAATGTGAATTGCCTAACTTAAAGCTCATAAGTTAATTATAGATAAGGAAATGATATGGCAAATTTAACAATAGCAAATAATGATGCAAGAGTAAGATATACAACTAATAGTGGAGGCTCCGCAGGTGCTTTTACTATTGACTTTCCATTTTTCTCTTTAGATGACATTCAAGTAGTTGTAACAAACAGTAGTGGAGTAGATACAACTTTTTCTAGAGTATCAAGTTCTCCTAATTCTACACAATTTACAGTTTCAGGAACAGCGGCAGATGATGAAGGTTTTACTGGAGGTAGCGTTACTTTAGGAGCATCAGTAGTATCATCAACAGTTACAATATATAGAGATATTGTTATTGCAAGAGCAACTGATTTTCCAACATCAGGTTCATTTAATATAGGAAGTTTAAATACAGATTTAGATAAAGCATTTGCTATTGCACAAGAAAATAATACTAAATACGACAGATCAATTAGATTGGCTGAATCTGATACAGACGTTACTATGTTATTACCTAATGCATCTACTAGAGCAAATAAAGGTTTAGTATTTGACAGTTCTGGTAATACATTGTCTGCTATTGTCTATCCAGCAAGTGCTTCTGCTACTGTATCTACTGTAAGTGTTGGTGGTAGTGCAACTGCAACTGCGGCATATAATACAACAACTGGAGCAATGACATTTGCATTTGGAGTGCCTACAGGTGCTACTGGAGCAACAGGTTCTACTGGTAATGCGGCAACAATAGCTGTTAATTCTGTAAGTGAATTATCACCTGGTGCAACGCCAACTGTTGCAAATGCTGGTAGTTCTGCGGCGGCAAGTTTAAATTTTGGAATACCAGGCACACAAATATGGAGTACAGGAACATCATTTCCAGGTTCTCCTGCTGATCAAGATTTATTTTTGTTTACATCAGCTGTAGGTTCAGGACTTACATGGTATGATACAGATGCAAGTTCTTCTTTATCAAGTGCGGCAAAAGGTGATATTGCTAAATATCAAACATCAAATACTCGTTGGGTAAAACAA
>CAACVF010000201.1_pt1 | contig 13040 bp, 31 predicted proteins | sample 2381781 | NCBI WGS metagenome assembly CAACVF01 (sample SAMEA5211967, study PRJEB30684) | marine metagenome | biome: Marine; feature: Epipelagic; material: Water | collected 2015-10-15 | depth 60 m | reverse complement strand
ATTTGAATAAATAAATATTCATGATTACTCAGATCGAGTAATCAAAAGTATTTATTCAAATACAGAAAGAGAGCAAAACAATGCAAATCAAACTAGTAAACAAAAACGAAAAGTTGTTGCCTAACAAAGTTGGCAAACATTTCGGAAGCGTCAACAATTGGATCGCTTCTATAACTTGGTATCCACACGATGCCTTGACCATTGGCAACGGTGCGACAGCCTATTTTTGGTCGGACCGACACGCTTGTACGGTTGTTGAAATCTTCAACCGTAATAAAAAACGCTACGTTGTGGTTCAACAAGACCACGCCAAGCGTACCGATAAGAATGGCTTTTCAGAAAGTCAGACTTATGACTTCACTCCTAACCCTAAGGGTAGGAAATTCATTTCTGAGGTTCTCGACATCGAGACTGAAGACGGTCAACGAGGCTTTATCTTAGAGCCTAGAGTATTCAACCCTAAGACTAATCGTTTTAGAAAAGAGGGTACTCGTATTGGCCTCGGTCAACGGTCCGAGTATTGGGACCCCTCATTCTAATAAATATTTTTGATTACTCGCTATTGGGTAATCATGAATATTTACGGATATTCAACGAGAAGCGTATCTTAAATGTCGTTAGCTTGTACTAGGTTTACCCTTTATGAAGACAGTTATTTTATCGTGAGGTAATTTAATTGGACCGTGAGACTTCTCAAAAAAAGCTTGGTGGTGCTTTGGGTGAAATTCCCCTAAACCACCATAAAAACAAAAGGAGACAAAAATGACTACACATTACTTAAATACGACTAAATCACTAAGAGAAGAATGGAACGGATCAAATCATCTTAGTATCTTTTACTCTTATGCGACCCCTGTCGCTTTCAGACATTACGGAAGCCTTACAGTAAGTGAAAACGTTTGGTCTAGGACTACAGGTAAGCACTTAACTCAGATTGACGGTGGAGCAAAAAAAGAAAGAGTTCCACACGAAGAATTTGAGAAACTTTTAAACAATGCTAAAGAGTTGAGCGATAATGTATAAAAAACCGAAATCAGAAATTATAATAGACCGAGTTATTATCGGTCTATTTGTTTTTAAAGCAATTTATATTGCTTACTTAATATCAACAGGAGGCTAATCATGAGAGTAATAACTAGTAAAAGAAAAGACGGTCATACTTTAGCACTTATTAGAGTGTTAAGAGAGGGCCATGACCATGTGTTAGTGCATGATCATAAAGTGTATTTACAAAAAGATGTCAATGGCGTTGAGCATTTAGTGACTCAACACAGGGACGGAAAAATAGAAACAATAGAGAGGATAGAGGACAAATGAAATATAATTATGTTCTTTGGATTGGTGGAGTTGATGACTACTACACCGATTTGGATCAAGCTGTTCAACACTTTTGGGAATGGATTGACAAAGGTTATGAAGACGTAATTCTTCAAGAATTAAAAACAAATAAAATATTAAAGAGAGGATAATAGAATGAAATATAGCACAAACTTAATAGGGTATGACGTTCACGTTAAAGAGTTATTTGACGATGAGTCATCTTCTATTCCGACAAGATACAGGATAACAGCAGAAGACGATTTACATTGGTTTATTCAGTATTACGACATTAAAAAAGAAGACTACAGTCGTTCCAATGTGAGTGACTATCTTCAAAAATTTAAACAACACATTATCGAAGAAGAAAGGAAACTATAATGAAATATAGTGCATATATTAATGGGGTCGAAGACAGAAAATGTGATCCTAAAATTGACGGTATTGACTTCGAAGATGAAAACGAAGCCAAACAATTTGTGATTGATGAATTCAAAGATAAGTGGGGAGTTGATCTTTTAGAAGATCAAGTTGAAATCTTTGAGAACGCTAGTCAAAGATAGAAAGGAAAATATAATGGCAGATCATATAAATAACTTAGTCGAGATTTACGATCGTTGGCTAAGTAAAGAAGAAAACAAAAACGTAGATAAAGGATCAGCAGATGATGTTCTATATGATAATCTTTTTACAAATTCTTTAACTGATTATCAAAAGAAATGGATTGAACGTTTTGTCTATACTTGGGAGTTAGCACAAGAACACGAACAAACACTTCCTCACGTGGTTAAACAAATCAAGGAAGAAAAACAAAGAGCAAAAGAAGATGCTCTTTATGATATAAAGAGAGAATATGAAAAATAATATACATTTTCTAAGACTCCGATTTGGGGTCTTTGACAATGTGTAATTGATGCTTTTTACATATTGTAGTGGATTGGTTTAAGGGGTTGCCCCTAGTTTTTCACAACCACTTTAAAAAAAGCAAACTAAAAGCAAGGCACGTGGGTTGTCTATAGTGAACTAAAATGATTTCCTAAGTTTCAAGGGTCATCACCTTGGCTTTCGTTATCAATCTTCACAAACCCACTGACTAAAATAAAATGTGTGCATACTAAGTACGATTGAGATTGAGAATAATCACTCAATCAATAGACGTATCTATGGTCCCTCCCATTTATAATGGCTTGGGTAGTGCCATACGTGTAGACACCGAGAGAACTCCGTGGCGAAAATTAAAACTACCCATTGACCAAAATAGTTGGTTGAAAAAAAAATAAAAACACACATACATACAGTAAGAGATAAAAAAAAACTTGAATTTTTTTACGATGTCTCGATATAGTAAGTAAGAGAAATAAAGAAAGACCTAACACTAAACGATTTGCAAGTTGTTTAGCGACCTTCTGACTGAACAATGTCTTTAAGTCAGAGGCATAAAGTGTAAGGCTTAGGAAGTATGACCAAATGGTTGAGGTCCTAGGAGATAGGCACGAGTAGGATGAGAAACAGTTCATCTGACCTACCGAAAGTTGTGGGTGAAAAAACTAACCCCACGAAGGTCCTTAGGTCTTTCTTCGTTTCAATAAAGGAGGTTCTATAATGTTAATTATAGTACTTGACCCATGGTAGCCCCTAGGGGCTACTTTTTCATTAAAATAAAAGGAGAGCAAATGACTAGAGAAGACATACATGAACTCGTATGGGATTATCTTTTTGATAAGGCATACGATGAGGACAAGCTATTCGATGAGATCCAATGGCTATTAACAAACTTTGATACGTGGTGTGGATATACTCACCAAGACATTTCAGAGTTTTGGATTAATGAAAGAAAAAGATATGAATTCGGAGACGAGTTTATTCCTTTTGTTATTGATCATATTACGCTTCAAAACAGGAATTATGAAGTTGAAGGTCTTAAAATTACTCCAACAATTAAAAAACAATTAACTTTTTTCAAGAATAAACTTGAAGAAAAAGAGAGGATCAAATAAAATGTTAGAAATTATATTATTTATAACTATAATAGTTGTATCGTTTATAATAGCAAAGAAGGGAGACTAAGAAATGGCAACAGAAAGACTAGCTAAAAGAAGATCAATTCAAGGAAAGAGAATAGGATACAGGACCAACAATCCACAAATAAAACTTGAAGTGATTAGAGAATCCAATGGTTATTTACTATTGGATTTTAGTTCAACAAAATATTCAGGGAAGGCCACAATAAAGGTCAAAGTGGACGGACTTGATAAAAAATTTTATCGTCATTATTTAGATGATAAAAAAAACCATACGTGGTCAAAAGAAGGGAGGCTATAAAATGGAAGCAAAAAAGAAAGCACTTTCAAACGGTTGGGTAGAAAAAAATATTATTCGCCATAATCTTTTGAAGGACGTTAAAAGCATTCTTGATCAAAAAGAATGGAAAAACAACAATCAGCTTTATTTAAGAAGACTTAAAGCTAATTCACGATTAACGGTCAAGGGCTAAGGAGGACTTAATGACTTGGACTATACATCGTGGCTATTTGGGAGATCCACAAGGTCTCCCTATAGCTGACAAACTGATTTTTGTAAAACACAAAGACAGAAGCTACGAAGCAGTCGCTCTTTATACAGGGGAACATCGCAACGTTTATAAGAAAGATAAAAATAAACTTTTCGATTACTTATCGACTCCCCTCGTTTGGAGCAAAGATCATGTTGAAAATTTTATGCACAAGAATTCAAGATTTATGCAAAGAATTTTTAATCAAAATAACAGGACCCTAGAGATAAAAAAGTTTCTAGAGTCAGAAATAGAGAGGACTAAATAATGCGTGATATAAAGAAAGTAATACCAAAAGATCACCATGTAAGTGGTGTGGAAGTTCATAAATCTTTATCAGGAGATAAAGATAAGTATTGGACAGTAAGAGTAAAAATAACTCATAATAGATGGGAGACTGAAAAATACGGAGAGTACAATAAAGATTATTTTGTATTCGGAATAAGAGAAGGAGGACTATTCATAGATGACTGATCAATATAGTTGGAAAGACGCAATGCAGAACATCGTTAATGCCATTAATTTAGGTATTAAAGAAGAATCTGCGAAACTAAAAGAGGACGAAAAATTACATGTGGAGATTTTAGATAAAAAAACTCACGCAGTGGTCAACGTCACAAGAGTAAAAGAAAAGGAGAAAGAATAATGGACGATCAATTAAAAACGGTGGGCATGGTATCAGCTTTGTTTGGTATCATGTCTGGAGACGATAAAGAAGGTAAAGTGAAATATCAAAAAAGATTTTTTGAAACAGTCAAGGGAATGCATTTTCCTGATGATTGGGATAGCTTACCTTTAGAAGAAAAAGAAAGAAGACTAGAAGAAGTGCAAAAGTTAGCACTAGAACAGGGGAAAGAATGACAAAAATAACAGAAGATGATTACGGTTTTAGCAAGACTATAAACATAACTTATATAGATGCACCTTATGATATTCATATTGTTCAAACTAATAACGAAGAAGTTAATGTTTATGATCACGGTAATTATTTGTATTCCACAAAGATACCTAAGGTAGATGTCAAATATGTTTCTAATGCTCGTGAGTTGAAAAGAGCTCGTGAGAATAAACTTATTGATGACGCTAAGAAAAACATTACTTGGTTTCATGATGACACTTTACCTGTTGGTAAGGAGGCAAATTAACCATGAACTGTGAGTCAGAAAATCAATGGAGATATCTTCACGGAAAAAGAAAAAGTAAAGTAATTTCTCTTTTAGAGAAATATATAAAAGTGAGAAATGTATCTAAAATTGATATACTTAATAAGAAGTTTGATCACGAGATCGCAAAACTTCGCAATGAACTAACTGATATTAACAAAGTATTAGATGTAATTTAGTTCTTTAATGGGGGGCAAAAGTCCCCCATTTAATCTATTTTAAAATTGACTAATATATTATATAAATAAATAACTTATTTTATGAAAGGGATATTGTTATGACTAAAACAACAAAAAAAGACGCTCAAAAATGGGTGTCACAGATAATGTCAAAAGACACTCAAACGTTATTAGAGAAGATATGTAAAGACACAATGAGAACAAAACCGACTCAATTGCACATGATTGTTAAAGAATACCACGATAAACTAGCAAAAGTTTAGTATAAATTATCTATAATTTATGATAAATTTCAAGAATGTTGGAGATATTAAAAGATAATCCACACTTCTTTGAGAAGACTGTATATAAGGTTGAATACGTTGACGTACCTGACGAAGAAGAAAATATTGTTCAAAAAGTATTAGTAGAATTTACTGACGGATCAGAAAAATTGTATGATTTTAGTTTTTGGAAAAAAATAGCTGAAAAAGGAAAAGAAATATTGGAACGTAGGAGAAATTAATCTCCCATACTCGGTCCATGTGGAATTCTATTCCACCACTCTTCTGTTTGGCTGTCTTCTTGTTTGTACTCTTTGTAAGCACTTTGTTGGGCAATTACGTCTTGTAAGTAAGCTATAATTAGCTTGTTTTCTTTTTCTTCGTTCATTTGAATCTCCTTTTTTTTAGCGTGAACGATCAGTATATCAAATTCGTTGTATAAAAAGCCACACATTTATTTTTGATTTTGATAAATAAATGGTTTGACTTTTATGTTATAGTTGTTCCATGCTTAAATTTTTCTTAATTGGTTGGGCTTGTGTCTATTCAGGGACTCAGGAACAGTGTGTTAGAATGGGATCTGAAGTAATTCATGAAACCATTGAAAGCTGTGAACAACATTATGAAGTTATATTGGAAGAAATTTCAAAAGTAAAAGATGTGGAAATAAAACTGACTTGTGTTAGTTCAGGAGTAATAGAAGATTACATCTTACAGTTTTAACCACTTTGCTAATTTGGATCGAGTTGGAAGAATTTTAAATTTCTCTCCACGGTCCACGATCATCAATACAACATCATATATTTTTTGCTCTTTGGTGGGGACCCTGTATATCATTTCCCCACTTCTTCTATAAGTACCACTACAAGTTTTAATGTCACTAACTCTTCTTGAAGCAGTTTTAACATCAATTCTAAAAGTTTCGTTCTCAGGAGATACAGCTATAAGATCTATAAATCCGTGAGGTGCTACATTTTTAAAAACTAAAAAACCTAATTCTAATAATTTATTTATTGCAATATATTCTGAAACAGTTCCTGATAAATGTTTTTTATTTAAGAAAGTTTTCTTCAAGTAAAATTACTTTCTTTATCCAAGACTTAGGAATAAGTTGAACTCTACCACAATCAGAATCACCCTTGCGACCCTTATCAGCAGAAATTGTTATAAATTCTTTAGTTTCTTTTACTATATATCCGAGACTCCAAATTTTTGGTGGAGTAATTTTTAAAGCATCTTCTAGTTCATGCCAACCACTACCCAATTCATAGGCATCAATCCATTCTATTTCTACTTTATTTTCTAAAGGTTCTTTCATGTTTAGAATTTTATTTCTAAACTAAGAAAACATCAATTATTTAAAATAATTTTCAGGGGTTATTTTTATATATTTTTCCTTATTTTCCTGATTTTTTCCTTTATAAGCCATGCCATAGGCCTCTTTTCCTTGCATTATCATGTAATCAGGAACTTTATCCTTTAAAGCAACCTCAGTTGCCTTACTAACTGACTCCATATACATGTCATCAAATAACATGATTCCGTCATCTTTTAGCTTTGGCCACCAATTATTAATATCGTTCATGACTGCCTCATATTCGTGAGCACCGTCTACAATAATTGCATCAAAAAATTCTTCATCAAAACTATCTAATGTTTTCTGATCATCAGATCTGCTTTTAACTAGATGTAAAAATCCCTGATCAATAAAAGGACTTAAATGTTTTTTTGTAGCTTCATAAAATGTTCCGTCATTTCCTACAAAATCTTTCAACATGGCATGTTCTGAAGATCCTTCAAAAGTATCTAACGCCCAAACATTTATATCCATTCTGTTTGTATTAACTATATTGGTACACATGTAATTTGTGGACCTACCATAAAAACAACCAATCTCTAAAATTTTTCCGTTTAAAGGACAAAAATCGACTGCTTTATCATAATGTTCATATCCATTGAACCACCCTGGTATTTCATAATATTTCATTCTTTTAATTTCTCCGTTATTGACTCAGCTAATTGTATTGCAGTTTCATGAATTGTGTTAGCCATGGACCACTTTTCATATTTATCTAAACTTTCTTGCATTTTAATTAGTTCATTAAAGCACTCACATGCTTCTTTTAACTTTCTATGGTCTATCTTTTCTCTGTTAGGACTCAAGATCATATTAACCACTCCTTAAATTCTTCACCCATTATTTCAGTGGCGATGTTAATTTTAGAACGCAGACTTTTAATTATATTTTCGTCTACTGTTCCCTCACAGATAAGATCGACATAAGTCACTTTCTTTTCTGTACCAATTCTATGATTTCTAGCTTCTGCTTGTTCTCTTATTTCGAGATCATAGTCATTAGAATAAAATATCATAGTACTAGCTATATTTAAAGTAAGACCATATCCCCCTGTTCTTGGGTGGCCCACTAAAAATCTCATATGATGATCAGGATTTTTAAATCTATCTAAAATCTTAGGTCTTTCTATAGAGGGAGTCTCACCATAAAAACCCTCTGCTGAACCTTTTCCATATTTCTTATCTAAGGCTTCTATAACTGTTCTGATATTGTGCCTGTAAGAGCACCATATAATTATTTTTCCGTCAGCCTCTTCGACTGTATCTATCAATTCTTTAATTCTATTTTCTGAAAAATCAATTAGTTTTCCCTCATCGGTTGTCATGTACCCACAAGATATTTGATGCAGTCTTTTTAGTTGAGCAATCAATGTAGCAGTGGTTAATTGTTCTCCGTCAATTTCAGCTAATGCTAATTTTTTCATCATCACATATGCTTTCAATTGGTTATCGGTCATCGGTACACGTCTCTTTAAATAAATTTTATCAGGCAAATCTAAAGCTTCATCTTTAGTGACACGATAAGAAAAGTCTCTTATCTTATCTGTTAATTCATCTAAACGTTTATACCCTGTCACTTTGTTAAAACTTCTTCCACCAAAGCTCATCTTAACTTGATCACAATATCTAGCTCTAAAAGTATAGATAGAACTAAAACCCAATAGGTCCTCACTTAAAAAAGCACATTGAGAATATAAGTCTTCAGGTGATTTAGTTATAGGAGACCCTGTTAAAATCACTCTATAACGAGCATAGGACCCTATCTTAATACATCTCTTAGTTCTTTTAGCTGATCCATTTTTAATTATAGTGGACTCATCAACACACATTAAAGTTTTATCTGTGTATGTAAATTTTTCTGCAACGTCACTCCCATTTTTAGTTATGATAGAATCGATATTCATAATTAAAACTTTCAGTTTGTTGTCAGTTGAAAATAATTTCTCTCTAATTTCTGCTTGTTCTTTTTTTGTTTTGGCCCCTTCCCAAACATGAACATCGTATTCAATATGCTCTGCTAAATGTTTTGCTAATTCTTCTCGCCAATTATATTTAATTCCATTGGGACAAATGACTAAAAGATTACTGACTTTTCCATTGTCAAATAAAATTGAAATACCGTCTATTAAAACTTTTGTTTTACCACAACCCATTTCCATGAACAAAGCATACTCAGGTTTATCTTTATCAAATGAATTCATCATTCCCGCAAGACCCACCAATTGATGTTCCATAGGCTTAGTTTTGAACTTGTATTTTTCTACCAACATATATAAAATTTTTATTCTATATAAGAGAATATAATAAATGATAGATAAAAGCAAAGTTTATGTTGTGCAGAATGTTATAAGAAAATATCCTGACGGAACTTTAAGATCACTAGATTACAGTCAGGCTGAAAGATTTGGAGAAGTTATATTTTTGTTTGACGGAAGCAAACAAGTTGTAATGTCTCCACAACCAACAATAAGAAAACTCAAATCTCTTCTAAAAGACTTTAAAGACAACGATTATTTACTTTTAGTTGGAGACCCCGCTTTGATAGGCTTGACTTGTTCTGTTGTAAGCACTATATCTAATGGTAGATATAATATGTTAAAATACGATAGAATAGAAAAAGATTATTTTCCTATTCGAGTTGACATTTATAATTAGAATAAAAAAAGGAGAATTAATATGGCTATTAATTTAAGACGTGAGGTAAAGGATTTTCAAGTCACTGAAATAGATCCTATATCTAAAGGCTCTCAAGATTATTTGAAAGCTGAAAAAGAAGTAGAAGATTTAGAGGCTTTACTTAAAGTTAAAAAAGAACTTTTACGCAGAGCAAATGAAAACTTAGTTCAATTGTTTGAAGAGCGTGGAGTGACTTCTATTAAAATGAAAGACGGTTCTAACGTAGAAATAAAACCGTTTTATACAGGATCAATATCCAAAGACAAACAAGAAGAGGCTTTTGTATGGCTTCGAGAAAATGGATATGAAGACGTAATTAAAAATCAAGTGATTGTAAAGTTTGGCAGAGCTGAAGATGATAAAGCACAAAATCTTTTTTCTGATTTAGCTAACCAAGGGTTAGACACTGACAGAAATGTCAAAGTCGAACCGTCCACTCTTAGAGGTCTCATTCGTGAAATCAAAGAGAGTGGTAAAGACATTCCTACTGAAACTTTTGGAGTTTACGTAGGGCACAAAGTCAATATCAAGAAAGGTAAATAAATGACAGAGACAGTAAAAAAGCAAGTAGCGAAAAGCGAAAATAAAGGAGTCGTGCAATTAGGTGCACTTCTAAAATCAGCACCACTTTCAAAAAGAGAAGCTGATGATTATCAAATACCTTATTTAAATATGTTAAGTAAGGGCTCACCTCAGTGTGAGGACGACAATGAAAAGTACATTAAAGATGCTAAGAAGGGACAGATCTTTAATACAGTCACAGAAAATCTCTATGACGTTCTAACAGTCTTACCTGTTTATTACAGAAGAAGATATGTTGAATGGAACAATGATAGATCCAAAGGTGCACCTGTTAGTGAATACACACCTGAAGAATTTCAAGCTTTTCAAAAAGACGGAAAAGTTGTTCGTGGAGATGACTACAAAGATCGATTTGTTGGTAAACCTGAGACTTATATTGAAAACACTGCTGAACATTACGTTATCGCAATTGACGGTCAGGGTTGGTATAAGGCTCTCATTAAAATGAAGGGTTCACAACTTAAAAAATCTAGACAGTGGAATTCAGTAATGGCTAATCAAAGACGTGTGGAGGGTGATGAAATATATCAGCCAAAAGACTTTGCAATGTCTTATAACTTGTCAGGAAGACCTGAAAAAAATGATCAGGGAACTTGGCATGGTTGGGTTATTAGTCAAAACAAATGGGTTGACGAATTAGGTTTAGCTAAGGTTGAGGACATCATAGCTGACGCAAGTCAATTCGAAAAAAGTATTCATAGTGGGGAGTTAAAAGTCGCTCCTCAGGCAGATGAAACAAGTTCCCCTAAGGGGGAGTCCTCGCAGAACGGTGATAACATTCCGTTCTGATTAATAGCCGCGTAAGGTAAGAGCGTGTTTCTTTTGTTCACGTTCTTGGTTTGATCTTGGCACGTATTTTTCGAGCCTCCTTTCGATTCGTGCCTTGATCAAATTATTTATTTAAAGCTATTAACGAGGGTACTATGGAGCCAATATTAGTCACCAAATTTAAAGATATATTCACAGGGTTGGAGAGAGCCCATGGTGTATTTGAAAAAAAGAATGAGCCACAAGAAGGTTTGAAAGTGGAAGCTCATATGAAAACGGTCCACGAGCCACCGTCCTTGGATAAATTTGAAAGACATTTAAAAGGTGAATATCCCGCCATGGGTATTGTGCCTATAAACGATGAGGACAAATGTAAGTTTGGTGCGATAGATATCGATATCTACCCTCTTGACCACAAAGAATTACTTAAAAAAATAAAACAAAAAAAGTTTCCATTAATTATGTGTCTATCAAAAAGTGGTGGTGCACATTTATATTTATTTACAAAAGATTATGTCTCAGCAAAAGACATGCAAACTAAACTTAGCGAAATGGCAACTGCTATTGGCTATCCTAAAGCTGAAGTATTCCCTAAACAAATTGAGTTATATCAAAGAGAAGGGGAAGAAAAAAGAGATACAGGAAGTTGGATTAATCTACCTTATCACGGAAGAAGTCGTTATGGACTTAACAGTGTTGGTAGTGCCCTCAGTTTAGAAGAGTTTCTTTCTTACTACGATAACCTTGTTGTTGGTGCTCTCAAGTCGATTAAAACCGATTTCAAGAACGAGGTTATTAAAGACGGACCTCCATGCCTACAAATACTTACTGAACAGGGTGTTGCCGATGGCTCTCGCAACAACGCTCTGTTCAATGTAGGCGTATATTATCGTAAAGCAGATCCTGATAGCTATAAAGAGTTAATAGAAGAGTATAATAGAAGCTATATAACACCACCTTTAAAATCAGACGAAGTATTGATAGTTATAAAACAAGTTAGTCAAAGTGATAATAACGGTGCTCCTAAGTATATGTATCGATGTTCTCAGCCTCCTATTGAGTCTTTATGTAATAAAAGACTTTGCAAGAAAAGAAAGTTTGGCATTGGTAGTGAAGGTGATAGAGACCACCCTGTCTATTCTGATTTGAAAGTTTATAAATCTGATCCTCCAAGATATTTCCTTAACGTTGATGATAGAAGAATTGAAATATCTAATACTGAAGATTTGATGACACATAAAAAAATTATTCAAGCATGTTTAGAACAGCTTAATTCAGGGATTATGAATATGAGTTCTGCTGAATGGAATCAAACATACAGTGATTTATTCGAGTCTATATCAATAGACTATCCTCCTGAGGAAGTCACAAAGAAAGGTGAGTTTAAAGAACTGTTAGAAGAGTTTTGTTTACACCAAGGAGAGGCTCTAACTATAGCTGATATATTTCTAGGAAAATCTTACACCGAAGACGGTTTTACTTATTTTGCTTTGAAGGATTTAATGGACCATTTAAAAAGAAACGATTTTAAGGAGGCTAGACCTTGGGTGACAATGAGATTGAAAGAAGAATATACTGCTGAAGATTTGATTAAAACTATTAAAAATACAAGAGTGAGACTATGGAAAATAAAACAACTTACAATTGAGGAAGTTGAATTAGAAGTTCCTGAAATGAAAAAACAAAAAGATATAGAGGAGGATATACCGTTTTAATGGAAGGAGATAGAGACGTTTTGTATGTAATAGGTACAAAAGAACATTTATTTACACCTAATTTAGTAGGTGATTTTAAAGTGGGTAAATCTACTTTAAGGTCTCTTGAACAAAGATTTCGTTCTATTCAAACAGGTAATCCAAGTCATTTGACTATTTATGTTAAAATACCTTTTAATAATAAAAGAATGGAAAATATTTGTCATAAAGAGTTAAGAAAAAACAAACACAGAGGTATAACAAAAAAAAGAGGTGAATGGTTTCATGGTGACTTAAAAGTTATTTTAGACATCATTCATAGGACTGTATCAATGTATGATATTAGAAAGGAGATTATATCAGAATGCGTACGTTAAAATCACAAGTACAAGTCGACAACATTACTGACGAAATTAGTAAAATGTTTGATTACAAGTTTGACGGTCAAACAGAATTTACAGTTCCTAATTTTAGAAATATAAATAAGGATT
>CAACVF010000200.1_pt1 | contig 13071 bp, 6 predicted proteins | sample 2381781 | NCBI WGS metagenome assembly CAACVF01 (sample SAMEA5211967, study PRJEB30684) | marine metagenome | biome: Marine; feature: Epipelagic; material: Water | collected 2015-10-15 | depth 60 m | reverse complement strand
TAGATATATCTGGAGATCAAGTTAATGAAGTAAGACATATGTTATCAGGAAAAGATTTAATGATCTTTACAGACGGAGGAGAATATTATGTTCCTTCTGCTCAAGACAATACAATTACTCCAAGTAATATTGCGATTAAAAGACAAACACCTTATGGCATATCAAGAACATCTCCTGTTATGTTTGATCAAGCAGCAGGATTCTGTCAAAAAAATGGTAAAACAATAAGAGAGTTTGTTTATTCTGATATTGAAGATGGTTATAAATCTACATCTGTATCTATACTTGCTCAACATTTAATAGACTCACCTAAACAAGTGGCTATTATGAAAGGTAATTTTGTAAGACCAGAACAATATGCTTTCTTTTTAAATAACGGATCTACACACACAGGTAAGTTATCAGTTTTTCATTCTGTAAGAGATGAGAAGATTGCAGGTTGGACTCAATGGAGTACAAGATCTGGAGATACATTTGATTCTATTGTTAGCCTTAATGAGAACTTAATTGTAGTAGGTAAAAGAACTTTAAATAGCTCTACTGTTTATACATTAGAAAAATTTGCAGATGAAGATACAACGACTTTAGATTGCGAAACATCTGCTACTTTAAATCAAAAAGGAACTCCATTAGTTGATGGAGGATCTCAATCTGGAACAACATTAATTGCTGATGGATTTACTTCAGCTCCAGTAGTAAATGAAAAATTTACAATAGCTGGTAATGCAACAGAATACACAATACAAGCAGTAACTAATAATGGTTCAGGAGAATATTCTTTAAACTTAGATAAAACTTTAGCAGCAACTCCAAGTGATAATGCTGTTATAACTTTAACAGAAGGTTTTTTACATACTGTTAATGCTATTTATACAACAGAAAAAATAAATGCTGTTGCAGGTAATTCTTCTTTAGGAGAATATACGGTATCAGGATCTAATACTATAACATTAACATCATCAGCAGGAGCTCAGGCTACAGGAGTTAAAGTAGGATTTAATTACATTCCTACAGTAGAAACTATGCCTATTGATAAAGAATTACCAGAAGGTTCATTAACAGGATTACCTAGAAGAATATCTAGAGCTATAGTAGATATAAATAGTACATTAGATATGACAATTAAAGCAGCAGATAAAACAGCAAAAAGTTTAGTAATACAACAAATTGGATTTACAGCTGGATCTGATTTAAGTCCAGTAACTGCTAAAAAAGAATTTTTCTTTTTAGGTTATGATAAAAATCCAACAATAACAATATCCCAAGATGATCCATTACCAATGAAACTTCTAGGGATGCAAGTGGAGGTCGTTTTTGCATGAGTGCTGATCCAGTAACAATGATGATTATATCTGCTTCTGTTCAAGCAGTTGGTAAATATTCTGAAATTCAAAATGAAAAAGCACAAATGAAATTCAGAAAAAAAATGTATGAAGATGAAATTAAAGTAGCTAATTTAAAAGCAGAACAAGAATCTAATGATAGAAAAGAAATGCAATTAGCACAACAAGAACATAACTTAACTGTTATGTCTAATTCTGGTTTTGATGCTAATTCTGGAAGTTTTCAAAATATTCAATTAATGACTAAAAAAATAGCTGATAAAGATATATCTAATATTAGATTAAATAGTGCTATATCAGTTAATAAATTATCATTACAATATCAAGCAGATCAATCTGCTTCTAAAGCAAAAGTATTTGGTGGTTATGTAAGTTTAGTTGGAACAGGTATTTCAACAAAAGCTAAAACAGATAAATACAAGACAACAGGAAAGTGGACAGTATAATGGCTATAAACAAAGGTAAAAAAACTGTAAGTTTAAAATCAAGTGTTGCTGATAATATAGGAATACCTAGAGTACACACAACAAATTATATTAAACCTGTTGCAGATGAAATGAATAAAGTTTTAGATATTTATACTGAAACAGCTGCACTTAATCATTCATCTGCGTTTAAAGCAGACTTTAATAAAAAAACAGCAGATACTTATATTGATTTTAATAAAACATTTAAAAACAATCCTGCTGGAATGTCTGAAGCTGCTCAGGCTTATAATGAACAAATTATAAATAATACTCCTCCAATTTATAAAGAATATGTTACAGCAATATTATCTCAAAAATATTTAAACTCGGTAACAACAGCTACTAACAATAGAACTAAATTAGACAATGATTTAGCTGTTAGTGGAAGTGCTGAAAATCATAAATTAACAGAATCCGATATATCAGAAAACTTTCAAGGTATTAATGAATCTCAATTAGATATTGGTAATAAAATAAATCAAATTAACACAAATAGTATTACTCATCATATGACTAGAATAAATGAAAATCTAGGTAATGATAATCTAGAATTAGTACAAGCAGGATTAAAACATCCTAAAGATCATTTAACAATGATAGATGCTCAACTTGAAAATTTAGAAGTAGAAAGACTTTATTCTATTATGGTTGCACATGACGGAAATGGTACTCAACATCAAGGAACAATTTATTTAAACAATTATGCAATGGGTAATGATAATCATAAATTAGATTTTGGTATATTAGTTAATACAGATGGAATAACAGAAGATAGTGATTTAATTAAATCATATAAATCTTGGGTTAAAGATAGTGACAATAATCAAAAAGTTGCAAAGAAAGCAATGGATAAATTTAAAATTTATAAAGGTGGTTTAACTAAATCTAAAAATAGTGAAGCTAAAGTTAATTTAGATAAAGCACAAGAACCAGCTGGATGGTTAGGTTGGAGTCATTTTGAATATGGTAAAGTAACTACTGCTCACGATCAAGTAATGAAAATAGATGGCATGTCAACAGGTACTGCTAAATATAATAAAGCAATTAAAATTGCTACTGACAAATTAAAAATATCTAAAATGGTAGATAATGCTTGGCAATCTGGAAGTAACTACAAAGCAGAATTTGCTAATGATAAAGAAAAAAATATGTTTGAAGAAGCTGTATTACATAGAGCTGGTATATTTGATACTGCATCTTTATTAGATGATGACAACGCAGAAAACAGAGCTACTGCTATTGCGACTTTAAAACAACACGACATAATGCCTACTAAAATATGGGATATGTTAAAAAAAGAATCTAATAGTTCTTATACAAATCCAGCTACAATTAAATCATTAAAAACAAATGCTTTAATTTATAAAAATTTAACAGGAGTAGATAACTTTCCTCATGCTGAACCAATAGCACATTTAGAATATGCATTAGAAAATGACATAGTTAGTATGAGTGATGAAGATGCTGCTAAAGCTATGACGGAGTGGGCAACTAAAGGAGCTGAAAAAAGAAAACCTATTTTAGAAAAATTAACAAAAGACATGGAGAATGATGGAGGTTTTTTTGGAGCTTCTGGAGAAACTAAATTAAATATGATGATAGATCAAGAATTAGATAATGTAGATAATATATTAGATATGTTTTTACCATTTGTAGGATCTAGTAATACATTCTTTTTAAACAAATTTTTTAAAACACAAGAAAATGTTAATAGCAAACATTTATTTCAAAAGACAACACATTGGCTTCCTAATAAAGCATCAAACATTATGAAGCCACAAGTTAAAGCTGAATTGCAAACTTTCTTTTTAGAAGAAGCTGCTAAACTAATTAATATAAATGCAGATGCTAATACAGTTGATCTTTGGGATTCAAAAAATGTTAACCTAAGAAGAACAGCATTTAAAAATGCTTTAACAAGAATAAGAAATGCTAATTACAGAGTTACTGAATATGACTCTACTGCTTCTAAAAGAGGAGAATTAAAATTAAGTAAAAATGCAGTAGAACATACATTTGGTAAAATACACGATAATGATGTTTATCATATGATGTTTTCTGACAAAAAAAAAAATGGAGGAGCTCAATGGGGTACTATTAATTGGAAGGAAGCATTTAATAAATGGGCAGACGGAGATGAAAATTATAGAATTGTATTTGAACCTACTGGATCTGAATACGGAGGAGTTAAAGGTTTTAAAATGTCTATGTTAATAGGGGATCTTAGAATAGATTTTGATGATAATTTTTATCCAAGAAACTTTAAAAATTTTGTTAATGATAATGCACCTGAATCTGTAGCTTCAGTTAAACATAATGCTACAGCAGCAGTTTATGAAAAATTTAAAGAGTCTTGGCTATATTCAAAACTTCCTGAAAATGACAAACATTGGACTAAAAAAGCAATTTATAGCATGATGAAAGGTGATAAAGCTATATCTGATTTTAGATTCTATCCTGATCTTCCTTTTTTTGATGATTCACCAGCAGAAGTAAGACCATTTAATTGGATGGGTTGGATGTTAAGTTTAGGTAATAGAGATTACAGTTATGACTTTAGACAAGATGCTGCAACATTTAAAGCAATGGCAGATATTCAAAATGAAAAACTTAGTATGAGAGATAAAGTTATGCTTAATACTAAATTAAACAATACTGAAAAAATGGTTCAATCTGTAAATTGGCCTGGAAAAAATAAATACCATGAAGCTGAATCAGCAATAGCATTTAAACATTTTGCTACAACTCATTATCAAAATGAAAAATTGCCTTTAACATTTAGAACAAATAATTGGTTTGCTTTATCTTCAGCTAATTGGAATGGGGAAATAGATTTAGGTTACAAAAGAGGTGATAGAGAATTTGCAGTATTTTCACATCCAGCAGATTCAGCTAGAGCTGTAGTTAGAACGATTCTAAACAACAGTTCATTAACTTATGGAATTAATGATGTTAAAAAAGTTTTAGGTGAAACACCTACTGTATGGGATATTTTAAGTAAAATACCTTATGCTACAAATCTTGATGGTTATGTTAATGCATTAGAAAAATCTAAACATTTTGCTAAAGACACAACTATTGATTTACAAGATAAAAATCAAATGCATAAATTCTTAAAATTTATAATGATCCACGAAATGGGTGGGCCAGAAGTGTTTAATACTCATTTTCCAATTAATGCTCAATCTATTGTAGATACATATATTATGATGGGTATTGAAAAAGGATTAGCTGGATATCCAGCATTAGGAACATATCAATAATGGCTAGTTCATATCTATTTAATACAGAACAAACATTAGATTCAATAGAAGCTCAAAAAAAAGCTAACAATACTCCACAAACTTGGAGTCCTACAGATTGGTGGGATGGATTTAAAGAAGAAAATTTATTTACTAATGCTTGGGAATATTTTGCTAACAATGAAGATTACCCTGCTCAAGATGGATATCTTTATAGTGAAGATAAACAATTAGAAGGAATGGAAGATTTTCATGATCAATTCTTTTTTAGTAGAAGCCCAGAAGAATCAGCTGCTATTAAAGCTAAGTTAATAGAAAGAGCTGAACAAAACTATGCTTCTCCTTGGTATTATTTAGGTAGAGTAACAGGAGCATTTGCAGATCCATCAACTCTTTTGCTTTGGACTAAAGCAGGACAAAGTGCAAAAGTATTTGCTTCAGCAATGATAGCTGAAGAATTTGCTAAACAGAATATGGATCCAACTAGAGATGATTCATATGTGCCTTGGGTAGCTGGAGTAGGTATTGGAGTTCCTGTTGCTTTAAATTTATTTAAAATTAGACCTGGTGTTAAAGTTCAAAATGAAATGAAAGTTCTTGATAAGAAATGGAATGAAGGGGTAAGTAAAGAAGTTCTTGTAGATGGTAAATGGATAGATCCACATACTAAAGTAAGCAACTCAAGTGTTGGAGCTGCTGCTACAAAACAATCTGCTAAAGATGATATTACTATTGGTGCTAGACAATCAGCTGAATTAGAAGGTCAAAAATTTGTTGAGTCTAAATTAAAATGGTTTGGAGAAGATGGGCCTTGGACACCTGTATTTAGATTAACAAAAACACAATCAAATACAGCTAGAAATATGGTTGCTGATTTATTAGATACTCCATTATTAAAATTAAGAAATACTGATAAATGGGGATTTGAAGCAACAGGCAAATCAATAGAAACAGATTTAAGAATGTATCAAGTACATGAAATAGAATCTCTTAAATTTATGAAAGATCAATATTTAAAATATTTAAAAGAAAATAAACAAACTGTACCTAAATCAGAAATAGGTATTATGCTTAAAAATACAATAAATAATGATGGAGCATTATCATTAAGTGGTTTTTCTAAAGAAATTACTAGAGCTATGGTAATGGGAGAACATACTAATTCTCATGTAGCAGCTGCTGCTAGATTTTCTAAAAAGAATTTTTATGACAGATTATTTAAAGAAGCTAATGAATTAAAAATTAGAGAACAACCTATTTTACATGAATTAAACTTTTGGAAATATACTTTACAAGAAATGAAAAGAACTAAAACTGGAAAAAAAGATTTTCCTAGACCATCTGAAGGCAAACAATATACTTACACAAGAACAGAAATTGAAAATATTATTGATACTCTTACAGATGCATTAAACAATATTAAAAAAAATCCAGATGGAGTTAAAAATTATATTAATATAGTTTATAATAAAGATGCCATTATGGGTAATATGGCAGCATTTAGAAAAATTATAGTAGATAATTTTAGAAGAAGATTAGATAAAGGTTATATTAAACAAATGCCATCTGCTAAAGTTATAGATGACATAGTAGATGATTTAGCTAATCATTTTCCTTTTAGAACTCCAGATAAAACTGCTTGGAAAGAAGTTCAAAATGGAATGGATTTATTAATACACAGATATGTATTTAATAGACCTAAATATGCTAGAGCTTTAAGAAGAAGAACTTTACATTTAGATAAAGAAGCTCAACTAGCATTAATTCAAGGCAATTTTATGGTTAATGATATTTTTGCTTTACAAAAAATTTATTACAGATCTATGACTCCTGATATTTTATTAACTAGAAAATATGGAGATACAGCAGGTTTAGGATTAAATTATGTAGATGAAGCAAGTTCAGCAACATTTCCTGGAATAAAACAAGTATTCCAAGAATATCAAATGAAAACATTTAGAGCTAAAACTAAGAAAGAAAAAATAGCATTACAAAAAGAAAAATTTCAAGCATTAAATGATTTAGAAGCATCAGTAGATTTAATTAGAGGTACATATGGTGTACCTAAAGATCCTCATGCTTGGTATTCAAGAGGTATGAGAATGTTTAAACATTATAATGCTTTAAGTATGTTAACTGGTTTTTATGCAGCAATACCTGATGTAGCTCGTGTTGTAATGACTTCAGGAATTAAAAGAGGTTTTCAAACTCAATTTGAAATGTTTGCAAAAGGATTTAAACAAAACTCTATATTTGCAATGGGTAAAAGAGAAGCTCAATCCTTTGGTGAAGCATTAGATATGATTACAGGACAAAGAGCTATGTTGTTTTCAGATGTAGGAGATATGTTTGGAATGGGTAATAAATTAGAAGCAGGTTTAGGCAAAATATCTCAAATGAACTTTATGTATGTTAACATGATGTCTAGATGGACAGAGTTTGCAAAATCAACTGCTTCAGTAACAATAGGTTCTAGAATATTAGAAGATTCTTTAAAATGGGCTAAAGGCAAACCTTTAGGAGATAAATGGAAAACTGCTTTAGCAGCTTCTGGTATTGATAAACAAATGGCTATAAGAATTGCTAATCAATTAGAGAAGCACGGTGCAACACCTGGAGGCAAAGGAGATATAGGATTAAAATATAACTATATTGCTAATTCATCATTATGGGATGATGCTTTAGCTAAAAATGCTTTTGGTGCTGCAATGAATAAAGAGATTAATAGAACTATTGTAACTCCATCTAAAGGAGATACTCCATTATGGATGTCTAATCAATTTGGTTCAACTTGGGCTCAGTTTAAAAAGTTTGCAATGGGAGCTCAACAAAGAATGTTAATGAGAGGTATGCAAGAAAGAGATTTAGATTTCTTATTTGGATCAATATTATTATTAGGATCTGGAATGATGATAGATGCTACATATCATAAATTTAGATTCCAAAGAGATTATGGAAAACTATCTATGACTCAAAAACTATTAAATGCTTTTGATAGATCTGGATTAGGTGGAATATATATGGATATTAATAAAGCTATAGAAACATTAACTGATAATAGAATTGGTATTAGTCCATTTCTTGGATCTAAAAGACCATATTCTCCATCAGGTAGATGGATAGCTGGTACTCTTGGAGGCCCAACTGGAGGACAGATTTATAACATCTTTGACATCTTGTATGATGTTGGAGGAAACAAGTATAACCATCATACTGCTAAAAATGTGAGGCGACTCATTCCATTTCAAAATGTATGGTACCTCGACTGGTTATTCGATGGTGCAGAAAAAGGACTAAGATTTAAATAATGGCTATTACTATTTCAAACACAGAACCTCGTGTTCAATATACAGCAACTTCAGGACAAACAACTTTTGCTGTCAATTTTGAATTTTTTAATAATGCAGATCTTAAAGTTTATAACGGAACTTCATTATTAACTTATAATGCTTCCCCATCATCAGCTTCACAATATTCGGTAACAGGAGCTGGTGTTTCAGGTGGTGGATCGATTACATTAGGAGGAGGGGCAACTGTTAATGATAAGATCACAATCTATAGAGATATGGATATTGCGAGATCTACGGATTTCCCAACATCTGGAGCTTTCCAAGTAGATTCTTTAAATGAAGAATTAGATAAACTAACTACAATGATCCAACAAGTTAAAAGGGATCTTAAATATTCACCTAAAGCAGCAACAACAACAGCTAATACATATAACCTTACTTTTCCAGATTTATCAGCAAATAAAATTTTATCAGTTAATTCTGGTGGTACAGCTTTAGAATTTTCACAAGATATTACAAATGTAAATACAGTAGCAGGAATAGCATCTAACATAACAACAGTTAGTGGTATAGCTTCTAATGTAACTTCAGTAGCTGGTAATGCTACTAACATTAATACAGTTGCTACAAACATTGCATCAGTAAATGCAGTTGCAGCAGATATTACTAAAGTAGTAGCTGTTGCTAACGATTTAGCAGAAGCCGTTTCTGAAGTAGAAACAGTAGCTGACGATTTAAATGAAACCACATCTGAAATAGATACAGTAGCAACCAATATTGCTAATGTTAATACAGTAGGTGGAATTTCATCTAATGTAACAACAGTTGCTGGAATACAGGCCAATGTAACTACAGTAGCAGGAATTTCTTCTGCTGTTAATACACTAGCTTCTGTAGGTGCTACAAATTTAAATACATTAGCAACAAATTCATCAAATATTTCAACAGTAGCTGGTTCAGTTACAAATATGAACACAGTTGCTACAGCTATAGCAAATGTTAATACAGTTGCTACTAATATATCAGGAGTAAATAGTTTTGCTGAAAGATATAGAATATCTTCATCAGCTCCATCAACTTCATTAAATGTTGGAGATCTTTATTTTGATACTACAGCTAATGAATTAAAAGTTTATAAATCATCTGGATGGGCAGCAGCTGGATCTACAGTTAATGGCACATCTCAAAGATACACTTATAATATTTCTGGCACACCTAATACAGTTACAGGCTCAGACGCAAATGGAAATACACTTGCTTATGATGCGGGTTATGCAGATATTTATCTTAATGGTATTCGTATGTCAGGTGCTGACATTACAATTACTTCTGGAACCTCTGTTGTTTTTGCTTCTAATTTAGCTAATGGTGATGTTGTAGATATAGTTGCTTACGGAACATTTAATGTAGCTTCTGTTAATGCAGCTAACATAGATGCAGGAACTTTAAACATTGCAAGAATTGGTGATGACTCAATTACAAATGCTAAAATGGCAGACGATGCAATTGACTCAGCTCAAATAGCAGATGGAGCAGTTGATAATGTTCATTTATCAGGTTCTATTGCTAATTCAAAATTAACTGGTTCAGGTGCAATTACAATAAATGGATCAGCAGTAGCTTTAGGTGGATCAGTTACAATTGGAGAAACTAAACCTACAATATCAAGTTTAACTCCAAGTGTTATTACTAACGATCCTTCTAATGTAGTTATTGCAGGTGGTAACTTTGTAGCAATACCTAGAGTACACGCAATTAATACTTCAACAGGAATATGGTATGAAGCAAGTACAGTTACTTATACTTCTGCTTCATCAATAACAGCAAACTTTACATTAACTGTTGATTCAGCAAATTACAGAATAAGAATAGAAAACCCAGATGGTAACTCAGTTATATCTGGAGCTAGTGCATTAAATGTAAGTGATGCACCTGCTTGGACAACAGCTGCAGGTTCATTAGGTTCAGCAGCTGGAAATTTTTCAGGAACTATTACAACAGTAGCAGCAACAGGAGATACAGTTACTTTTACAGAAGTATCTTCTCCTTTAGTTTTAACAAATGCTTCTCAAGCCAACTGTGCGTTGTCAACAGCTGGAGTAATTACTACAAGTGATTTTGGAGGAAGCAGCACAACTGCAACTCTTTATACTTTTACAATTAGGGCAACAGATGCACAAGGACAAACTAGTGATAGAATATTTACATTACAATCATCATTTGGAGCAACAGGAGGAGCACAATTTAACTAATGGCTAATACATATTTAACAAGAACAGCGGGATCAACAGGCAATAGAAGAACTTGGACTTTTAGTGCTTGGGTCAAAAGATCAAGAATATCTAATGCAGACGCAACGCAAATGTTATTTGGAACTTATACAGATTCAAGTAATAGATTAGAAATAGGTTTTCATAATGCTAACAATTTAGTTTTCAAAGAAAAATCTGGCGGTAGTACAACAATAGATTTTACAAGTACGCAATTATTTAAAGATGTTCACGGATGGTACAATATTATTGTTGCAGTAGATACAACACAATCAACAAATACTAATAGAGTAAAAATTTATGTTAATGGTTCACAAATTACTGCTTGGAATGATAGCACATATCCTGCTGAAGATTACGATACTCTTATGAATGTATCAGGCAGAGCATATAATGTGGGTCAAGAGGGTAGTAATTCATATTATTTTAATGGTTTAATGTCTCATGTGCATTTTGTAGATGGAACACAATATACAGCATCAACTTTCGGTTCTACAGACAGTACAACTGGCGAATGGAAAATAAATACATCACCTACTCTTACAATGGGAACAAATGGTTTTACAATTTTAAAAGATGGAAACACAATTACAGACCAATCGTCTAACTCTAATAATTTTAGTTCAGGTGGTGGTACTCTAACTAAAACTGAAGATAATCCTAGTAATGTATTTAATGTTTGGAATTATAATTATTTAACTAGACATCACAGCGAAAGTACAAGTATTCCAGGAATGTTACAAAATGGAAATACAACTTTTAATTCTACAGCAAATACTTTTAAAGGTTGGAAAGCTGGAACAATAGGAGTTACATCAGGCAAGTTTTATTGGGAAGCAAAACCAACTGATAATGGTAGAATGTATATGGGAGTATGTTATCCAAATGTTATGTTACAACTAAGTACACCTTTTTATGAAAGCACAATATATAGTGGTGTAAGTGTAAATTCAGATGGCGATATTTTTGGAAGATACACAGGTTCAGCTATTGATTCTGATGCTTCTAATGCTTCTATAGCTAATAATGATATTGTAGGTTTTGCTTTAGATATGGATAATCATGCGTTATATATTCATAAAAACGGAACATATTTTGAAAGTGGAGACCCAACATCAGGTTCTTCAAGAACTGGAAGTGTAGTAGAACAATTAACAGGAAGTAGAGCTAATTATTTAGGAAGTGGCGAACCAGTTGCTCCTATGGTTGGCGACCCATCAAGTTCTGGAACACATCTTTCACAATTTAATTTTGGTAATGGCTACTTTGGTTCTACTCAAATTAGTAGTGCAGGAACTAACGCAAGTGGTTTAGGAATATTTGAATACGATGTTCCAGCTGGGTACACAGCACTTTGTACGAAAGGATTAAACTTATAGGAGGTCTTATGGCATACACAACAATAAATAAATCTACAGATCATTTTAATACTAAACTTTATACAGGTACAGGTTCTTCTAATTCTTTTACTGGAGTAGGTTTTCAACCTGATTGGGTATGGCTTAAAAGAAGAGATGCAACTACAGACCATGAATTATATGATGCTGTAAGAGGTGTACAAAAAGAAATTGGAAGTAATACTACTGCAGCAGAAACTTCTGATCCATCTTTTTTAACAGCTTTTGATAGTGATGGCTTTACATTAGGTAATCATGGTGGAATTAATAATAATGGTAATACTTATGTTTCTTGGAATTGGAAAGCAAATGGTGCAGGTTCTGCAAACACAGATGGAAGTATAAATACAACTGCAACTTCAGCTAATACAACATCAGGATTTTCAATAGTTAAATATACAGGCACAGGAAGTAATGCTACAATAGGACATGGATTAGGTGTAGCACCAAAAATGATTATTGTTAAAAATTTAACTGATGCAAGAAGTTGGGGAGTTTATCATGCAAGTTTAGGTGCAACAAAAGGAATTGATTTAGATGGAAATGGAGCTGCAGGTACAGCTTCCTCTTATTGGAATGACACAGAACCAACAACAACAGTTTTTAGTATAGGTACTGCTAATAATACAGGTGCAGCTCAAACTTATGTAGCTTATTGCTTTGCAGAAAAAACTGGGTTCAGTAAGTTTGGTTCATATACAGGAAATGGAAATGCTGATGGGCCATTTGTTTATACTGGATTTAAACCTGCTTTTGTTTTAATTAAAAAAGCAACAGGTTCAGCTGACAGTTGGTTTATTAATGATAATAAAAGGTCATCATCAGGTGGTTTTAATGAAAACTCATATTATATAAGACCAAATGAAAATGCTACTGAAGGTACATCTTCATCTTTAGCAATCGATATATTATCCAATGGTGTTAAAATAAGAAATACTGATACGGCTTATAATAATGATAATTCTACATACATCTATATGACTTTTGCAGAAGCACCATTAGTAGGAAGTAATAACATACCATGTACAGCGAGGTAATTAAAATATGACAAAAGCAAGAGAT
>CAACVF010000060.1_pt2 | contig 13108 bp, 28 predicted proteins | sample 2381781 | NCBI WGS metagenome assembly CAACVF01 (sample SAMEA5211967, study PRJEB30684) | marine metagenome | biome: Marine; feature: Epipelagic; material: Water | collected 2015-10-15 | depth 60 m | reverse complement strand
AGAAAGTAATAAAATAGGCTTAATTATACACTAAACTAAAAACCAAAAAAATGTATTAAAATAAAAGCTTTTAATATAATGCTATATAATACAATTTAAGCTATTTTAAAGCTATTCTAATGCATTAAGTATATAAATGTATACACTAATATACTAGCCATAAAAAAAAGCCCTTAAAAGAGCTTATAATAGGCTGTTTGTTTTATTGTGTAAAATTCACTGATCCACCAGGTATAAAACAAAGCCAAAAAAAAACCCTCAATAATTGAGGGCTTTTAATAGTAGTTAAAGATTATATATGTTTTTTTAATTTCTGTAGGTTATTACTACTTATTAAATAATAGTAATAATTTTTTAGATCTACGTTTTTAATATTTCTAATACCTACATAGTGAAAAGGGTTTTTCTTTGCAGCTCGTACAAATTCACTTTCAGTAATATAAATTTGAAAAGGTCGCTTTATAATAGGTTTACAACCTTTGCAAGGGATAGAGTATATTATTTTAATTTGTTCACTAAGGGCAAATATTACCGCCTTATTGTAGTGCTTAAAATTATACTCTTTTGTTGTGGTTTTTTCTAGCAACTTAAAAACCCTTTTTTTAGTGGTGGTTTGTCTTACTTTGTACATATTAGTTTATTTTTTTGGTTTATTTAATAGGTTGAATCTTTGCGTAAAACCCTCCTTTCGTAATTGGATTACAATTTGACCTAAACAGTTAAAAGTATTTTCATCTTCACTTGCTTGTTCAAATATTACAATTTCATTGACTAGAATATTATAAGTGTAGTTTCTAAGCTTTTTCATAGGTTTATTTTTTGTGATTGTCTGTCTGACTTTATACATAACTTTCAATTGTTTGGTTAAATTTTAATTCTAGTTTTTTGCATTGCGTAGAAAGTGAGCCCGTGTTATAATAGAATGTTTCACTTTGTAATATTTGCGCTTGGTTGCGGCAAATTTTAAGGCAATAGATAAAAATATCTTTGCTCGTTTCATAATCTAACTTATAAAGAAATATATTTTTAAATTCTGACCTAAACAAAGGACAAAATTTATCTTTATATATACGCTCGAATTCTTTTTGAGCTGCTATACTTTTGCTAGTGTTTAAAGTGTTTATAGTTGTATGTATTGAGTATTCTAAACTCAATAAAATACTTTCTAATTTCTTAAGGGTTTCAAACCTTTCTTCCAAGGTATAGTGTATTTTCATAACTCGTATTTTTTTGGTTTTTAGTTTAGTGTATAATTAAGCCTATTTTATTACTTTCTTTTGATATAGCTATTAAGTCATTTTTAGAGGCATTAATATAGCCCGCTTTTAATAACTCCGTTTCACTATCGAATATCTTCGAATGCCTATCTTTTTTTAGGTTTATTAAATTATCATTTTTTGAACCTAGCGAATATATAATAGTGAAATTGCCAGGTATATCAATTTTACGTAATCTATCAAACAAAATTTTGCTTTTTGTATAGGCATAAAATACCACGTTTTTATTCTCACGCATTATTTGAAACCAAATGTTTATATATGCAAAATTGTAAAAGTCGCCAGAGTCGTGAATTCGTATATGAGTCGCTTTTCTTCGTTTTATTGCATCCGTCATCTTGCTTTTAAATAAATCTAATTCCTTAGTGAGCAAATATCGTTTTTCATAGGCTTTTTTAGTGTTAGTCCATATGAAAGAACCTTTCCGAGCGTAACAATATTTTACACAATCCTTCGCAAAAGGACAAGTCATTTTTTTTGTGCTGTGCGATTGATAGGCTGTAATCCCAAAATTGTAAAGTCTTATATTATTCTCTTTTGACGTTTTTCTCATCTTATCATTTTGCGTTAAGATTTGCGAGTGTTTCAAATCGATTAGATCTTTTTTTGTAAATTTCATAATTTGTTTTTTTTGGTTCTGGTTAATTAGTTTTTTTAGTATTATTTATTTTCGCTTAATTCCTTTTTAAGCAATTCTAACATAGCTAATAAATTATTTTTATAATAAATTGTATAATTAGAATTCAAAGCCCGTTTTTTTGTTTGGTTTATTTCTTTCAATCTCAATTTTAAAGACCTTTGTATTTTTAGTTTTTCTGCTTTCATAATCTTAGTTTTTTTTGGTTTTTTGGTTAATTAGTTTTTTTAGATGCTAAAATATAATCCGTTGCAATTTTACGGGCTTTTTTACTTTTGCCGATTGCGTGCAAATCAATGATTTTTTGTGAAATTGTTTTTTTCATAACTGGTTTTTTTTGGTTGTTAATAAAGCTAATATATACAAATAAAAACCATTGTACAAAATACGCTCAATCAGGATCATAAAAAAACAACTTTAGCAAATATTTTTTTTCGGAGTAAATTAATAAAAATATATATAGTTATATATTCAAATACTTACATATAAAATCTATCATATATAAAAATATACATATATAAATTTATCGATATAAACCTATCCCCTGCCCTCTCGAAAAACTCGGATCCGATGTAATTTTTTTTCTATTTACATAAAAACAATAAAACCTGGGGGGTGTTAAGAAAAAACGCAAAACAAAAAACAAAAAAACAATTCTTATAAACTTTATTTTTACATTTTTCTTGGAAAGTTTATTTTTTTTTATACATTTGACAAAACTTAACCAAAGTGCAAACTAAAACTCAAATTATGGAAGAACAATTAGTTAAGGCTATGAAGCCTATAATTATTAGTAGTTGGAATTCAAATTTCGATGAAAAATGTAAAGAAGCAAAAGTTCGATTTGCTTATTTCCCTGAAGAATATGATGGCGATAATCCTCCTAGAATTAGATTTGATTTAATTATGGAAAGTGGTAGAACGCAAAGTAATTTTAATTGTTGTAATCCATTTAACGAATTAGTCAATTGTATATCTACAAGTTATTATGAACGAATGATAGGTTTACAATAAATATTCGTTTACACTACCTGAGATGTGATTACCAAATGAAATCTCTATTTTAGGGAAATCTATAAAAAGGTTCTTATACCGCCCCTCCTTATTTAAAGAAAAAATTATGACTAAAGAAGAACAAACAGATTTAATAGTATTGTTAGCTACATTTAAAAGTTTTAACGAGCAGCTCTATAATTTAAAAGGCTCACATAAGGGTCAAGTAAAGCAATGGTTCAATAGATTATTAAACACAGCTAATAGTTACGAGAAGCAAATTAATAAAAGAGTCGATGTAATAGACGATAAGAATTTAGAGATTGTTTACGATGCTATTACCGACATTATTTATACACTTAAAGAATCAGTATTAACTAAAACAAAAGAGGATTAGACAAATGAAAGGACATTGGAAAAAACAATTTAATTACGAGTACCTAGGATCGTATTCGTTAGATGGTAAAAAAGAGATTATAGTTACTGTAAGTAAGCTATCTCAAGAAAAGGTTACTGGACAACAAGGTAGAAAGGAAGATTGCTTTGTAGTTTACTTCCAGGAATTTGATAAAGGAATGATACTCAACCGAACTAATGCTAGGGCAATAGAGAAAGTGCAAGGAAGTGGGTTAGTAGAGGATTGGGTAGGAGTTCAGGTTACATTGTATGTAGAAAAAGGTGTTAAAGCTTTTGGTGATGTAGTAGATGCTCTTCGTATTAGAGATAAGAAACCGACTCGACAAACTATGACTAAGGCTATTGAAACTAGTATGTTAGATGCTATTAAGAATGGTAAGTCGGCTCAAGTAGAACAAGCTCTAATTAAGTACGATATGAGTGCTAAACAAAAAGAGCTTATTAATTTAGAATTATCTAAAATATAATGATGTTGTTAATTTGTATTGCCTGGATATTAGTTATTGCTAATGCTCCTTGGTGGATTTGGACAGCATTTTGGGTTCATATATTAGGTTCTTTTTTTGCTTGGTTATTTAACGATAACAAGCCGCTAGATGACCTTATTAATAAACTTAAATAAAAACGATTATGGAAATAGCACCACTTATTACCGTTCTGCTTATTATTTGTGTATTAACTTACCAAGCATATAAATCAGAACAAAACCAAAATTAGATATGAAAACTTTCAAAACAGACGAAGAGTATTATGGTGATTGGGAATACATCACTAACTCTCAATTAGGCTATCTCAAGAAGGGTTGGGAATATTACGAGATGATGAAACAAGGAGGTAAAATAGACTCTCCTGCTTTAAGATTTGGTAATTTAGTTCACACTCTTATATTAGAACCAAAGGAATTTCAAAACAAGTTTATTGTAATTAATCCTGATGACCGACCTGAACCAACTAAGTCGATGGCTAGTAAGTTAAATAAGGCTTGGAAAGTTAAGATGGAGGAAAGAGATGGTATTGTAATCAATATGGATCAGTACAACTTGGCTTTAAATTTAAGAGATAAGTTACTTAGCTCAAGTGAAGTTAAAAAGATATTAGATTCATCAGAGAAGGAAGTGCCTAAGTGTTGGATAGATTACAACACTATGGAAAAGTGTAAAGGTAAAGCCGATATAGTCGTTGATGGAGGTGATATGTTAGTTGACATAAAAACTACATCAAAACCAGTAAGTGAGTTCAGGAGAAGTGCTTACAGGTATAATTATCATCGTCAAGCTGCGTTCTATCTTGATGGCTTTGGGGCTAAAGAATTTGTGTTTATTGTAATTGAAACACAAGAACCTTATCAGGTAGGAATCTTTAGATGCACCGAGAATTTCATCGACCAAGGAAGAGAAGAGTATATTAGATTATTAGAGTTTAAAAATCAACCAAAAACTAAAATTATATTTGAAGAATTATGAGAGAAGTAACTAGAAGCGTTTACGCTAAAAAGAAGTTAGCTAGGGCTAAGAAAATTTGTTGTGATTTTTGGGGTGTAGACCCTGAAACTGTATTTGATAAGAACAGAGAAAGAACTAGAATGAACGCTAAACACTCTATTAGGTATATGTTATCTTTAGGGAATAATTTAAGTTTAGCTCAGATAGGTGGTTTAACTAATTGCGACCATTCTAATGTGGTTCACTCTAAGAGTGTGTTTTTAAATATGGTTGATGTAGATGGAGATTTTGCTGCTATGAATCGGGTTATATTAAGTTCTGAAAAATTAAGTGAAAAAGAAGCTTTGCGTTCAAGTATAAGTAACATTATATTTTCAGAAATGCTACCTATGAAGCAAGTAGATTTAATTTATGAATTAATCAAGACAAAAGAAACTGATGCAGATAGATAGAATTGATGTATGTCACGAAACAATCCAGGAGGAAACTGATGAAAGTTTAGTTGTATCTTGCCTATCCGTAGGTGATAATGGTGAAGATTTTCAAATTAGATTTCATTTAAACTACGAAGAAGAGCTTAGTCCTTTAGTTAGTTTATGTGTTGATGAAATGAATAAAACTCCTGAAATAAGGAAGTTTTTTTTAAAGATTGTAGACCAATATTGGGAAACGATTGATGAAGATTTAGAAGAGTAATATAAACAAAAACCAAGAGTAAAATGAGTGATTTAAAAATGCAAGGAGAGATTATTTCTATCTCAGAAGTTCAAACAGGAACATCTAAAAAAGGAAACAATTGGAAGAAGTTAGGATTTACAATTACTACAGGTGGTGATTATCCTAAGAAAGTACACTTTACTGTGTTCGGTGAAGAAAAGGTTGACAACTTTATGAAATACAATAAGGTTGGGCAAAATGTGGATGTGTCTTTTAATGTTGAATCAAGAGAATTTAACGAAAGATGGTACACGGATCTTGGAGCTTGGAAGGTGTTTACCTTAAAAGAAGAAGAGGTAAGTTCTACTAAGAAAGAAGAGTTTTATACTGTTGAATCTAGAGTAGATGATAATTTACCATTCTAAGTAAAGAATTAGGCAAAAGGTGACTAGCAGTTAAACCTTTAATAATCTCAGCTACTGCCCGTAAGACTTCGATACAAAACCTGAGAGCCTTTTTTTTATTTTCCAAAACACCAAAACTAAAACAAAATGGCTAAAAGATTTACAGATACAATGAAGTGGAATGAAGATTGGTATTTAGACCTTAATCTTCCTCAAAAATTATTTTGGATTTACATTTGCGACAATTGTGACCACGCAGGAATATTTAAACCAAATAAAAGAATGTTTGAAATTCTTATAGGAGATACTATTGATGTAAATTTATTTTTAGATGTAGTTAATCAAGATAAAACAAGAATTGAAATATTAGGAAATGGTAGATGGTATCTAACTGGATTTATTAGATTTCAATATGGTTCTATTTTAAATCCAAACTCTAGAATACACAAATCTATATTAAAGGTACTTAACAATAACGATATAAGTTATTCTCAATACAATAAGGAATTAATTGAAGAACCTAAAACAAAAGGGGTGTTTTTAGGTAAACCTAGAACCATCGCTGAAGCTATAGACTACTTCACAGAGAAAGGTAGCTCTAAGATTGAAGGAGAAAAGTTTTATTACTTTTATGAATCGAAAGGTTGGAAAGTAGGTAATGCTAAGATGAAGAATTGGAAGATGTCTGCTTCAGGATGGATTTCTAGGAATAAAAAAAATAAGCCTGATTCGGATTATTTAGGTAGTCAACTTGATGCTATTAAAGTTAAGTAGAGATGGCTCAATATAGAATAACTTCAAAACAAGAGGTAACTGATTATTGTAAAGAGATTTATACTAAAGGTTATACTAAAGGGTTAACTACAGGTATAGCTCCTTTAGACCCTCACTACACTTTTAGAAAAGGAGAACTTACTATAATGACAGGGTTTGCTAATATTGGAAAGACTACTACACAACTTTTCTTAATGATGATGGCTTCTAAACTTTACGGATGGAAGTGGTTGATGTATTGTCCTGAGAACGAACCTGTAGGTGATTTAATGATAGATATAGCTGAGATGTATTGTGGTAAAACAGCCGATAAAGATTTTTCTGATAGAATCGACCAAACGGAATATCTTAGGGCTATTGATTGGGCTTACGAACATTTCTCTGTTCTTACATTTGATGATACACCAACTGTGGAAGATGTCTTAGGGGCATTTGAAGAGTATATGCAAGTGGTTAAGATAGATGGTGTATCTATAGACCCTCTTAACGATTTAAAGGCAGCAGAGAGGCAATCTAAGTACGAGTATTATTATGATGCTTTAAGTAATATTAGGAGATTTGTAAAAAGGCACAATATAGCTTTTTACTTAGTAGTACATCCAGGAACTGCAGCAAACAGAAGAAGAAACGAAGATGGTACTCGACCTGCTCCGAATATGAGCGATGTAGAGTTTGGTGCTATGTTTGGTAATAGGGCAGATAATTTTATTGTATTTCACCGTAACCCTCAAAGTGAAAAGTGGAATGTAACTGAAATCCACATACAAAAGATTAAGTTTCAGAAGTTAGTAGGTGTACCTACTCCTGAACCTGACCCAATTTGTTTATTCTACTCGTACCAAAAGAGAAGATTTCAATACCTTAACGAGAATGGTAGTCTAATAGACCCGATACAGGAAACGATAATTAAAAGACCAACTAACGATATATTTTAAACTACTATGTCTGATCAAATTACATTAAAAGCAATAAATCTCTTAAGAAGTGCCGACCCGAATTTAGACGAGATGAATAGTCTTGATAAGTTTATATCACACCAAGGCGAAGTTATTAAGATGATGGATCAGTATGCAAGTTTTGTAGACCATCCACAAGCAGAAAAACTTAAAGCTAGGTTAAGAGTATTTGAGGAAAGTGCTTTAGCGTTTACTTGGGTGCATACAATGATGTTAGCTTATAAGAGAGAAAAGCTTTTAGCTCAAGCTAATGAAATGGAGATGGCTAATGCTGTTATAGAGTTAAAGCAAGAGTTGGATATATTAAATCAAATTAAATAAAAGTGACTGAAAAAGAACTAAACTTGTTAGACCGATTCGCTAGTAAGTATAAAATTGATTGTGTCCCTTGTGAGGGAAAGTATGATTTTTGGGATTTTACTTACGAGTGGGATGATAGGAAGTTCTATTGCGAAATGAAACAACGAAACTTTAGTTTAGATTTTGCTAAAGAAAAATATAGTGAAGGATTGCTCCTGGAAATGCACAAGTACGAAAGGATATTAAGGCGAACTAAGAATGAAAAGGCAGCTCAAGGGTTGTATATTAATTTCTTTAATTGCGATAGTGTATTAGTATTTAATTTGAATAAAGTAAAGGTAGATAGTTGGTTTTGGAGAACAATGCCTGAGTCTACTGACTTTGGTCGAAAGAGTTTTGTTTATAAGTATATTACTTTTTTAGATTATAGTAAAGGAAAAGTTTTATATATTTGATGTGTTCTTATGATTTAGCATAATTTGTAAGTTTTGGTTAGAGAAGGATGTCCTTGCGAGGATGTCCTTTTTTTTTTGTATCTTTGTTTTTGAACTAAAACTATATAGATATGAAAAAACTAACACCAAAGTATTATGACAATAAATCTATCAGAACTAAGATAGATAAGTTGTTAAAGGAGAACGCATCGAATGTAGCTAATTCAGGTACAGGTAGTCGAAAAGATATAGGCGATGATAATTCGGTAAAGGAAGCTTGGGGTGTTATCCAAGAGAAGATTAAAGCTATTGACCCAGTATTTTACGAAATAATCAAAGAGAGATGAGCAGTATAGAAGAACAAGTTTGTTTTAAGATTTTAAAGCGTTCTGAGGTAGGTGAAGAGAAATATGGCACTACGATGGAGCGAGATGATTTAAGTCGATTAGAGTGGCTTAAACACGCTCAAGAAGAAGCGATGGATTTTTGCGTGTACCTACAGAAGTTAATCGAACTAGAAGAAAGTAAGCCGTTTCGATACGAATGGAATATAACTAAACAAAAAAAGGAGCTTTAATTAACTCCTATCTTAGTTTTATATTTTTCATTTCTAAGTCTTTTATATTTTGGGTAATCCCAAATAACTTCGGAATAATATCTTTTACCTTTATTTTTATGGTAATACTTTCCATCTTTTAATGGAGTGCAAAATCTTTTAAGCCACCTATTTGCTTCTTTTTTTGTTTCAAAATAATTTGTACTAATTGCTTGATAAGATAAAACCATCTTATATGTTTCTATAGCAATATTGTAATGGTTGTTAATAGTCATAGTTTCTAGTTGTTTAGGGTTAAACATATAAAGCATCCAAAAGGAAGTTTTATAGAGTAAACTTTTGCGTTCTCATTTTGATAAACTAAAGTAAAAGTTTTAGCTTGGTTGAAAGCTTTTGCGAATTTTGCGATTTTAATAGTCATAATTTCTAGTTGTTTTGGTTAATTACCCTACAAATATATAAATACTTTTTAACAAAACAAAATAAATTGTGAAAAAAGAAAAAGAGGACTAATTGTCCTCTCTTTTTTTTAGCTTCCACAAGCCTCGCAATCTTCATCATCAATGCCACACGCTTCGGGTTGTTCTTGCTCTTCTAAATCCTCTATCCAATTGTCAAAAACTTCTTTAGCTACTTCTTCGGGTGTTTTTTTGTTTCTTTTATCCATTCTATAGGTATGTATTTATCTGCCCATTTAACATTATTTTTATCACACCACTGGGCGTAAGTGGTGTTGCTGTGTTTATTTAACTTATTTTTAGGTCGCATAAAGACCATTCGTATATCTAAATGTGGATGTTGCTCTATAACTAATAACATCTTCTTACGATCCTTTGCCGTAAATCGACCTTTCAGCTCAATAACAATTCCATTTGGGAGTACAATATCAGGTAAATACCTTCGTTGCTCGGAAACCTCGTAATACAGGTTAATGCTTTCATAATCAAACTTAACTTTATCTTTTCGTAATTTAGAGCAAACATCCTCTTCATATTTACTTCTATACCTATTCTTGTCTATTTTCATAGTATGTTTTTCTATTGTGACATTTGTGACAAAGACCTTGAAGATTTGATTCATCTAATTTTGCTCCATTTCTTTTAATTGGAACAATGTGGTCAACTACATCTGCCTGTTTAACAACACCATCATTCTCTAAACAATGAACGCACAACGGATTTTTTTCTAGTACAATCTTCCTTAATTTCCTCCAAGCAGTTTTTCTATAGAATGATGTGTCACCACCCCAAGATTGATTCTTCTCCTTCTTAGTTCTTTTATCTCTACCCTTTGGAAGATACGGCATCTATTTACTTTCTTGATGAACCACCAAAGAAGAAATCAATGATGGTATTTACTTTGCTTGACATTGCCCCAAACACAGTGCTTATAAACCCTATTTCATAGTCTGATAATTCTAAGGTATTTAAGACAAAGTATTTAAACATAGTGTAAGATAAAAAGAAATATGCACAAGTAAAAACTACGGCAAGCACTTTTTGAATTATACTATCATCTGAGAACATTGTTCTAGCACTTCCTCTATCCTGTACCTCAAGAGCAAACATTTCTTTTTCGTGATTCTGAGCAATCTTCTTAAATTCATTTTTTAATTGTTCTCTTTCTTCGTCAGTTGTTACAACCTCGTCTATAATAGTAGAAGCTTGTCCTACTAAGTTTTTTATAATACTTTTTATCATAGCGTTATTATGTCTGGTGCGTATCTGTATTTTGTATCTCCATCTTCGTCTTTATATGCCTCTAAAACATCTTTTCTATTCTTCTTTTCTTTTAGAGATAAATGAATCCAGGCGAAGTCAAACTCGTTAATCATTTGGTCGAACTCTACAGCATTATCTATAAGCCAATCGTAAATTTTTTTATTATCCATTTTACCATCCGACCAATATTGGAGATCCAAAGCTTGACCTTTACAATGCTGTGATTTAGTGCTACCACCAATAGCACGATTGAGTTCCGAGGAACGATAACCACTACTAATCCTAATAGCACCAATATCATTCCGCATAGGTTGAATAATTTTGGTAATAAGATTTTGAATGTTTTTAATGTGTTCTTTGGTAGGTTCATTAGATATTCCTAGTCTTTTAGCAGTATTACTTCGAGTAATCTCTGATAATGTGAAATTTTTACTTAATCGCATATTTATCGTATTAAAGCTAACATAGCTGTAGTCCAGTGTTTAAAAAACTTTTTCATTAGTTGCTATTTAGATTATCTATTTTAGTTTGCACTTCTTCTTGAGATACCTCTAATTGCATCATTATATTAGGACTATACCTCTCTTCTAACTTACCATTCTTAAAGATAATAAGAGTTGGTATGCTATATATATTGTATTTCTTTTGAATCCCTGAGTGTTCTATTATATTAAGTCGGTATTTCTTACATCCACTTAAATCGCCTAAATACTTAACCTCGTTTTTTTTATTCCACTCTGCCCAAAACTCTATAACAGTTACTCCCCTCTTTATCTTAGAGCTAAAATCTTCTGTAGCCACAAAACTTTGAGGAATGAATAAAAATAAAAAAAGTAAAGTTATTTTACTCATACAGCTTTTCTTTTATCAATCTTATATCTTCTTTAATTTCGCTTACATCATCTTGCGTAGACATAATCGTTTGTCTAATAAGTTGGTCTTTCATATCAAATTCCATTCGAGTAATCTCAGGATCGAGAGGTCTAGGAAGTTCTTTAGCTTCTGATATATCGGCTTGAAGCATAAACCACATACTAATAATTGTAGCCATTCCAAATCCAATCCCTAACAATGTTTTTATACTTACACTAAAAGCTGTATCTTCGTTTAATTCTTTTGACATTTTTGTTTTTATCTATTTATTCTAACTTTATTAAAAGGGAGCGAAAGTAGTCTATCGAAAAGGTAGCGAAAAGACAAACTACAATCAACCTCCCTTTTTATACTTGCTGTATTGTTATTTTACCACCATAAATTTCATCATTACTAGCCCCAAAACCTAATTCTATAGTTAAATACTCTCCTTCAACGCTTACCCAATTGGTGCTAAAAGGTATAGGAGTGTTTGCATTACCTGTATATAAAGACACCGTTGTATCATTTGAAGTGTTAGCTCTAAAAACTTCAACACTTCTATTTTGGCTACAATTAACAAGAACTTGAGTAACTTTATAGCCTAAAGGAATAAAAGAAGAAGCAAATACCGTATCTCTACTAGTATAAGAACTCTGTTGTACAGAACCTAAATCATCCCTTGTATACATACGGCTGTAGTGGTTACTCCAGGTGCATCAATACCACCTAAATTATCAGCTATAGCTAATCTTGATAATATTAATTTATTTCCTGCCGAATAAGTGTATTGTGGATTCCAACTAACTATTGAAAGAGATGTATCACCTTTTGAAGCTGCTGCAGAAAGTGTTACAGTTTCATAATTTCTTTCTGAAGAGTTAGATTGAATTATAACTTTAGCCGATTGAGGAATATCACTTACAATTCCACCTCCATCTCCTGTTACTGTTATAGTTGTCTTATTTGTATTTAAAGGAGAGAAATTTTCGTTTACAGAACCAAATGAATCAATATTAACTAAGTTTATTAATCCTAAACCGCCAGTATTACCAGTTCCAATTTCATTACCTTCGTAACCGCCACCAGGGTCAGGATAACTAGGGTCATCAACGGTTACAATCGTTGGGTCTGTAATTGGACTAATCATTTGACCTGTAAAAGCAAACTCACCTTTATTCGCTAAATAAGTTAAGGTATTAAAAGTGTAAATTTCATTTAAAACACTAACACCTTCTTGATTTTGGTACCATCTGCCAAATCCTTGAAAAAGATTTATAGGATTTGCTATAAAAGCATTTGGAGGTGTTATTATTTTTGAATTTAAAACTTCTAAAGGTCTATAATTATATTTTAATATTACATCCGTAATTAACTTATGTATCTTGTAAGCATTACCAGTAGCATCAATTTTCCAAGTTTGTGATTGAACTAAATTTGCTCCATCTAAAACCCAAATAGCTCTTAATGGATTTATGTTGGTTGGTCCATCACCAAATATTATGTTATCTAAAACTAATTCTTCAGGATTATTTGAAGCTTGACTATTTTCTGATACATAAGAATCAACTACAGAGCCTATAAATGGTTCTCCATCTTGATAAGCATATACCTCTATTGAATCTAATTCAGGCTCTACCGTATATCCAACAAATTCTTCTCTATCATAAATTGTTGTTCCATCTACA
>CAACVF010000197.1_pt1 | contig 13184 bp, 22 predicted proteins | sample 2381781 | NCBI WGS metagenome assembly CAACVF01 (sample SAMEA5211967, study PRJEB30684) | marine metagenome | biome: Marine; feature: Epipelagic; material: Water | collected 2015-10-15 | depth 60 m | reverse complement strand
ATCTGTGTATGAGAGGAGTAGAAAATATAATAGAAGGAGCAAACGACGATGTGGAATAACGCACCATGGAAACCAAGAAAGTGGCAAAAGGCCGCACTACCCGTTGCTATTGAAGCATTGCGTGGTGGCAAACGACCAATCATTTCTGCTATTATGGGGGCGGGCAAATCCGTCCTCATTGCAGAACTTGTATACCAGGCACTAAAGAAATTACGACCCGACTACAAAATAGTTATTGTAGCACCCCGACAAAATCTGATTAGGCAGTTGTCCAAAACCATATCCGTTCGATGTGGTACAGAAAATGTTGGAGTGTACTATGCTGATGAAAAAGACTTGAGCAAACCTGTTGTTGTAACAACCTTCGTATCTGCGCCTATCATAGCGCGGTCTATCAATGTGGCAATGCTGGTTGGGGATGAGGTTCACGGTACCGAGGCAGACCATTTCAAATCTTGCTATGATCAATTAAATCCGGCTTGTGCTATTGGATTTACAGCGACACCCTATCGTTCAAATGAGAATGAAACTTTGTCTTTGTGGGATGAAGTAATCTTCAGGTACACAGCGGCCAATGCATTAGAAGATGGAGTGATTGTACCGTGGAGATTACATCATTGGGATGGAAAGGGCACCTCTAATACAGACGAAGTTTGTTTGAAATTGATTACCCAACAAGAAGGCCCGGGTGTTGTATCTGCATTAGATATAGCAGATGCAGATGCTTATGCTGATTTTCTATCAAGGAACGGTATAAACGCAGCGAGTATCCATAGTAAAATGAGAAGAGACAAGCGTGAGAAACTTATCAAGTTACTTGAAAAGGGTACATTGAAATGTTTAGTCCACGTATCCTTATTAGCAGAAGGAGTAGATTTACCTTGGCTTCGTTGGATTTGTTTGCGTAGACCCGTTGGTGCCAGAGTACGATTCGTACAGGAGGTTGGTAGAGTATTGAGAGCGCATCCGAATAAAGACGTTGCTCACATTATAGATCCGCACGATTTGTTTGGTATGCACTGCCTGTCTAATCCCGAAAGACTTGGGGAAGCACTGACAGCAGAAGAGAAAGAGTATGAAGATGAATTGGTAAAGCTGGAGCCTGATAAGGATAAGCAGGATGAAATCAGGAAAATGCCAGCAGCAAAAGCATTTTCAGTTATTGACTCTTATGTTGCTTCTTTGCTTAGTGTGATGCGAGGAGCCAGAGTAGCGGCACCTCCAACCAAATGGTCTGAGGGGAACTGGCGAGGCGGCTGTCCAAGTCAAAAGCAACTGGAAACCATAGAGAAAGTTCGATGGTCAACACGATACCTGCCAGAAGAAGTTCGAACTCCTTTTAAAATTATGCTCGACAGGGCAAATGAATTTAACAAGGGAACGGTCAATGATATGATCACGATCTGCATGGGATTGGCAAAATCTTCTAAAGGTGCGAGAAAAGAAAAAACCCATTACTTTCTCCCGCATATCCGGTATCCTAGACCAGACTTTCCTCTGCAAAAATGTTTATTTGTTATGAAAAATAATTAATTAACTTGCCATATGTAAATACAGTGAGTATAAAGTATATACACCAAGAAAAACAAGGAGTTCAAAATGGACATCAAAACACTTAGAGAACTAGACGAGCAACTTAGAAATGCCATTGAAGCATTGAAAGTTGTTGAAGCAACAGTAGCAAAAGCAAATAATGTTCGTTTACAGTGTCTTGTAAACGTAAAGTCAATGGACTTAGAGAGCACTCGTGATTCTCTATGGACCATAGCGGATCAACAATTAGAAAAATCAACAATCGTAGAAGTACATGAAGCCGATTGCTTCTGCGTTCACTGCCTTGGATAACAGTTTTGCAAACGCACGGATAGCGTTATCATCGAAGGACTTGCCCCATCCTTGTAACCTTTAAACTAACGATGGGGGCTGACCAGCAGCCTAAAACTGGGGTTGCCTGCCTTTCCTAAACGCAGGTGTGAACCAGCAGACTAATCTGGTCGAAGGGGTGAGAAGCCCCGTTTTCTAACCAACACACCAACAACAACCGGCTCCTTGCGGGGCTGCATCTACTGGAGATAATATGACAACAACCTACCTATGTTTTGAATGTTTTACATTGTTTACAAAATCAAAACCATGTAAATGTGTTTTGATTAAACCAAAACCTAAGAAAAAGAGAACGCCTAGATACACCTATGAGATCCGACTCTGGACCGGCCTTAATGACGTAAGATTTTTTGAGGCGACCAAGAAAGGAATTGAAAAGGCTATATCAGACTTCAAAGAGGTTTGTAAAGAACACCGAGAAAAGCCATGTGATGAGTATGGCTATCCCCCAGTCTTTGACGTAAAAAAATATGATCGCTATGGAGACTTTGAGGAATTTGATCTAAACTCAGCAGGCAAAGGGGAACTCGGTAAAAGAGTGTTAAAACATACTCTTAAACTTCACAAATGGGTTCAAGAAATCAATATCGCAGATATTGAAAAATACTATGATGAACTAAATAACTAACCTACAACACACCAACATTTGGAGATAAAATGTTACTTAATAAAATGATGATTGAATTTTTATATCAACAGATTGCCGACTGCCTTTGGGTAGATGATATGGCAGCATTGCGGAAAACTGTTCTCTTCGAAGAGGAAGAACTTTGTTCTGCAGGACTGCAAAGAAGAGGCGATGGCCTCAACGACTTATACGTTAATATTGTAAACATTGATGCAGAAAAAATTGTTAGCGTCAAAAGCTACAAAAACTTTCTGGCACTCAACCACATAAATGAAAAAGACAGAGAAGTCTACATTGGTAAAGGTGAAGAAGATTACATTCAAACAACTTACAAGGCAGTAGATTACCACTGTGAGGTAAGTTACAGGATTCCCCTTAGAATGTACTTTGACTGGATCGACAGTTCAGTCAGTAGATTCCTTTTGGGTCTTGTTTACCAAACCATCAATGGCACTGACTATATGGTCGTCAATGGAAAACTTGTTGAACTTGACGAAGAACACAACTTTGTTGGGGAGGTGAGAAGATGATGTATGTAGTAGATAAAAACGGATTAGTTCTGCAACAAGGGCGATGTGAAGAAGATTTGTGGTTGTGGATACAAGAAACGTCCACCGAGCCAAGAGGAACCCTTTTTGTTTATATGTCAAAACAACAAATTCTTGAACACCATGGAAAGTTTCAGTGGGCTAGTAAGAAGAGACAACAAGGTATTGATTACAAAGGAGGTGAGTGATGAGTAAATATGAGCACTACTCAATGAAAGATCCGTCCGACTGGACGGGAGAGGACATGGAAATGTTTCAACGCGACGAATGTCGCATAGAGCCAGATCCATACGAAAAGGCCAAACAAGAGCCGGAATGGAATGAAACTGTGGGTAAATGCTATCAGTTGCTTACTCAAGTACTGTTTGAACAAGAGGGTCACGAGGTGTCCGTCAGTGATTTTAATCACCTGGTTGTGGAGTTCGCAACGGTCCACTTGATGTTCGGTGCGCCCTGTACACTTAGACAAGCAGGTATCATTCTAATGGAAAGCAAGCCTTTGTCTGCTTTGGGTGAGTCTTCTGGATTATCTTCTGTAGAACTCACCGATACTTGGTATGATGACGATACAGATTGTAGAACTTATCCGGAAAATATACCTGTTAAAGATGATCTGATGCCGTTTTAATATACCTCAAATGTCCCTATCAGTTAGCCCCTGCCTTTCCTCAAGGTGGGGGTTTTTTTATGGGATCTTTCTTTCGTTCATCTGCACTACAATTTTTTCTGTTTCAAAGAAATCTGCCAATGCATCAATTACTTTTCCGTGGTCAAATTTCTTGCAGGAGTAGCAATCAAAACTGAAATAACCAAATTCAGGAAAGGTGTGTATGGAAATATGTGACTCGGCAATCATTACAAAGCTGCTGTATCCATACATTTGCTTTTCTCGGCAATCGATATCGGTAGCTATTTTCTCGGCAGTTTCAGAATCTCCCAATCCCTCAGACTGTAGACTAATCAATATACGATTCATCTCAGATATTGAGTGTGGAAATTTGACAGTGATTGGAGGCAGAATCATTGTCATATCTATTCTGACAACCAGGTTCTCTAAAAATTTAACTATTTCGTTTGCATCGCTTAATTTATCGGAGTCTGATCTTGCATCGATCATTAGGTGACATCCATTCCAATCAAACATATCTTTTTTCTCGTCGTATCTCTATTGCCCATCGTAAAATTTTGTTCGCGTCCATAGAGCACGGATCTATTTTTCGACGAGTCAAATGGAAGTGGCTACAGAACCCAGAGAACTCATTGTCAGCGCACTGTTGGTCTACGGCATACTCTGTATCAGGTATTTCCAATGGAATGTCACAAGCGTATGATACGGCCTCCCAAAGTGCTGCTAATGCTCTTTCCTGAACCTCATAGAACCCTAAATGTATTCTAACATCTCTACCATGACATTTGGCATCCTCAATTACAGGTCGTGGACCAAAGCCTTTCCGCTCGTACCAATCTTGATATTTCAGGCTATATGCATTACTCACCTCAACCCCAACAGAATTATGGTTCCATGCTCGCCCGCCTGCATGCCACGCTGCATGCTGCATATCCAGCCACTGATATATACGTCCGTCATTATCGATGGAGTAGTGAACGCTGATTCCACGCTTTTCTAGAATTTGAAAACATCTGCTAGCAGACAGCGTAACGTCCCAATGTGAAACGAAGAATTTTGGGTTTCTTGGCCTTCTACCGGCATAAGATGAAAATTTTCCGCTACTTGCTTTTTTTCCACCAGCCTCATTGTACGTCGTAACTTTATCCCAAAAGATTTTTACTCGTTCATTATTGTAGATAATGTATTCACCATTTTCAGTTTCGCCATCATCCAAATCATTGTCCTGTTCTCGCTCAGTATAAATAACCCTGAACGTTGATGGCCCACACATACCGTCCATGGACAGTCCATTTCGGCTTTGATAGGCTTTGATAGCAATTATTAAATCAGGGTCAAAATCAGTGCAGTTGAACCATTCCGGTGTCCAGCCATGTTTTGCAGCCTTGCGTCGATTGTAATCTATTTTTTCTTGTAGAGTAGCCATTATTTTTTCTCGTAGTCCCAATCAGTATCGCCAAGAAATTGATCATCAGTCGTCCATTGCTCGTGTGACCAGGTTCCCTTAAATACCTTGAAAAAAGGTTTTTTTACTTTTGAATTTGTTAAACTCAAATCATAGTATCTCATTTTATTATTTGGTGTACAGCACAATGCTCCTGTGTGCTCATCCCAAAAGAAATTTTTCTGTTTGTGTTCGTTCCAAACATTCCATTGTCCTTGTATATTTGGATCTCTTAACCAATCTATTGTCCACAAGTAATCGCCTTGCACCTTTCGTTTTGTAGGCATCTCTGCTTCGATGAACATACGAATTGGCTTTTGATATAATTCACACTCATCGGATAGGCAGTCCCACCAAGCAACGTCATTCATTTTGATTTTGTCAGTGCAGGCAAACTTTTCTTTAAAAATTGCTGGTTGCAGAACCTTGTCATAGCAAGCGGCGTAATCCGGAAGATAAACCTCGAATAGAGGTGCTTCATTACGAATACCTTTAAATCCTAGCAGGATGGCAAATATCATTTCATCTGCACCCCATTCAAAATTATCTGGACCCATTAAAAATGATTTTTTTACGTAGCACTCGGTGTATGGAAGAGGAAGATACATATTACCACTTAACTTTGTCTGCCCAGTATGCACCAGACATTTTTCCACGCTTTATGTTTTTAGCGTGTCTTGCTTTAAAAGATCGACGTTTCGCTTTCATTCTAGCACTTTCACCTTTTTTGGGAGCTCCAGCAGTTCCTTTCAAAGTTCCTACAGTTTTACCTTGTTGACCGAACCGAATTAGTTTTACTTTGTCTCCCTCTTTGGCCATAACAACATGGCTTTTCTTTGGGTGCTTTGGTGTTCGTTTTGGTTTATTAAATCCACTAAGACCCAATTTTTTCATCTTGGATCTGGCACGGGTAAGTTTTGCTTTTCCTTTACTCATCGTTTTTTCCCTTTGTGCAGACCGTGTTTGGCGTGTTGTTTACCTTTTTTGATAGCAGCACGTTTTTTTCTGTTTGCAGCAGCGAGTTTTTTTCGACCAGCCTTTGTACTTTTTAATTTTTCAATTGTCTTCTTTGGGGCGTATACTTCACCAGTTTTACCGCTGGGTTTCCCCGATGCGGTTGTCCATTTTTGTTTTGTCCATTTTTTAAGAGACTTCTGGCTTTTCTTCAATCCCATTATTTTTTCTTTGTTTTCTTTTTGGCAGATTTTTTCTTCATCACACCTTCAAGAGTTTTTGCTTGCTTGGCGTGTGTTTTTGAGGCTTTCTTGAGTCCCCTGATAACTTTTTTAACTTTGGCTTTTTCTTTTTTCATTTGTATCCTCCACCCTTTGATTTGTATTCCTTGGCAAGCATTTGGGCTTTTCGAGCAGACCATTGTCCCGGTTTACCTCCTTTACCTCCACGCTTAATTTTTTCAAATAGACGCTTCCGCATAGTTGGCTTCGTGTAATTCCCTGCTTTATTGACAGTTGATTTTTTCTTCTTGGGCATTACTTTTTCCGCTTCATTGCTTTGCGAGTTCTGTTACCACGTTTGGGTAGTTTTGGTTTTTTCTTTGCTTTACGTTTGCGAAGCATGGCAAAATCTTCTTTGTCGATTTTGTTGTTTTTGTTTTTATCCAACTTTTTTTGTTTTGGTGTTAGTGGCTTTTTACGCATCTGCTACCTCGTTTTCTGTCATCCATCTAAGTAGGGGTGATAACCAATCGTAATTTGGATTACCTTCTTCACGTTTTTCCCACAGAAGAGCACCCATACTTTCTAAGTCTTCCAATCCTATTGTAGCACGAGTTTCCCAAAAAGGCTTAAGCATCATCCAAGGAATACACCATCTGCTATTATCGCTCATACGTAAGAGTACACAGGATATACCATTTTGTGATTCGTGACGATCAAATGCTTCCGCTTGATGTTTTTTAAGATTCCAACTAGACCAGCGTTTTTGTTTAGAGTCTTTATCATCTCCTAAAATACTTAATCCATTATGTAAAGCAATCCAATCCGGTGGTCCTTTTCCTGTACGAACAGCCAAGAAACTACCTCGATTTGCCTTTTTGCCCGGCCCTATTTTAAGCACCGGTGGGTGCATTGGCATCCAGTGTATACGACCATCCTGCTGCAGTTTATTACGAGAATTGTTACAAACTCGCTCCCAAACAATACCACGGCCAGCCATAATTAACTCGTGAGTAATTCGACAGTAATTGCGGTTGACGGAGCCGAGGTACCTGCAGTACCAGCGGAGGTAACTACAGCATAGCAAAGGGCGGTTCCAAACGCAATACCTGGATCGAAGGCGTACTCTACGCTTGTGCTTCCTTCTACAGGAAGGATCACGTCTGGATTATTGGTACCCACTGTCAGGCTACTCGCAGCCAGGTTGTACAACTTAAGATATAATTTTGTGGTATTGGCAGTATTAACAATACGAACTTGATGTACTGTTAGAGAGGAAGTACTGACTTCTACCTCTGTACTAGAGGCAGCAGTGTCTGTCCATTTATTTGATGATATACCGGATGCGATGGCGGTTTTAAAACTGGGCATTATGCGCCTCCAAAAATAGTAACGGCAAGAGAAGTAGGTTCTGATGCTCCGTCTGATCCTGTACCACCCTCGTTTTGTGCAGCAGCCATTGATGCAGCTGTACTAAATACAATACCACCTCGACATTGAATACTCATTGTAGTGGTTGCAGCGACAGGAACAACAAAATCTGGAGCGGTTGTACCATATGTAATCGAATACTGATCGTACATTTTGAAGTGAGTTATATTTGAACCATTGACAAGTTTGATATTGAAAACCGAACCTGTAGTGCTTGTAAGGAAATTTGTCACACCAGCTTTTTGTAGAGCACTTTCTTTTACCAGTGTATCGAAATTTGGTATACCATTGTTTGATGTAGTGCTCATGTCACTTTCCCTTGGTGTCTCGTGCAATGTCCTTTATACGAAGTTCCTGCACGGTATTTGTAAGATTCTGAATCTGATTTAATATCTGGTCAAATTTTTTGTCCACATCCTGAATGTGTCTTTCTAACGTATCCAGTTTGTTGGAAAGTAAAGAAATGGTGGCTTGTGAGTCGTCTTTGATTGTTTCTTTTTCCTTTTGTAAATCAGCGATGACTCCGTCATATCGCGCCCTTAAATCTGACTCTCTAGTTTCAAAACGCTCAGTAAGCACTTCAGAGCGGGCCTCCGATTTGTCATTAATCTCGTCCACTTTTTTAGACATGGACTTATTCTGCATCACTAGATAGATTGCAAAACCAGCCAGTGGTGAACTATTAACCATTAAGTCGAAAAGGCCCGCCTCATTCATGATAATACTACTCCAAAGCATCCGCTATTGTCTCAATGAGTGCTGGCATGATCTGAAAGGATGCTTCTTCAGCGATCATCCATTTTTCATTTCTGGTTATTTTTTTTCCACCTTCGGAACTTTCGCTTCTTGCTGCCTCTACATTTTTCAATAGATTGAGAATTAAGGGCATCATTTTTCTGACGATTGCGATGGTGAGTCTAAGGGCTTGTCTATTCATTTTTTTTTCTCCAATATATATTTGAATATTAACATATATATCATCATTTTGATTAGGTTGGTATATATTCTGACTGAACAACCCATCCTATAGAAGTGCATATCAAAGTTACTGTACTACCTATATCTGTAAAACTAATCGTTGCACCGCCTGTTGGTGACGCAGCCCTATATATATTTTCAGAACCATTCGGGTCAATAATCATTTGATTACTGGCGTGTATTTTCAAAAATGTATATTCTCTGCCAGCAATACCAGATATAGCAGGTAACGTAAAGGTAACATTTCCACCGCTAGTATTAGCAACAAGCACTCCGTGTGCCTCAGTCAATGTCAGCGACCCTGATGCTTGAGTTGTTTGATCTTGAGCAATTGACCCTTTGAAATGCACTCTAGACGTTGGAGCACCCTTAAAAAAACCAACGCGATCATCAGTAGCGTTCATGAATATCGCATTGTTTTCATTTTTTGATTTGACCTGAAAATGCAAATCTGTATTGTTGTTATTTACAATTAGAGCAAATCCACCAGTACCACCAGCCGTATCTTCTTGTCCAATCCGTAGGGCTTCTTGTAGCGATGCTGTTCCCAGTTTACCACCAGACATGACATGAAATGTCATTTGACCAGCCTCATCTGCATCAGTTGTGTCAGACGCTTCAATTAAAATCTTTGCATATTCAATTGCTTCGGGTGTGCCTGCACTATTTTCTGCGTAAAACGATATATGTCCAATGTCTACATCATCTGCGATGTTTCCTAATTTATTGAAACGTAGCATTGGCGGCTTATCTGCCGAGTCATGGCTATTAATGAGTTCTAGCAAAGGGTTGGTTTCCGCAACGGTGCTTTCAAACACAACCGTCGACTTAGCAGCAATAGCATCGTTTTTAATTAGTAGTGCTTGGGTGTTGACGGCAGACGCGTGGTCATTAGTAATACTAACTAAGGCTCGGTCACCTGTGGTGGAACTATCCGATATAAGATTTAATATTGATCCAGTAGTCAGGGCATCTGCTGAGACATCTATTACATTTGCTGTTGTTACTGCATCGGCAGTAATATCTATGACATCGGCATCAACATTTGCGGCATTGATGTCGATTCCAATCTGATCCGTGTCATTGCTGTTAAGCTGTAGTAGTGGTACTCCAAATGCCCCTGCAGTAGCGTGATTAGTAATTTCAAGTGTGGCTGCTGGTGCATCAACGCTGTCACCAATACTGATTCTATTATTGTCTCCATCAACGAATAACATATGTGTTTCATCGTCTGACTCTACCCTAAAGTCAATATCAGCTGACTGATCATTAATTACAAATTCATCTTGTGAGCCTTCAGACAACCTGGCAAACTCTACACCACCAGCCTCAAGAGCCATGATATCACCAGCGTCGAAAAATACAATCCGAGTATCTGTGTCACCTGTGTGTGAAATAAATTTGCCACAAATCAGATTATTAGCAACTGTGGTATCGCCTGTGACCGTTACAGCACCAGCAAATGTAGCCAGTTTATTGCTATCAAGTTTTAGTACCTCACTGACATTCGCATTACCGTCAGTAGTAGAAAACACCATTCGTGTTCCGTTTTCTGTTGCTGACCAGCCAGCATCACATAGAGCCTCAATTCTAGCCCCAACTGTCAAACTGTTGCTTGCATCCTCAGCACCCTCAAATTGTATGAGTCCCAGTCTGTGATCTTGCGCCATTGCGGCACCGTCATCTGCTTGTAGGATAAGAGCCCCACCTTGCGTTGCAGAACTGGTAGTTGTATTAAGAACAGTTACCGATGTACGACTTTGTATAGTGCTTTCGAATTCTGCTGATTTATCGTCAGATATTGTGAGAGCGGTAGCCAAAGAATTTATAGAAGAACCTGCACCACCAGCATTGGCAACTTGGAATACAATATTACCACCAGCACCACCACCTTTACCTTGTCCACCAGCGAGTGTAAGATTACCACCGGCTATATCATTTGTGGTTCCTGCAGTAGTATTACCGCCTCTGATAACCACTGCAGTACCTGCAGCATCGTGAGCTGAAGCAGAAGTAGTGAGTAAGTCTAAACTGGTAATGGTCAGGTCACCGCTACTGTAAGACACATCCGACAAGCCATTAAGAGCTGTCACCCCACCAACATACGTTGAGATGTCTGAAGCAGGTATTTGTTTTGTAGTTGTACCGTCAATTACAATAAATGCATCACTGTCGGCAATAGTAATTGAACTGGTGCTTTTTGCAGACCCATCCAAAAGATTTAGTTCAGCAGCGGTCGAACCAACTGCAGTTGAACCCAAAACCAATTGACCATCAGGCACAACGATTCTTGCTGCACCATTTAGAATCAAATCATCTTCACTTGCATCCCATGTCATATTGGCTGAGGCTGTTGCACCAAAAAGTATTACATCATAACCAGTATCATCCACTCCTACCGTTACCGTGCTGTTGGCTTGTATTGCTCCTGCAAAAGTGCTCGACAAATCATCCGATATAGTAAGTGCGGTAGCCAAAGAGTTTAGGCTCGACCCAGAACCACCTGCGTTGGCTGTCTTGAAAACTATGTCTCCACCAGCACCAGTACCCTTACCCTGTCCACCTTCAAATGTAAGGGAACCACCGGCGATATTGTTGGTAGTTCCAGCAGTTGTGCTACCACCCTTAATTACAACGCCTGTTCCTGCAGCATTGTGGGCCGATGCTGATGTAGCTATTGTATCGAGGCTGGTAATGGTCAGGTCACCACTACTAAAGGAAACATCTGATAAGTCATTCAGAGCAGATACAGCCGAGGCAGTCAATTGACTAGAGGATACAGAAATACCTGAGCCAGCAATAGCAGTCAAGAAATCATCAATACTTTCCGCTTTGGGTGCGCCTGTAGCACCTCCATCCAGAAATATAATGTGGTCACTTGCTTGAGCAACAGCAGCAGCAGGAATATTAAATGTGGTGATTTGCCCACTACTGTTTACAGACAGAGCAGTATTTGACCCGTGAGAAGAACCGTGGCCTATCTCTAGTGTGTCTGTGCCATCATCTAATCCAATACGAAAATCCTGTGCATTTCCGTCGAATAAGACCATAGTATCTTCAGCAACACCAGAACCCATAACCAAGGTTGCTGACCCTGCCGTAAACTTTGCTAGTTGGTGTGTTGCATCCTTAAATACAATGTCTGCACCATCAGCATTAAGTTCGATATCACCTGCTGAATCTAGTATTAAGTTACCAGTTTCAGCAGTTGAGATTGTCAGGTGAGAAGCATCAGCAACACTAAAGGTAGCGAAGGAATCAGAATCGTAACTCAACATTAACTGCGTAGAGGTAGCCATGACTTCGAGTTCAGCAGCCGGATCTGAAACACCAATACCGACACGGTTGGATGCGCTTACATAGATAAGACCTGCATCGCCAACATCTACAGTAAGTTCTGGAAAGTCTGTTTCGGTTTTACCTCTATTGATTCCCATGGTTTATCCCTTTGTTAAATCATGCCAATATAGTCTGGCTCTAAGTAGTTCAGGTGTATTGTCTTCAAAATTTATGGTAGCCACATGAGCGTAAACAATATTTGCTACTCCATCTGGTGGACGAGTAGGAACCATATCCATATCAATTACCACCGCGTATGTGTCGGTGTTATTTCTACCAGCAATCATTTCAGCACTAGAACTTGGTCCTGCACAAATATCATTACCATCAGTATCCCAAGTAAAGAAAACTTTACATTCGTGATCAGTTTGACTTACATGTGGGTTGCCGCCTTTTGCACCAGCATCGGAATCCCTTAAGATTAACTCAAAGTGACTCCATCTTACACCACTAGTAGGCAAACCAATAATCATTCCACTTGCTTCATGAGTAGTCAGGGTGATTTTAGCAAAATCATTTGTATAAGAACTATTTGGATGAGGAGTACCGCCATTTGTCGAGCCTAAAGTGACTGTACTACTGACATCTGCTTGTAAAAATCCACTAGCCATAGTTCATCCCTTTGTTAGATCATGCCAATATAGTCTTGCTCTAAGAAGTTGAGCACCACTATGATCCACAAAATTCTTGGTAGCCACATGAGCATATACCGTGTTAACAGCACCATCTGGTGGACGAGTAGGTACCATATCCATATCAATCACCACCATATAACTGTCAGTATCATCTCTACCAGCAACCATTTCAGAATTAGAACTTGGTCCTGCACAAATATCATCACCATCAGTATCCCAAGTAAAGAAAACTTTGCAAGCACGGTCTGTCTGATCATCTTGACCGTTATCAACAATAATGAGCTCAAAATGTGACCATCTTACACCACTAGTAGGCAAACCTATACTGGTTCCAGTTGTTGTATGAGTTGTCAAAGTAATCTTTGCAAAATCATTACTGTATGTACTAGCAGCAGATCCACTCTGAGTAGCCCCCAGATTGACCGTACTGCTGACATCTGCTTGTAAAAACCCACTAGCCATAATGACCTCCTTTTGAGATTAGAGGTTTATGA
>CAACVF010000196.1_pt1 | contig 13218 bp, 13 predicted proteins | sample 2381781 | NCBI WGS metagenome assembly CAACVF01 (sample SAMEA5211967, study PRJEB30684) | marine metagenome | biome: Marine; feature: Epipelagic; material: Water | collected 2015-10-15 | depth 60 m | reverse complement strand
TATTGCAGGACTATTCACAAGGGAAATTGCGTCAATTGTCAATTCTTTACTATCACTAGCAATAATTAATTCGACAATTTTTGTTTCTTTAAGATTTTCGTAATAATCTTTATTTGCTTCCTCACATTCAGCAATAGTGTCATATTCACACTTTCCTGTTTCTCCCCATTTTACTTTTCCGTTTTCGCATTTTTTACAAGGCATATTATTATATGGATTTAATTTTTATTTATTTGATTTTTTATATTGTAGCACGTCTTCTAATGTTTGCTAACTGGTTCTGGCTTGACGTCATTTCGTCAGTTACAACAAAAGCACGAACAGGTTCAGGAGCTTCACCACCACCTAAAGTAAACGCACCTTGCATTAATTGAGGTGCAGGAGTTTGCATATCAGCGGGTGGTAAATTACCACCACCACCACCGTCACCAACGTCAGTTTGATAAATTTTTCTAACATTCGCTAAACCTTGTAAAATAATAGCAGCACCAGTTACGAATCCTGCAGTACCACCCTGTTCAAAGGCTTTGTTTGCTCCTGCGTATGTACTCATAATGGCTTGTGCCGCTGCTAACTCTTTACTTTCACCTGCAAATGAACTTAACGCACCTGCAAGTTTACCGTATGCTGCAAGTTCAGAATCAATTTCTGCTTTACGCATTTTGTCATTTTTAACTTCCTGTTTTTTCTTAACATCGTCTGATTTTAACTGGTATTTTTTTTCTAACGCAAGTTTCAGTTCTTCAAAGTTTTCAAAATCTTCAAGTCGTTTTAATTCAGCTTCTTTTTGTATTTCTAATTTTTTTAACGCACGTTTAGTTTCGTCTTCCTCTTCAGTTAAAATATTTTGATCTCTTATTGCTTTTAATTTTTCGTTTTCCTTTTCTGTTTTTTCGTCTGTTTTTTCTTGATATTTGTCAGTTATTTCTTGTAAGTCTTGTTGATAGTCGTCTTCAAGTAGTGCTAATGCTTTGTCTTTTGTTTTTTTACTAGCCTTAGATTTTTCAATGTCTTCTTTTAATTTCTCCATTTTAAACTCTAGCTTCTTTTTTTCTACTTCTTCCGAAGTCGCTAAAGCTTCAAGTTCTGATTCTTGATTTAATTTTAAAATAATAGCTGCTAGTTCCTCTTCACCTCTTTTCCTGTCTTCACGCCATTTTTTCTGTTGGTCTGCTAAATCTTGTTGTGCTTGTTTATCATTATTTATATTAAATGATTTTACTTCTGATATTTCCTTTTCGTAGTTGTCTTCCGCTACAAATTGAGCATCTGTTAAAGTTGCTATTTGTTTTTTTATACTAAGTAAAGTTTTTTCTTCTGCAACTTGTATTTGTTTTAAATTATTTAGCGTTTCTGTTGACGCCCCCTCTAATACGTGCCAGTCATAAGCACTTTTGGCACTTCTTGCAACTTCTGTTTGTAAAACAAGTTGTCTTTTATAGTTTGCTAAATTGTCTGCATTTGTTTTTTTATTTGTATTAAATATTTTTTCTAATGCTGCTAACCTTACTTCCTCTGACTTTGTTATATCGTCAACTATTTTTTTATTCTCTCTGTTACCCTCTCTGTTTTTTATCTGTTCTAATTCAATATCTCCTAAAGCTCTGTTTAAACTGTCGATTTCATCTTTCATTTGTGCTACAACATCGACTGCAGGAGCGTCATCAATACCAAACAAACTTATTATTCCATCACCTACTATTTGTAATGGTTTTATTAAAAAATTTACTGCTTCTTTTAAACCTGCTAAAACCATCTTGAAAGCTTTTGCCCCTTTTCCTGTACTCGCCATTGCAGTTCCTACCGAAACTAAAGCTAAAACAATTAAACCAATACCTGTTGACGCAATACCTGTTTTAATAGTTTTAAACATTAACTTAAATCCAGGAATTACTGCTTTTGTCATTAAACGCAAACGTCTTAATGAAACGCCCATAATATTAAAATGCTTAATACCTGCAAACGCTTGTTTAACTTGATCTTTTTGTGCTTTCTCTAAAGTCCTAACAGAATCTATTGCTACTTTTCTTTCACTACGTAATTTTTTTAATCCTTGACGTTCAAGTGCTAATTCAACTGTCGTTTGTTTTATTTTGTCATTTAAACCTGAAACACTGTTTTCATAATCTGAATTAACAGATTGTTGTTGCTTCATTTTAAGTAAAGCAGTTTCTAAGTTGTTTACAACTTCTGTTTGTATTTCAAGTTGTTCGTTTAATTCCTCAACTTCAGTTATACTTTCTTTGACTGTATTGTTTAATTCTTTAAATTCACTTGAAGCACCTGAAACATTTGCTTTAACCTCTAGTTCTAAAACTTCTTTTGCCATATCTTTTTATTTATAAACTAACATTTGTTTTAATTTGTGTAAATGTAATATTAGAACACCATTCAACAGTTACGTCAGTTTCACCTCTGACTGTCATTCTAAAATTTGTTCCTGATATATTTGCAACAGGTCGCCAATCTGTAACTGTTCCACTGCTTTTTATAGCGTCTCTTTCTCTCGCAATACTTAATGTTCCTGATTTATTGATAACAACACCACGTTCAACAAAAGAAGCATAATCACCTGTATTTCCTGTATTTGTTCCTGCAACTCTGACTGCAATAACGTCTGCGTGAAAGTACATAATAGTATTATCTGGTATTACAAAAAAACTATCAGTAACATTATTTAAATAACTGTCAACTGTTGACCCTGCAGTTGTTTGTGTTCCATACATTAATTGAATACTTTGTCTTTCTGCTAAATTATCTCCTGCTGCATTACCACCTAGTACAATACTATTGTCTGCGGTTGCTTGTGCTAATGTTCCATATACATAAGTATTGTTTACTCCATTACTTATTTCATTGTTGTTACCTGCAATAATATTATTACGTGTTAAACCTTTGACTGTGTTACTTTCACCAAAAATTAAAGTATTATTTGTTCCCTTTTCTGTAACATTTCTTGAACCTTTAATTGTATTGTCTGCGTTATTTATGTTTTCATTTAAATTTAAAGACGTGTTAAAAGCTTTGCAAGTACCTGTAACTTTGTCGTATGTATAACCGTACGCTTCACATTGTTTTTGATTAGGAAACATTGTTGAAACACCGTCAGTAAAAACAACTAAACCACGTACGTCAACAGTTAATGGTTTTACTTCATAACCTTTTATATATTGTATTGCTTTTTTTGTCATTATGTTATAAGTATAAATTCAACAGTTGATAAATCGTTAGGTTTGTAATCTATTTTGTTTACCCGAAAAGTTCTATTCTTGATAAACACGGAGTCAGCAAAATTAAAAGACGCAATGTCAGAAGCATTTAAATTAACTTTTAAAGTCATTGTTCTTGTGTCTGGATTATATAATTCACTAAAGTAAGGCAACCAATACAAAGTGAATAAATTTTCTAGCGGTGGGTTACCAATACCGTTAAAGTATTGACAGGGTCCAAAATGATAGTCTTGTGAAGTTGCAGTTCCTAATACAGAAGACGTTAACGTTGGTATGTCAGTTAAGTGACTAAATTGCAAAAAGTATTCTTGATCTTCAGAAGATAAACCATTTTGTGGCGGTATGTAATACGTAACACCATTTTGTAATTGTTTTTTACCGTTGTTATACATAATACGAATTGTGTTGTCAAAGCCTTCAAATTCTGTTTGTTCATCATTTGCAGTAAATATTGCAGGAACTACAAAATCATTAAACTGATCAAACAATGGTTTCGGTACTGTTGCAGCAAAAGGTTCTGCAATTATTTCTTCCTCACCCTCTAATATAGTAAAACCACTTGCGTCATATGTTAGTGAACCGTATAAGTGACCACTTTCTGAAGACGGTGATTGTGTACTGTTTTTGTATATTTTAAAAGTATAGTCGCTTTCATCTTCGACAAATTTAAATACAGTCTTTTTGTTTAATTCTGTTAACGGTGTCATCTTAATTTGTTCAACATCAATTTTAGTTGTCCAATCGTGTTCTATGCTTCTATCAGCTAAAGAAGTTCCGTTTGTGTTTTTAATAAATACGTCTGCGTATGGTTCAATTAATAGATTATTTGGATTTTGTTTATCTGGTATTGTCACAAGATTAAACATTGTCATAATACCTTTTAAAAACTCAAATTGCCCTAAATCACCTCGCAATGTTTGTAAAATAGTATCTGAAGCAACAACAGTAAAAGAAACAGTAAAAACCAATTGTGAAGTATAACTTGTTCCACTTTCTCTTTGTCTTATATCTCCTGCACTACCTGAAAGACGTTTAAATTGTGCTTCTAATGTATCACCATTAGCTAATGTTTCTTGTGGTACTGTAAAAACCCAATCTGAATATGAACCTCCTGCAATAGTTAATGTTTGTGTTGTAATAGTATCTTCACTTGCAAGACCTAAATTTCTAACCCAACGACATTCAACATCAATACTTGAACCAGAAGTATTTTCAATTTCCCAATTACCTGTAATAGAGTATGTTTCTCCGTCTGTTGTTGCAGTTATTTTGTGCGTACTGTCATTATAATTAGGTGGTAATGTAGTATATGTAGTTGAACCAATTGTTAAATCAAAAATTTGTAAATTCGTAAAACTTGTTCCTGCATCTACACTAGGGTTTGTAACATTAGTAATTTTAGCCCAAAAACCTGCCCACTGAGTACCGTTTATTATAGATGGTAATTCAGCACTACCCCAGTTAAAGTCAACAAATAATTTTTTAAATTCAGTAGAATTAAAAAAGTCACTTGTAAATGTAAAAGGTGTGTCAGCAAATATTCTATCAATAATGTATTTAACTTGAATAAAAGGTCTAAAAACACTTTCTAATAATGGTAATACAGGAAAGTTATTTGTATTTGATAATGTTAACTGATGCGTCCAATCAACAAAAGGATATTTTAATACATTTGTATTGTTAACACCTAAAGCAGAATCATAAGCAAAACTAGAAGTTGATAAAGAACTTATTAACGGTAATCCTGTTCCATCTTCCCAACTGTTTTTAATTGACGTTTTATTATAGTTATGTGATAATTCAGTAAAGTCTAAGTCTCTAAATGTTTTTTCTTTTAACACGTCTGCTAATGCAACCGCTTCTGAATACAAGTTTACATTATAGCTTATTTCACCGTTTTTGTCTGTTATGTCTATTAGTCGTAGATAACCCTCAAATAATATTAAACCGTCATTTTTTAATTCGCATTGTGTCTTTACATAAGGATTAAAAGTAATACCAGTTGTTGTTCTTGTTATATCAAATATATTGTCAAATATTTTATTGTTTCTTTTAGTTGCAGGAAGTTTAAAAGCTTTTGAATAACTTTGTACTTTCTCGGCAACGTTTTTAAAATCGTCAACACTTAACGTTAACGGTATATCTTCGTTTTCATAAAGATCAAGAATTACTTGACCGTTACCCAATTGACTTAATATTTGTGACGGTGTTACATTTGTTTCGGTAATTGAAATAGTATTAAAGATAACAACACCAGCGTCACAAGTTAAAGTAATTATGTCACTTGTTGTTGCTGCAACAAATTGAACTGTTTGAACACCTGTTCCAGATAAACTTGTTAATATTGGTTGCATAACGCCATTATTGTCAAAGCTTCTAAATGTTAAACCAGAATTAACGGTAAAATCAATACTTAATTCATATGTCGCACCAACTGTTAAATTTGAAAGTCTTTGTAAAAAACCAGTTAACGCAGTCATTCCAACCGCACCACTAGTTGTGGATGCAAAAGCAGTAGTTTGACTATATCTATACCAACTATTAACCGCAAATGTGTTCTGTGTCACAAAATCATTAGGTATTGAACCAGAAAAATTAATTGTACTTGACGAACTGTTAAATGATTGAAATGTTTGACCGTCTACAATATATTCGTTTGTAATAGAACTTAACGAATTTTGACCGTCAAAATATTGTGGATATAATGTAAGTTGTAAACTCATTTTATACTGTTTGTGTTCTTAGTGTTTTACTTTTTTCAATTTCAAATGTGTATTGTATTAATTTATCGTTTGCAATTGTCTTTTTTGTAAAGCTTGATGTTGTTAAACGAACTGGTGTCACATATTGGTTTAAATACGAATTTGTAATGTCATCTTGAAAACCTTTTAACAAGTAAACTTCAGGACTGTTAATTAGTTCTTCAAACATAATATTGTCGTCAGAACTTATGTAATCAGTATTAATAACTATTTTTTCAGTTGCGTTTCTTCTAAATGATTTTTTACCACCTCTGAAACTGTCAATGTTAAATGCTCTTTCATTCCAACTACCCTCTAATTGTGTATATGTAGTGCCTTTACTAGAAATTGTTGTTGTTGATTTCTTAGTAAAAGTGTAATAATCCCAAGCACCCCATTGATTTAACCAACAAAGACGAATACTTTCAAAACCTTTAAGATCAGGACAAGTAACGTTTATTGTATATGTTTGTAAAACTGGAAGATTGCTAGAATTTCTTGCAATTACTGTATAATAACCGCCTTGTATTGTGCCTGCGGACACAAGTGCTTGAAACGTTGATGAACTGTTTTGTAAGTTGCCAGGAAAAGCACCAAAATATAAAACTTGTTTTTTAGCTTCAGCACTCCAAACATCAAAAGCACCAGTACTAAAATCTTTAACAATTGCTTCGTTACCTAAACTTGAACCGTCTGCTTTGTAATAATCTAAACGCATATGATTAACGTTCGTTGCTAATGTTTGTGACGTTTGTAAAAATGCAAATGTTCCGTAATCTTCTAAATTTGCATATAATGTTGTCGGTGCGTTTGTTAAAAACTTAAATGTATTAACAGTTGGAAATGTTGGTACTGGTTTATATTGAAATAAATCAAAACCAAAATCATTAACGTTAGGTGTTATACCGTGTGTTAATTCGTCTGTATATTTTATATAACCGTTTTCTATAATATATAAATCACTGTTTTGTGCCGTACCGACTGCAATATTTACATTATTTGGTTGTGTTGTGTCAGCACCTAAAAATTCAACTTTAAATTGTAAAGCTAAATATCTTACAATGTTTTTACTTTTTGAATACTGATTTATAATGTGCAAAGGGTGTCTTTCAACATCTGAAGTTGTTGTTGTTTTGTATTTACTATTGTTTGCAGCCATATTGTCAGCACTAACGTAGTTTTCAAGTATTGATCTGAAATTGAATATACCAACACCTGCATTGTTTGGTGTTGTTTTAAATGTTGCAACTAAGTCTGTTGCAGTACTTACGTTAGGTGGTGATGTGCTAATATGTACTTCTGCAATAAATTTAACACGTGTTTCATTTGCAACTGCGGTGTCATTTGATATTACAAACATAATGTCTTGACCAACTGGTGTTACCGTTTCTAATGGTTTTTGTTCGATTACTGATGTTTGATTTGCCATTTTAAAATTTTGTAAATGTTGTTAAATATGTGTCAATGTCTTTTTTAAATTCTGTTAAAAATTGTTCTTTCATTTCTTCGTACTGAATACCAAAAGGTTGTTGAAAAAAACTTATTCCTTGAATACCTTTAACTTTTATTGAACGCCCTATTATAAAAGCTAATGACAAATTGCTTATGTATCTGCCTGTTTTTGAATCACGACCTTTTATTCCTTTCTTTTTAATCCATTTTTCAAGTATTGTTGGTGGTGGTTGCTTTGTTGTATATTTATAATCACTAACAACTGTGTTTTGTTTGTAGTTAGTATAACCTCTGATTGTTTTATTACCTGAAACACCTTGATCAACAAAAGTACCATAATCGTCCATATAAAATTTTACAGAATAAACGTCTGGTAAATCTTCTGAAACTGTGACACGTAAACTTGAACCTAGTTCTGTTGCACCTTTTTTAGAATTTAAAATACCTAAACTACTACGTACGACATTGTCACCGAAGCTTTGTAAAAATCGTTGTATATTTTCAGCTGCCATTAAACTAGTCCTGCGAACACCTCAACTTGTACATCTGTTGACGCAGACGGTCGTACTTGAACCGTTACAATGTCTGCTAAACCACTAAATGCAGGAGAAGAATCAGCTTCACCCAATATACCGTCTTCAGCTTGATACAAAACGTGTGAACCTCCTGCTCTAACTGTAACTTGATAGTTTGTTCCAGATGTTACAAAAGCAACCATTATATCCTGATCTGTGCTTAAATTAGATATTCTAAAATATTTACAATTTTCAACATCTAAAAGCATATCACCTGCCGAAGCGTGTGGTGTTGAACCAAAAGCTGCAACTGTTGTTGTTTGTGAGTGCGTACAAGTTAATATTCTTTCAAATACGTCAACAATACCTGTTGTTGTTAATGAATTTGTTGAACCTCTAAGTGAACCGTTTAATGTTACACTTTCGCTAATTGTTGTTACTAAGTCTGCCATAATTATTTTTTGTTTTTATCTATTTGTTTTAATTTTCTTATTGCCCAATTTATACCTGAAGTTCCGCCCCAACCTAACCAAGCAACATATCCTTTATCTTTCCAAGGAGTGCTTTTATTTTCAGAACTAACCTCTGCGTTTTTTTTATGTCTCATAAATGAAGCCATTCTTGAAATTGTGTCTCTCGAAATATTAGATTTTGAGCAAAGCTGATTGGCTCTGGTAATTCCCACTCTCGTCATTCCTTTTACTTCGTCTCTACCGTATTTTTTTATCCAACCTAGAACTTTACAAGCGTTATTACTAGCACTTTCTGGGTAGTCATTATAAGTTTCTAATTTTATACTTATTAATTCTAACTTTTCTAATATGTCTTCGTATTTCATATGTGTATTGTGATTTTAAAAAAACCAATTGTTATTTTATATTTACCTATTTTAAACTTCATAATTAATATCCTGCTCCTGCGTCTGTGACTGGTATTGTACAAGTGTCAAAGTCGTTCATAACTTGAATACCTACATTAAATACCCAACCAGTAAGTAAGTTGTCAAATCGTTCTTGAAATGGTTCAATTGTAAACTGATCAACTGTAAAATATAACGGTTGATTAATATCATTAACACCTGCAAGTGATTGTCTTGAACTGTGTCTTAACATACCAATAAAGTCAGTTGCAATTTCTAATGTTTGGTTCCAAACTTCTTGTTGATTACTTTGGTTGTTTAACAACTTAGTTAATAAAGTCTTTTGTTCTGTTTGTGTTGACATATTATCTGAAACAATGTCTGCAATAAATACTTGAAAATTATAAGTAAGTGTCGTGTCACCAGTTGTTACGTTTGTTGGGTTTATATGCAACAATGGAAGCTTCTCCATCTTTTCAAGATTAATGTCAAATATATCACCAATAGACACTGTTGCAATTTGTTCGTGATATTCTCCAAGTCGTGCTAAGAAGTTAACTACGTTGTTATAAGATTTGTTTTTAACTGTCATAATCGTAATTTTGTTTTACGTTGTTTTGTGAATTTAAATCAATTTCATAAGATAACCACGTTAAACATTCTAATAAATTTAAATTCGTTATACTTTCTAATTTGCTAATGTCTTCTTTTGCAAGTCGGTGCATAACACCGAACCACCCCCAACGTTCTGCAAAATCAACTGTTGTAATCATTTGTTCATCTGTTGCCTGTGGTGTTCCATTAAAGACAATGGCAAAATCTTTATAAATATTCTGACGAAAGTCCAAAAAAAAACCAGTGCGTTTTGCACTTGTTCTGCGTTCATTTTTTTCATTTCTTCGGCTCGCATCTTTATATTACCGTCATATGCTTCAATTGTATAAACACCGTTTTTTTCTGCGGTAATAGGTCTAAACAATATAGCCATTATATTCGGTAAGTTTTTTTGTAAACCATCTTTAATAAAAGTTTCTAAGTCTGCATATTCTCCAAGCGTTATTTCACTTAGATCAGGGTGCATTCCATAATCAACACCGTCAATTGTTACTGTCATATACAACAATTCATTGTGTTCTTTTTGTAAATTAGAAAGTCTTTCAAAAAGATTTGATACATCTTTTAATGAAAGTTCTTTAATTATGTTACGTGGTAAATCAGATAATATTGCAAGTGTGTCTTCAGCTTCTTTTGTTTTACTTGTGCTTTCATCGAAGTTTAATTGCATAAATTTTTCAAGTGTAACATCTGACCAACTATCAACAATATTGTAATTTTTGTTTTTACCGTCTTTTTTTATTTTTACTTTCATAATATTATAGGGAATTTTTGGATATTTAGTTTAAACTTATTATATTTGCTCCGTTTATTTTAGTTATAAAAAGGGGAGGGTTGAACATTGTGTTCGCCCTCTTTTTATTATTGTACATAATACTTTCCAAAATTACTGTCAATTTCGTAGAACATTCTCATTGCTAAAGCGTCTGCATAATCTGGTGACCTACCGATTATGTCTTTAATTATTTCTTTAGGTATTATTTGCAACTTGTTGTCTTTGTCTGCGTCTTTAGTTCTTACTTGTTCAAGTTCTTCAATAATATTATTTTTAAGTGTTACGTCATTGCAGTCAATACCAATTTGTGCTTTGTTTATTAAGTCAGCTAATTTATAAAAGCATTGTGTTTTCAAATTTTGATAGTTTTCTTTTTTCAAAGGTCGTGCGTTATTCACAAAACCTTTACACCGTAAATAATCTTTAACACCACCACCGACACCATCTTCGTCAACAATAATGTTTTGTAAACTAACTTGATTTTCTTGTTGCATTAAACGTACACTGTCGACAACGTCATTTACAGACGATTTAAGCAACGTTCTTATTTTTTTAATATGTAGCCCTTGCCAAAGCATTATAACTGTTTTATCATTACCAAAACGTGCAACGTCACAACTTATGTATTTTTGACCATTAACACCAGTTTGATTAAATAAATTAATAATTGCGTCATATTCAATAAGACTATCTTTTGTACTGTCATATTCCCAGTTACCAAATAACAAACGTTGTTTACTTAATTCGTCAAGTGTTTCTAATTGTTTTTTGTAATACTTTGATATATAGTCATTGTCATCAACAAGACTTTGAATAAACTGTCTGTGTGCTTTTTGATTACCATCTTTAGCAGGTCTGTAATATTGTGTGTAAACCCAGTTTTTTGCAGGGTTACAAGTCATTAACATTTTAGGTATTAAATTATAATCGTCTAATTTGTAACGCATTCTCGATGCAACTATGTTTTTTGCTTTCTCTGTTATTTGATTTGCTTCGTCTATAAACGCACCAGTTATTTCTAATGAACCTAAACTGTCAAAGTTTCTGTCAGATGGATATAAGAACAAGTCTTTTAAAATTATTTCTGATTTATTATAAAATGTTATTACGTTTGAACTTGCGTTGAAATTATAATGTTTGTTTGCTTTAATACCCCAAGTGTCACAGACTTCAAAGAATGTGTTAAGAGTAGTTTTCTTTAAACTGTCAAGCTTTGATCTACCCATTAAGTATCGTGTCTTAGGGTATTTTAACGACATAAGTATTAACCAACTGCAACCAACCCAAGATTTACCACCCCCTGCAGCACCACCAAAAAGAACTTCAGTAGTTGTTTTGTCAAACAAGAAAACGATTGCTTGTTCTTGTGTGTGTGTGAAGTTTGCATTAATGTTCAACACCTTTGATGTTTACGTTAATTTTAACTGGTTCGTCACCACTGCTTAAATCAAGTTCGCTTCGTTCTATATAACCACGTTTTTTACCTTTTGTTTTTAAATAGAAGATTGTTGCACTTGTACTTCCGTCTTTCATTTGTGTATGCAATTGACTTTCTGCAAAATCAAGTGCAATGTTTTCAATTTCTTTAACTGCTTTTGAAAAGTCTTCGTCTTCTTTTAACCATTTGTAATATGTTGAACGTGGTATATCGGCAGATTTACAAGCAACAGTTACAACGCCTAAACTATTTTCTAAAGCTTTTAATAAGCTTTCTTTTTTAATGTGTCTACTTTTGTCCATTGTATATTATGTTTTTTAATTCTTTTAACATATTGTCACGATCTAATTGTTCTGACATTCGCCAAGACTTTTGCACTGCTAAATGTTTGTCAAAGTCTTTATTACATTCTTTTATTTTTTCTTGCAACTCTTTATAACTGTTAACAATATAAAATTCAACTTGTTCTTTATAATAGTTTAATTCTGATTTTTCAATTGTAAACCTGCAACTGTTATCAAAGAACACAACATTGTTGCAAAACCCTGCTTCGTAGTATCTGTTTGCTAAATTACAAAAGACTTTATTTGTTACATTGTCTTCGATGTATAATTGATATTTAAAAAGATTAAGTGTTTCTTTGTTTTTTTGCCAGTTTAGTTTATTAATGTATTTAGGGTTGCAACCTATGTGTTTAAACTTTTTAAAGTTTCTAGGTGACGTGCTTAAATATATATCATTGTGTAAATATTTTTTAAAATAATTTTGTCTATCCTTTCTAAATGTTCCGTAATAAATACAGTCATATTTTTTATTAATTATTTTATTTGGTTTTTTTGCAAGTAATAAATTTATATTTAAGGTAGTTGCAGTTAATTCAGATTTTGTTTTTTTACATTCATATCCTGCAATTAAGTGATAAGGGTTAAAACCACCAATATAAGATGAAAAGTTAACATCATTGCTTATTACTAATTTACGTGCGTTAGGATTGTTTTCTCGTATCTTTTTTATTAATTGAAACGGTGCGTAATGACTTGCAAAACCTAAAATTAAAACGTCATAACTTTTGTCTAGTGCTTTTATAAAGTCTTGTTCAACGCAAAGTAAATCACAATTTAAGTATTTACTAATGATTATTGAATTACGTAAATGTGCGTCAATGGCATTATCAAAGTTTATTTTTTTTTTATTATAAGGTTCTAGTATTGCAATATTCATTACAGTCGTTTTATAAAGTCTTCATAACTTAATTTTGTTGCTTTTGTGTTTAGTTTAGTCTTTAACAATTCTAATTGTTCGGTGTTTTTACAACGAATTAAAAAGTTTACACTTTCTGTAAAGTCTGTTATTTCTTCTATGTCTGGTATGTTTATATCCTCTTCCCACTTTTCGTCACTATTCTGCCAAACTCCAAGACCCCAGTCTGCAAGTTCTGTTGATGACCATTCGTTAGCTAGTAAATCCCATTCCCAATCACCGAAGTTAACATTGTCTTTTACGATGAACTCTTTTTTTTGTTCTTCTGTTAAATCTTTTGCAACTTCAATCCATACTTCTTTAAGACCTGCTTCAATACAAGCTTTGTGTCTC
>CAACVF010000195.1_pt1 | contig 13219 bp, 6 predicted proteins | sample 2381781 | NCBI WGS metagenome assembly CAACVF01 (sample SAMEA5211967, study PRJEB30684) | marine metagenome | biome: Marine; feature: Epipelagic; material: Water | collected 2015-10-15 | depth 60 m | reverse complement strand
TAGAAGTCATTGTATTTGTTCTACTAATTTTTATTGATCTATCTACTTGTTCTTGCAATTCTTGTGTTATAGATAAATTTTTATCAAACGCTCCTTCAACACTATCTGCTGTAAATGGATCATTTTCAACTAAATCTAATGTTTGTGTTTTAGTAGTATCACGTCTTATAACAACTGTTTCTGTAGCTGTAGGTACATTACCAGTTGTAAAGACTACATTACCTCCACTTGCACCACCTGCACCTGTTACAGTATAATGTGTAGTTAATGATTTTACAGTTTCTGTACCTGCTGATGATCTAATAATTACTTCTATATCGGCATCTGCAGATATTTTAAATGTATATGCAAATGTATCTTGCGAACCATCACCAGAATAACTGTTTTTAATTGTTGTTGTTGTAATAGTCATTTTACATATTCTACTTTATTTTACTAATTTAGACAATCCTTTTCGTGCTTCTTCCCATTTTTCATAAAACCTTGGCATTTGTGTACGATATTTATGCATAGATCTCAAAATATTTATTCTTTGTTTTCTATCACCTACAACATATTCTATTAACAATTCATCCGCTCCTACAAACTGACCTAATTGTCTAATAAACTCTGTATTTTCTACAACATCTTGTTTCATCATACCTAAAGAATTTAATTCATCTTGGGTTAAATTAATTTTACCCTGCAATATTTTTTTTAGAGCATCTTTTCTTGCTACAATCATTAAATTTTCTCTATCGTTTTCTAATTTATTATATTCTCTAGCTGTATCTAAAATAGGATTAGGACCAACTTTTACAAATTTATTTATTAAAGGATCTAATAAAGGTATTCCTGTCATTTTTTCATATTGTTTTAATATTTCAGCTTTATCATTACTTTGAAATTTATATATCCAATTTGGTCCATATGTGTTCCAATTATATTTCATTAGTTCTTTTAGTTTTTTATACTGTAAATCATCTATATCTAGTTTCATAATATCTTCATCTATTAAAGGACCTCCAAAATAATTTTTTGCATCTTCTCCAAATATTAAATTTAATGTATCTAATACCGCAGGTGCAATAGGAGTTACTTGAAAAGGCGAGCCAGAATCAAATCCTTTCCAAAACATTTTTATCTTTTCACCTGTATTTTTTGCAGATTGCATACCAAAAGCAGTTTCTAAACTCATGTTAGTTAAAGATGATATTAATTGAGAAGTAAAATCCATAGGTATTCTTATATAAATAGGTCTACCATCTTGTGTAAGCATACCTGTAGGAATTATATTAAAATTATGTTTATCGTGATCTGGAATAGAGTTCATATATGCTTGCATACCAGATCCTAATAAACCCATGCTTATTAAAAATTTTAAAATTTCTGGAGCAGCACTATACGCAGCAAATCTGCCACCTACTCCTTTTGGGTCATTTTTAAATGCTTCGTAATCACCTCTATATCCTTCTTTATTTGCATTGTAAAATAAAAAAGCAGTATTTAATACAGGGTTTGCTTTACCTGTTCTTAAAAAACTTGGAGATCCTATTTGCGTTTGTACAATATACATCATTTCTTTATCTGTTAGATCTAGTTCACCTTTAGCAACTTGATCTTTTAATACTTTATAACCTGCAATTTTATGACTTCTTTCTAATGCTCGCGCTACATTTCCAGAATGCATTAAGTATTTACCCATTGTTCCATCATATAATTTTCCAAATTTTCCTTTTTGTATATATTGCTCATCTATAAATCTTTTTAACGCAAAACTATCTTCATCTATTTCAAGTCTTGACCGAGCCATTCCTGCATCCCCTCTATACCCTTCTTCTAATCCTATAAAAAATCCATTTTTTTCCATATGTCTTGTTAATTCTGTTCCTGTTCCATAAACACTTTTTAATGCAGGTTTTAAACTTTTATATACTTCTTTAATATATTGCCCTCTTGTAAGCGGACTTTTAAATGTTTTGCCATTAGGTAATGTAATCATTGATCTACGCACATCTCTAAACCCCCAATTTACTACCCAAAACAACGGATTATGTTCTGTAAATATTCCTCTAAATAATGAATTTACTTTACTTGCATATTTAAGACTTCTCCAAGTTGCAACAGGATTTCCTTCCATTGCTTCTGCTATTGTTTTAGGAATGTCAAAAGTTTTAATTTCACCATTTTCCATAAATGTAACTCTTTTTAATCCTGTAGGAATGTTTGGATCTATCTTTCCTTTACCTATCATTTTAGGTTTGTTAATAACATTAATAGGTTGTTTTACATTTTTACCATATGTTTCTATTGATTTTTTATTTTCGTTTAAAAATTTTATAGTCAAACTATACAACTCTTGCCTTTTTATTTCAGATAATAATTGCATATCATTAAGTATTGTCATATCTAATGGATTCATTATTTCTTCAAAAGTTCCTTGCGTTTTTTTCATATACTTTGAACCCCAAGAACTTATGCCAGATTTAACGTGTCTTTGTATTAATTTTTCAATAGGTCTGTAAGTTATATAAAATACATTTTCTGCTAATTCTGCTTTTTGCTGTGCATTTAACATTGTAGATTCTTGCAATCTTTGCACTACTTCTGTTTGTCTTAGTTCAAAAAACTTGTCTGCTATTTGAGATAATTGTGGATGTGCTTGTGCATAATTTTCATACAACCCAACAAAATCAGTTTCATTTTTTAATTTTTGTAATAATTGTGGTTCTATTTTATATAACTTCCAAGTAATCTTTCCTTCTCTTTGTTTACTATGTGCTAAATTTTTATATAACAACATTAAACCTAAATCATGTTTATTATACCCAATACTTTCTAATGGATGTAATATTTTTTCATACATTTGTCTTTTATACAAAGACACTTCAGCGTGCCTATATCTATAATTTTCTATTGAAAACTTTAAATCTTTTGCTAACGGACTATTACCTCTTTGATTATCCATTTTTAATCGTGTTTGCAACCACCAGAAAGTATCTATCATTTCTGTGCCCAAATCGTCATACTCTCTTTGTTTATCTTGCTTACCAATTTCTTTAATATTTTCTCTAGTCTTTTTTTCTCCACCTCTATACATTTCTTTTATTTCTGATGCTAATTTTGCTTCTCTTATATTTGGAGGATTGTTTAATTCATTTTGTATTGATTCCCATAAATCTTTTACTTCAAGTCTATTTTTCATATAATATGACCATAATTCATATGTTTTAGGTGCATTTAATTTTGTCCATTGCGGTCTTAATAAAAATGCCATTTGAAACTCTGCCATTAATTCTGGTGCAGAATCTCTATATTTAATATAATCTGGTTTAGCTGTTGTTCTATCATACGGATGCCATTTCATTGTTAGTTCTTTTAATTCTGCAACTATTTCTTCTTTACGCACAATATTTCTTTTAATCATTTCTGCTTCAAACATTTCTTTAAATACTTCTGCAGCTTCTGGACTTAAACTTTTTGTTACATCTTTGTTGTTTATTTTATCTACTATCTCTTTAAGATGAGGACTTGTTAATCCTTTCATAGCATCTTTCATAACTTCTTTTTTTGCAACATCTGATAGTTGTGCAAATGTTTTATATAACTCTGGATCTATTTTGTTTCGGATATTAGGATCTCTTACAATATCTAAAATTGTTTCTGGCGTTACATTTAATTCTTTTATTTCTGCATTTGTTTGACCTTTATTTTCTTCAGCTATTCTTTCAGCTTCTTTCATCATTTCTTTTTTTTCTGCAACGCTCATTGGTTTAGCACCATCATTTTTCCCATCTATCCAATCTTTCATATACTTTCTCATTCCTTTAAAACGACCAAGTATATTACCTTTTGCCATAGATCTTGTAGGTACAAAATCAATCAAATGCCCTATTTCATGTGCTAAAGTTTTTAAAAATTCTTCTGGATTATTTTGTATTTCTCTATTTACAATAACTTCAGCTTGTTTAGATAAAGGTTTAGTTAAATCTTGATCTTTTAAATGCCTAAACATACCCAAATATCCTTTTTTCATTTTTTTTAATTTGGGTGCCGCACCTAATAATGCTTGTGTTAATGTTATTAAATCATATGAATTTAATGATGTTCCGCTATCATATATTTCTTTCCATGTATCTCTATTTCTTGTTGTAAAATCTCTTGGTGTATATGGTTCATTAGGTATTCCTGCATGATTTGAATCTCGTGTGCTTTTACTATAATATGATGTTCCTTGATTAAAATTTTCTGAATATTCTTCGTAATATTTATTATATTGATTATATTCTTTTGATGTTTTATCTATATTTTTATCTGCTAATACTCCTATAATTTCTTTATTATTAGGATTAATAAATACAACTCTGTTATTAGAATAACCTATTTCAGCTTTTTGTATTTTACCCTCTGCATTTTTAAATGTTTGTAAAATATCAAAACGAGTTTTATCTATTTGTATATATTCTTTTGTTGCTTTGTTTCTTAAAACAAGATCATTGCTTAATTCCTGTTTTTTTACAAGAATTGGTACTAGTTTATCAAACCCTTGTTTTCTAAATTCTTTAGGAAATGCTTTTTCATATATATCTTTTGAATTTTGTTTTGCAATTCTATTTAATCTTGCTTGTTTATCGTTATTTAATTTTTTATATGTTTGTATTTTTTTTGTTAATTGTGGGTAATATTTTGTCGTTGCTATCATAGCACCATCTGTAACTATTTTTTTATCGTTTGATATTACATACCTAAATTGCCCTTTATCTTGTTTTTTTAAATTTTGTATATTTTGTATATTTGTTTTTGGAGTTTCACCTTTAATAACTACACTTTTATCGTTAGTTATTTCTATTGGCTGTAACTCTTTATTAAATTCACCTTTTTCTTGTCTTTTAGTAAACGATCCTTTTATGCCTGTTACACCTTGTGCTTCCGCATCTTCTGGTATTTTTTTATCTTTTATATTTATTTTTCCATCAACTATTTCCGCTTCCATATTTTTTTGCGGATCCATTTTTCTTACTTGCGATTCTAATACAGAAAATGTGTTTCCCCTGTTGTCTTGAACAATAAATACAGAATCATCATTAATAATTTCTTTATTAAGAATCATTGCTTTATCTCTACCAGATACAGTTGTGTTAACAATTTCATTTATTTGAAATTCTGCTACAGGTAATAATTTTTTATTTGTAACATTTTCAGCTTTTCTTCCTGCCATTTCTTGTGCTGTTTCATAAAATTCTGGTATTTCTGATTTTCTTAATGTTTCTTTATATGTACCACTTTGTTCCGCTTCATTTTTAACGTCAAACGGATGTCTGCCATATTTTTTATATATATTAATTAAATTTGTTACTTGTGTTTGTGTAGCATGAAAACCAAATAACAATATTGCAGTATGTGCAAAGTCTTTAAATGTAGGAACTTCACCATTTAATGCAAATCCTAATTCTGTCATTATACCTGTTTCTGCTAACAACCTAGCTGTTGTTGTAGATTTTTTTCCAAATCCTAATTTTCTTGAAGCTATATTTTTTACTAAATGACCACCAAAACTTGTTGCCGCACCTATTGCACCCATTTTTAATGCTATTTTACCATTTTCAATAGATACAAAATTTTTTATATATTCTTCAAAATTATTGTGTTTTTGATCTAACATACCTTCTACAAGAGGATATCTTAACATTTCTGGTAACATAAATGCACCTACCATTGAAGTCATAGGTGTTAATGGAGCAGCTACACCTCCACTAATAGTATTTAAAAATGCAGGAAATGCTACACCCCCTCCAATCATATAAGGTAAATCATTAATCATTTGTGATACACTTTTAACTAATTCATCTCCAAATGCTTGATTTTCATTATACATAATCATATCTTTAAAATAATCTGTACGTTCTTGTTTAGTCATATCTGGATTGTCATATACAAAATTTACATATTGTTGCAACATTCCGTGTACTGATTGTTGATACCCTGTAGTAAATGCATTTTTATTACCTTGTCCTCCCATTGCATATGCCAAAGGTTTAGTAATTGCTTTTCCTATATCTGTTTTACCAAATTTACTTGTATCTACAGGAAGTGTTGCCATTTTAGGATTTACATATTTAGTTGGACCTGCTCTATTATTCCAATATGAAAAAACATAATCTACTCTTTCTTTTAATTTTTCATTAGGTTGCGTATGATGAAATTTTAAATAATATTCTTTCATAGAACCAACATCACCATTTGCTATATTTCTTATTAACTCATCACTTCCTTCTTGCTGAAACATATGAGCCAATAATAATGCCTTTTGTTGATCTGGCGTTAGATTAGTCATATCTTTATGTTCTAATGCTTCTTCTGCCCATTTTTCATTTACATAACTTCTGTCATAATCTTTTCGTGTATAAAAATAATTATTAATTGCTGTTACTGTTGTGCCTTCTGTAAATTGCCATAACCCTGCCGCTGTACTATTAGGATCGCTTGAATGTATATTCCTATTATCTGATTCTAAAACAGCTTTCATACTTAAATAATTTTCTATATTTTGCATTTGATAAGGTTGAAATTTATAATAATCTTTATATATATCTTTTATCCTTCTTGAGTTTTTTCCTGTTGTTAAATATGGATTTAACATTTCAAATGGTTTAATTCCTTCTTCTAATTCTCTTTGTTTTTTATTTAATAATCGTTGTTGATTTTCTTCTCGTCTTTTTTGTATTCCAGAACGCAAAGTTTTTTTATGAAATTCTATGTCTGGTTTATCTTCTTTTAATGCCGTTGCCATTAATTCAACTTCTTTGTTTTCTGGCATTTCATTTTCTGTTTTAAGTTCTTGTAATACATCTGCAAATTCTTTTTCCATTGCAGTTCGTGTATCGTTATCTAACTCTCTCCAATTTTTAAATTTTTCTCCATTAAATTCATATTCATTATTAATTGCTTCTTGATTTATATTTTCTGGATCTTTTTGTTGTAACTCTTGTTTTATATTATTTTCATATGGATCTGTTGTTGGTGGTGTATATTTTTGAGGATCTTCATCAACAATATCGTCTGTTAATAAAGATGAACTTGTTGGTTGTATATTATATGCTTCATTAATTTCAACATCACTGAAACCTGCTTTTTTTAATGCAGGTCTTTGTTTCTCTATCATTTCTAAAATAGTATCTTCTCTAAATCCTGCTTGACTTAATTCTAATGCTGTAATTTTCATTCTAATATTGGTAAAATAAATTGATTTGTGTCTAAACTATCTATTGTATTAATACCTCTATTAATAGATAAACCATCTGTAGGAAGTTGACCTTTTATTCTTAATATATAATCTGTTAAATTTTCATCTGGTTTTTTAGGCGGCATTTGTGGTAGTGTTGGTTTTCTTCCTTTAAACCAATTATCTGCAGAAAAATAATATGCATCTTTTAATTTAAAATTAGTAGGTAATTGAAGATTATTAAATGTTTGTTTAGCAACATTTTCTTGTTTTACACCTTTTACATATTTTACCAGATCTTCAATCATTCCATTTGGATTCATTGTAGTTTTTGGTGTTAACATTTCTTTAATAGTTATACCTTTTTTTTCACCATATTCTAAAATGTCATCTATATAAGCTACCGCCATAAATGTTTCTTGGTCATAATTTTGATCAAATGCTTCTAATATAGAATCCATAGTTGCATCTGGACCTAAATTTCTAAAAATAGATGTTGGGTCTTTTTGCCCTAACTCTTTAGCTACCATTCCCATTGCTCGTTTGTAATATAAAGAATTTTCTTTTGCTATTACTTTCATATTACTTTCTGATTTTTTGTTTAATTTGTCATATCTTTCTAATTTTAACAATCCATCTTTTGCTGCTTCATGTATAATTTTTTGTTCTCCAACTGTATCTATTATTCCACTATTTACAAAAACTGATAAAATTGTATTTGCTAAAATACCTTCTGGAGTTTCTGATCTATCTGTATCTTCTTTTATTATTGTTCTAAATAACGAAGCCGCTCCTTTTAATTGAGTATCAGATAATTTACCATATCCACCATTTGCTAATTCATCTAAAAAAGTTTTTTGTTTTTCCATACCATAGGGTGTTTTATTTTGTATTTCTATTAAATCTTTACGAACAGGTTTTATATTATTTATTTGTTGCAAACCTAATTCATCTGTAAATAATGCCTTTTGTGTTTTTGATTTTTCTCCTACATCTTTAATTAATTTTTGCCTTAATTCATCATCTACAGTTAATTCGTTACCTTCAATATCATAAAATTTATTTTTAGTGTCTTTTAATCTTTGTAATGCAGAACTCCAATCTATATTATTTTGACCTGTAGGACTTACAACTGTTGCACTTGCAATAGCTTCATTTTCTAAATATTTATAATTTGTAAAATATTTATCTTTTCTTATTTGATCTTCAAACTCTTTATCCCCATACAATCCATTTTTTCTATACGATTCCATACTGTTTTTATGTATTTCATAATTTGTAATAAATTCTTGAGGTTTTGTATAACTATTAATACCATCTATATATGTTGATCTTTCTGTTTCAAAAGCATTTTTTTGATTTTTTAATATTTGATTAAATACAGTTTCTTTTGTTTTAATTCTACCTTCTGTTAATTTGTTTATTAAAGATGGTGCAATATATTTATAATCATCTCCAAATTCTGTTTTGTATTTTTCTATTGTTTGCGTTGAAAAATTATCGTAATCATTGTCCCATGTGCTAGGATTTAAATAATTAGGATTTCTTGGATCTTGAAATTCTAATAATTTATTTGTAATTTGACTACTTGCTTCTGCTGTTTTTAATTTTACTTTTGCATCTCTTTCAGCTACTTGCATTTTTGCTTGATATTCTAAAAATTTATTAGCTACATCAGATATACCTTTTGATACCTGCCCACCTAAACTTGATGTTTGTACACCTGCAGTTAAAGAGCGTGATGCTCTCCCTAACCCTTGTCCTTGTCGTTCATATCTTGGTAATCTCATTATAATATTTCTTTCATTATTTTATAATTCATACCTGCCGAAGCTAAATCTCCTGCACCTGTTACTACAGAGCCAATCATATTATTAGTTTCATTTGCTAATAATCCTTGAGTTTCTATATCTAAACCTGTGCTTTGTGATTGTGCTACTCTTGCTAAATTATGCATGTCACTTAAAAAATCATTATAATCTTCTTTAACAGCTAATAACGGAGATCCTGTATATTGAACACCAGACATTCCTATTCTTGCTCTTTGTTCACTCATTAATTTTGTTTGTTCTCTTAATCTTCTTTGTTTTTCTATTTCTAATTCCATTTTTTGATTATATGCTTCCCAAGCAGCATTTGCTTGTATTTGTTTTTTATTTTGTCGTGCTTGCGATATACTCATAATTGTAGAGCCAACAGTTGTTACACCACTAAAAATAAAACTTGCTAATGCCCAATTAAATCCTGCCATAATTAATCACTCGTTACTAATGTTCCTGTTATTCCTAATATTGTCATAGGTAATGGTTGTGTTTGCTCTACAGTAATTTGACCATCCCTATCCCATCCTAAATTTGTTACTCGTTTATCCCCTGTAAACTCTGGTATATTTTGACCCATAGGTGTAGATGATGTTCTGAATGGTAATTGATCTCCATTTATTGTTGCTCCTACTGTATTTAACAATCTTACCATAACCTCATTATATCTTTTTTTACGACCTTGTGAAGTGCCTGTTTGTCCACCTGCTTCTACTCTTAATGTTTTTAATGTAGATGTATAACCTAATCCTACTTCAACAGTTTTTGTTGATGTGGTTGATGGCATACTAATTGTAATTGCACCGCTAGTAACTGTTTGTTTTGGATATATTGCATCTCCTATTAAAATAGTAGAACTTTCACCTTCTAAATGATCTAATGATGTTAAACTACTAGAATCTCCATTTACAACACCAACTAATGTTGAGTCTGTATTAATAGTTTTATCCAAATATTCTACATATTGAACTATATTTCCATTTATTCTTCTTTTAACAATACACCATACTTGATCCTCACCACCTTCTGGAATACTTGCTACACTCATTGTTTTAGCAATACTTGCAATACTATGACTTGCTCCACTACCATCAGCTAATTGTATAACTGTTCTATCTATAGCTTGTTTATAAGTTAATGCTAACTCTATAGTATTTGCATCTCGTGCATATACATAATATTCTTTACTATCTTCAAGACCATCTATTGCAGTTCCTCCTCCTGTTTCATAGGTAACTTTATCTCCTGTATTAAATCCATGTGAACTTATTGTTATATATCCATTATTATTTGAATCATCTGTATTTGTTGTAACCGCACTTGCTCCGTTAAAAATATATTTTATTTCACCACCAAATTCATGCCTATGCCATGCTACAACATCTTCTTCTCTATTAAATGTCATTCCTAATAATACACCATCATTTCTAACCGCCCAATAAATAGCATCTGGTTCTTGCGCATAATCAACTTCTTTTATACCTGTATCTGTAATATGTTCTGCTAATATTGTCATATCTGGAGCAGTATAAGCATCATCTTCAAATCTATAATAAAATTGTCTTACTTTACGTTGTTGTCTTTGTACAAATAAAATTAAATTACCAATTTGTATTGGTCTTAACGGATATACACCATACGTTGTTTGTTGTTGTATATTAATATTATCTGGTTGTAATGGTTCACCTGTAGGTCGGCTTACTTTAAATTCAGATCCCGCTGTACCTACAATTAAATCTTTTGATGGCGCTAACCATCTTATAGCATTTACTTTGTTAGCAGCAATAGTATATATAAAAGCATCTGCCGCTTCTGCACTACCTTCATCAAAATTTTCATATATTCCAGATTGTGATCCCCATATTGTTTGTGGATAACTTGTTGATCCTGCAAATATTAATCGTTGTTCAAAAAAACTAACTGCTCTTGGAAATCCTGTTGTATTAGAATATGCACCTAACTGCCAATCATCTGATGCGGTAGCTGATCCTAAATCTACTAATATTTCTATTGTAAAATTTAATGTATCTGCTACTGCTGTAATTTTTGCATGACCACTTCTAAATCTTAACAACCTACCTACATCTGTAGATTGAAAACCATCTCCTCCATTTACACCTGTAGTTGAACTAGCTACAACTGTCCTTCCTGTTCCTACTGTATGTGCTGAAGGATCTAATGTTGTAGTAGTTGTATTTTTATCTAAATATGGTCCTTTTTCAAAATCTACATCTGTTATACTCCAAGATGTATGTCCTGTTCTTGTTAATTTAGTTGGTTCATGTAAAGGATGAACTATATACATAACATCTGCAGATTGTGCAAATTGTAATTCTGATAATTGTGCTGATGTATATTCTGTTGCTATTTCATATACTTTAGCTGCTGTACCACCAGAAGTATAAGTTGTGTAACTACTTGAATTTACTCCAGATAATTCAAATGTATTTGTAGTTTTATTTGCAACTGTAAATCGTCTGCCATTTAGTTCTGTCATACCTCCAACATCATTAATCCATACATGATCTCCATTAGAGTAACCATGAGATGCCGCTGTAACTACTGCAGGATTTGCTTTTGTAATAGCTGATATATTTTTTGTAGCTTCTGTTATTTGCCCACTATCTTTATAAAATCTTATATATTGATTACCAAACTCTAATATATATGTTTGTTCAATATTAAATTCAAAAGGTATTAATCGTGTCGCATTTGCAGAATTTTTTACCTCACATACAAATCTTGATCCATATCGTCTTGTTGCTCCGCCTTGCGGAAACACAATCATATTTTTTAATGTTTCTACACCATTATTATATTTTTTAAAATCAACTTGACCATGTAATTTAGGAGATAACTCTCCTGCTGTAAAATTAGTTTGAAAAGGATGAACTCTTGCCATTATTGAAATTTACGGAAATCTGTAAAAGTATCTGATACAATATCATCCGTAAACCCTTCTGTTGAATCTATACTTCTTGCTTCTGTAAGTTTTAATTTATAAATTCTTTCCATTTCTTTTTGCAATGCAGCACTATTTGTAACAGGATATGCCATTTCAGATGCTAATTTTGCAGTTAATGTACTTACAAATATAGAATCAAATAATTTTGGGTCAGTAATTCTTGCAATATATATTATATTAGCTGTACCTTCATTTGTTAATAATACTCTTCCTTGTCCTGCTAAATTTTCTATTTTAAATTCATAATCATCAAACTCCATTTTTAACACTCTCAAACAAAATGGATCTGTAGGCAATGCATATTGATATGAATATTCAAATGCAGGTGTTGATGAAATTTGAGCCAAACTTGCTCTTGTAATTGCAAAATTCCATGCATGAGATCTTAACAAAGAATCTCTTGCAGGTTCGTACAAAGCATTACACAACCTTGCTCTTTCAGTATCTTCGGTAAGTGATGCTATTGGACTATCACCTAATTTTCTTAATGCATTCGAACAAATTGAAACTTCTGTAGCCATAACACCCTTAATATAACAATAAAAGGGATTTTCTGCAATAAAAAACCCCTTCTATTTGTCTATTGTTAGTCAGTAACGTAAGTAACTACCATAGTAATATCTCCTGCCGCTGCAGTTGCCGCAACATTTGACATAGTTAATGCAACCCTTAATGGAACTTTAGGATCTTCTGAAAGACCACCATCTTCCCATACATGATTTGCAATGGCATTTACATTTTTTGCTTCAAATGCAACCTCTACACCTGCAGTATTTGCTGCTTGTAAAGTTGTTATTGCAGTTGCATAACAATCTTCATCAACAACAGCACTTGCTTCTGTAGCTGTTCCACCAATAGTAAACTTAGTAGTACCATTATATAGTCCTACATTAGCTGCTAATGTTGGTGAACCATTTGAATCAAGGTCATCATTATAAAGTTTAATTGACATAATTTTTGCATTAGATGGTATTTCTGCCATCATAATAACATCATTATTATCAATATCGCCTGTACCTGCAGCAATAGTATCTGCCCATACACGCATTTTTCCGTGAACACTTCCTACTTCGGCTAGTGTTCTAGGTGTAGAATCCATATTAGTAATTTCTACTGATTTTGCTGTAGCCATAATTACCCCCTACGATTCTGTACAAGCAATTTCTACCATCTTTTCATCTTCGATACGAGTAGCACCGATAGTCATAGATAGAAATACTTGTGTTGCATAGT
>CAACVF010000194.1_pt1 | contig 13221 bp, 13 predicted proteins | sample 2381781 | NCBI WGS metagenome assembly CAACVF01 (sample SAMEA5211967, study PRJEB30684) | marine metagenome | biome: Marine; feature: Epipelagic; material: Water | collected 2015-10-15 | depth 60 m | reverse complement strand
ACCCTTTAACGACCTACATAGAGGACTGGATGGAAACATTCATAAGCTCAGAGGCGTTGAAGAATTTAGATACTCAATCTACTACCACTGTGCCAGCCAGTTCGGGTGGGACAAAGAAAAAGTAGACAAGCAGCCTATAGACTATCTAAGAAAACTGTTTGCAACACATATACAAGTTATGAAAGATTCTAAGGATACAAATTCTATGCCCCCAATGGGAAGAGGATTTGCTAAAAACTTTAAATAGTTATTTACATTTATAAATGTAGTATGGCAAATAGGTATCAATGGAAGAAAATTAGAGATCAGGAATTAGCACAGGCTAAAAGATTAGAAGAAGTAACATCAAAATTAACTAAAGGTTATACAGATATCAACAAACATGTAATTGATTTTGCTAAAGCAATCAAACTTTCAACAGATAAACTTAACATACAAAGTTCAAAAGAAAGGATGAATCTTGCTAAGATTGAATCTAATGATCAAAAAATTGCTAGTATGCAAAGTTTTAAAATTGCATTTGAGAATCAAACATTCAGACATACAAAAGATATGTTTGACCAAAAACAAAGATTTGATAAATCGGAAAGAGAAGCAAGGGAAAGACATGCTAAAGCTGATAGGGCTGCAAGAAAAGCAGAACTGGATGCAAGAAATAAAAATAGAATTGACGTTGAAAAAGTTCACGGAGAAAATGTAAGATATAACTTAAGAATGAGGGCTTTGTACAGAGACCAAGGACAGTCATTTTCAAACGTAATGAATATGATGGGAGGAAGTACTTTTGGTGGAGCTGCTATGGGTGGTGCAAATCAATTATTTGGTGCAGTAAGTAAAGGTTCTGGTATTCTTGAAGATACTAAAAAATTACGAGAAGCACAACTTGACCTTAATTTATACAAAGCAACTTCTTTAAATGATCCAAGTGTAATGAGATCAAAACAAGACAGGGTTGACAGATTAGAAGAAATTTTAAAACAAACTAGAGAAAGGATGGGTGTATTTCAAGGAATTTTTGGTGGTTCTGGAACTGAAGGATCTACGATATCAAAAAAACTTGAACCACTTGTAGAATGGGCTAAGAAACATAAAACTGGAATTATACTTAGTGCAGCAAGCATAGGATTGATGTTTATGACATTTAAAAAATTACTTAGCGTATCACCAATGTTACAAAAAATGTTAGAGATTATGGGTCTTTCATTTAATCTTATATTAAGACCGTTTGGTGACTTTATAGGATTTATATTGAGACCTATAGCAATGCAGATGTTATCAATTGTAATGCCATTCTTCCAAGCAGCTTATCCTTTCTTAATGACATTGGGTTCAGCTATGGGTGAAAGATTTGCAAAAGGAGACATATTAGGAGGATTAGGATTAATGTTTGAAGCAATAACACCAATTGATGTATTAAGATGGATATTTGGTGACAGAGAAGGTAACATAGAAGGAGCAATCGGTGCAGGTGGTGCAGCTCTTGGTGCTGGTGCTATTGGTGCTGGTGTTCTTGGTACATATGGAACGATTAAAACAGGTCAATACATGTTTAATAAAATTACAGGTTCTTCTGGAAAAACTGCTACTGGTGGAACACATAATCAAGCAGTGAATCAAGGTGGTAGGGCAGGTAAAGGTACAAATTTCTTTGGTGCAGCAGGTAATAAAATATTATCAGCATTAGGAAAAGGTGTTGCTGCAAAAGGTGCTATGATGGCAGCAGCAAGGGCTATGACAGCATTTAAACTAACAAATCCTATAGGATGGGCTTTCTTAGGATGGGAAGGAATAACATCTGCAATTAAACACTTTAGTCCAGAAACATATCAAGGAATGAGGGATGCAACAGAATTTATGGGTATTGGTAGGGAATTCATAGGTCTTGGAGAAAAATCATTGTTTGAACATGGACTTGGTGTTGCTGATTGGTTAAGTGGTAGTAATAATGAAGAATTAGGTGTAGCACAACCAGACCTTATAGGTAGTTATCCAAATGAACATCCGTATGGAGGTATGGATGGTAAAATAACATCACAATATACACCAGTATATCCAATACCAGATGCACAGGACAGAGGAAAACGTCCTATACAAGTAATATTTAATATAGACAAGGTAGAGAAAGGTGTAGACGTTAACATGATTGCATTGCAGGTAAAAGCTATACTTGAAACATCTAACACGAGGTTATTATAATGACATCGTTTACACTTAAACATATAAAGGGAGATACTACTGACATATATACATCAAATAATATCTCAACAGCATCTATTGAATATGTTACACCAACCACACCTATGCCACTTCCACAATCAAAAGACGAGGAAACCATACTTATCAAAGTTGAAGGTAACACTACAACTGTTACAATACAATGGACTGTAATCAATGATTCATCTGGAAATGCATTCAGTGGCAGTAATGCACAAACAGCTATGGAACAGGTTGCACATTTTAAGACAGATTTTGTACCAGTTGACGTAAATGATAGTTATGAGCTTACATTGGGTACAGGCAGTGAAGCTATTGTTCTTGAAGGCATATTGCTAAGAATGGGATTCAGTGTTAGTGGTAGAGCACCTGTAACATGGGATGGTCATTTTACATTTGTACATGGAAATGTTCAAACTCAATATGATGCAGATAAAGCAAATAAACCAACATTGTCAACTCCTATTGCAAACAAATCTGGAACTAATGGTGAAGTTACATTAACTGGTATACAAACTGATTATTTGGGTTCTGAATCTGCAATTACACATTATGTTGTGGCATATAGAACTGCTGGCACAACAGCATGGAGCACAGTGGAACATGCAACCACACAGTCAACTGCACAGAATATTGATGTAGATATCAGTGCAACAGGTTCTAAAGACCTTAAGGTTGCAGCAAAAACAACAGTCGGTATTGGTGAATATACAGCACCAGTGACGGTGACTGTAACTTGACCTTACATACTATATTTCATGAAAGACGTAATTACACTCCAAATCCCTATACCGTTACAAGAAATAAATTAAAACCAGTTTCTGGAGATGTAAACATAGAGGGAAGCAGAGCAGTTGACAATGCCAATTTTCTTGTTGCTTCACCTGTAGATGTAAAGATAGGTGATACTGTAAGTTTTATAGCAGATGACATAGACACAGAAGAACTTATAGGTGCTTGGAATTTTTACCATAATTTAAGGGATGAAAGTGGATATAATTTTGACGGTGTTGTCACTTCTGGAAGTCTTGCTTATAGCAGGGAAACTACCACAAGTTCTAGATTCAGAGGTCATCAGTATTTAGACTTTACAAATTCATCAAGTCCAGTAATTACAATTACACCTTCAACAAGTGAAAATAACAGTACAATAATAAACTTTGACAGTGACTCAGCTATTGCATTATGGTGCAGACCCAGTCCAATTAGCAGTGGTCAAAGCGAGATAATATTTGACAGAAGCGACAGTGGTAACGGACTTAAGATAGGAGTACAAAATTCAGGTGGTACATATTCTGCATTCGTACAGGTAAAGGGAAGTGGTGGCTCATGGGCAACATCCACAATCAATTCAAATGTTCAGTTTACACAAGGAGATACTATAATGATTGGTGTGGAAAAATTTTCAAATAACCAGTATAGAATATCAATCAACGGTACTAATTTGTGGAATTATGCAGTTTATGCAGGTGACATAGAACAGTCTAGTCCACCTCCAATAAAAATCGGAGTTTCGTCATCAGGTTCTGATAAATTTGAAGGCAGGCTTTATTCTCTTAGAATGTACAGTAAAACATTATCAAGCACTGATTATACAACAATGTTTAAGAGAAAACAGCCATTTACAACAATGAAATTTGCTGGAAAAGTAACAAAGGTAGATGATGGAAATTCAGTAACAAAAATAGAAGTGGTTGGATTCAGTTCAGAATTACTGCTTAAAACAGAGATGACAGCAGATTTGGGGTCAAATCTTACAGATAATGGAACATATAGATATAATACAACTGGAAATACTTCACAAAAGGAATCAACTTTATTAGAAAACATAATTTCCAATATAATATCATCAATTAATACAAACGTATTGGATAGTGATGACATAAAATATGAGTTTGTATATGACAATGTGAGTGATGAGGATGATATTGGTGGGTCAGATGCATGGAAAACTAAATCAAATCAGTTTCATATGAGAAACCTTAGAAAACTAGTTTCCAGTGGCAAACTTCACTCTCTTGTACAGATACTTGCAGTGTTAGGTGGTAAAGAGTATAATACTGCATCTCCACCAACTTTAATTCATAACAATGGTGCAGATTCATTTTTCATGTTGCCAAGAAAAATACTGATTTTTGAATCCAGTGATATTGACAACAATACAAAGTTTTCAATGGGTAATTATAACATACTTGATGGTGGTTACAGCAGTGCAAATATTTGGAATGACGTAACAATATTTGGAAAAATGCAAACAAAAATTAAAACTGTTCCAATAACTGTATCAAATCATAATACTGATATTACTCTTTCCATATCAAATATTTTTGGTAATGATGATCAACCAGTTGCAATATCTTCATTATTTTCATATTTTAATAGTGGTGCTCAATTTTATCGTACAGTTCCATATGGTACAAGTGGTTCAGATGATCATTATTACTATGATGAAAATTTTGAGATTACATATAATATAAAAAACACCTCTATTAATCAACTAGTGGTGTTTGTAGAATATGTTAACTTAGAAAACAATGCACCAGCATTAACTTCAGCACCAAGTGAGGACAAAATTACATATTATTATCAAGCACAGAATGATGCAAGCATTGAAAAATATGGTAAAAAAAGTAAAAAATTCTATTATCCAATGCTTGAAGACATGACAACAACGGCAGCCGTATGCAGAAGAATACTTGGAAGTAATGCTGAAAAACAGAGAAAGGCACAAATAATCATACCTCATTTAAGTAACAGTATTCAGATTGGCAGCAAGGTATCAGTTACAAATGACATGAAACAAATATACAATGAGGAATTAACAGTAAAATCCATAAATTACAAGTTTCCTGATTTTAAAACAACCGTGAATGTGGGTGATTACAGTTATGACTTTTTAGATAATATGGGACAATTATTAAATACAGTCAATTTACAAGAAAGTGAAAGAACAGGAATAAATTCAAGATTATAGTCACGCTGTAAGAATAATCTTTATATAGTTAATCACAATATGTTAATCATGCTATGGAGCAAAACCCCTAAAACTAACAAGATTAATCCTAAACTTAACATATGCGTGGTTAAGACCGACAAAGACGGTAATAAATCATGGTTATACGGTCAAAATCAAGTAACCAATGACGGTGACATATATTATGCTACTAGAGCAGGTGTAAACCCAACATCACAGGTACTCCCAGATCCTAACTTTTTCGATGCAGCATGTGTACTTCAAAACCCATCAAGTGCAGATTCTATTGCAAAAGGAGATACTTATGCTCAAGTCAGTAACCCAATAGTTACAACTGGTGCAGTAAAAGACGTTGAAAGTGGATTTCCAAAAGTTAACGATACAACTACAGAAAATACTGGTAAAGACGTAGATGCAGTAACATATAAATTCGCATGGACTACTGCACAAATCAATACAAGTTCAGGTAATCCAATTACAGGTGGATGCATTATCGACAGTGGTGATGCAACAGGTGACAGTGTTTCAGGATCTGCTAAAATATTAACTCATTGGAACTTTGTAAGTCCATCTACATTCCATAAAACAAATACTGATACCTTAACACTCTATGTTAATCATACGATGAGTGGTCAGGCATAATGGGTATTAAAAATTTATTTCGCTTATTAGATAGAATAAATTTGAGAGAAACAGGCAGCACTGGTCTTGATACCAAAGTTCTGTTTGAAGAATCTACTCCATTTTTTCTAAAGAGTTCTACTGGCAATACAGTATCTGGTAGGTAATACACATGGCACGAAAAGGCTATGGTCGTAACAGTACGTTAGTCAATATTAATACACATCCAGATGACGGTACTTCTCCAGTAGGTTCTAATGAATGGAATGAGAATCCAAAGACAGACGGTATATTTGGTCTAACAAAAAGCACACAAGCAATATCAAGTAATGATATAGATATTACAGATTCATACATTGAAGTGTCAAATGCAGGTGACATTTACACATTGTCAGCAGTAACAACTTCACTACCATCAGCAAACTATGCTAGTGATTCAGCTTCCTCAATATCAGAAGGAGATTTAATTTACGTTGTAAAGGCTGCTGGCGTAGGAACAGTAAACCTTAAGCATCAAAACGGTGGTGCAGGTGCAGGTAAAATTACTACATTAACAGCAGGCGACAAAGCACTAAGTGCAACAATTCCAACAATCTTAATGGCTAGAACCATCGGCTCAGCTTTGGAATGGGTAGAATACGGTGGTGCAGCAGTAGCAGATGGCTCAATTACATCAGCAAAAATTGCAGATGGTACAATAGTAAATGATGATATTAATTCTTCAGCAGGAATTGCACTTTCAAAACTAGCTTCAGATCCTCTAGCAAGAGCAAATCATACAGGTACTCAGGCAGCAAGTACAATTTCTGACTTTGACACGGAAGTAGCAAATAATACAACTGTAGCATCAAATACAAGTTTATTAGGTGCAACAGCAGGTACAACATCAGCATCAAAAGCACTTATTGTAGATTCAAACAAAGATCTTACTGGAGTTAGAAACCTAACAGTAGCTGGAGATTTGACAGTAAATGGAACTACTACAACAATAAACTCTACAACTTTAACAGTTGACGATAAAAACATTGAAATGGGAAGTGTTGCAAGTCCAAGCGATACTACAGCAGATGGTGGTGGTATTACATTAAAAGGTTCAACAGATAAAACAATTAATTGGGTAAATTCAACTGATTCATGGACATTTAATCAAGCAATAGATATAAGTGGAAACAATGTAGACAATGTACAAAATATAATTCATGATTTCTCTACTACAACCACAGCAGTAAATTTCACAGCAGATGAGTTTCAAGATATTTCAATAAGTGCAAACACTACATTTACAGGAAGCAATTATGCAATAGGTAAATCAAAAACAATAGTAATCACAACAGACGGAACAGCCAGAACATTAACATTCCCTAGTGGATGGATATTCATTGGAGCCAAACCAGCAAATCAAGCAGCCAGTAAAATTGGTGTATTGACATTAACATGTAGAACAGGAGCAGAAAGTGGAGTAATTGCTTCATACGGAGTACAAGACTAATGCCTTTAATGTCAGTGTTCAACGTTGGTTGGATGAGCAGTTTAGCAAAAGATGTATTATTACAAACTTTCTTCAGTGACAATTATCAGTTGGAAGATGCAAGTGGAATGTATCTTATGGAAAATGGATCACAATATGTTATGGAAACAAGTACCACGAGCACAGGTGTATTACTTAAATCAGATGGAGGTAAGTTAGTACTATCCTAAAATTTATTAGGATGTATTATTTATATAAATCATGGCAGATACTAAAATTACAGCATTAAGTGAACTTACATCTGTAGCAGATGCAGATTTAATTGCAATAGTAGATGACCCATCAGGAACACCAACATCTAAAAAAATTACTAAAAAGAATCTGGTTAAAAATATTGTTAATGTAGATATTGATTCAAGTGCAGCAATAGATGCAACTAAAATTGCAGATGGTTCAGTAACATCAACAGAATTTCAACATATCAATTCATTATCATCAAACGCACAAACTCAAATAAATTCAAAAGCACCATTAGCTAGTCCAACATTTACAGGAACAGTTACTACAGCATCAGTAGATGTAGCAGGAAATAATATAGATAATGTTCAAAATGTAATACATGATATTTCTGCAATGTCAGGAACAGCAATTAATTTTAACAATGACCAAGTAGAAACTATGGGATTTTCAGCAAACCTAACATTAACAACATCAAATAGGGCAACAGGTAGAAGTAAAACATTAAAAATGTCCAATACAAGTGGGTCAACAGTTAATTTAACATTCCCTGCATGGAAATTTGTAGGTGCAAAACCAACAGAACAAGCTGGAAACAAAATAGCAATACTAACTGTAACTTGTTTCGGAACAGCAGATACAGATATTGTAGCAGCTTACGCAGTAGAGGAGTAATAAATGTCTCATAGAGACTCTCCAATTAAAAAGAATAAGGAATTAAAGAAACCAATGGATCTTATGAATGTAGGATTTGTTGGAGCTGCTGGTGGTGTTGCAATAACTGATCCTCCTGTTGTAGCAAGTCACTCAGGTGCTAGTTCTGATTCAAATTATACTATTAATGGTGTAACATATAAAAGCTATACATATTTATCATCTGGAACTATGGGAATAACCACAACAGGTATTGTTGATATTCTTTCAGTCGGTGGCGGTGGAGGTGGAGGTAATGGTTTAGGCGGTGGAGGTGGCGGAGGAGCTGTATTAAAATTAACAGAAGTTGTTTTACCTGAAACAACAATGACAATGACAGTAGCTTCAACTCAAACAACAGATAGAGCTGCTGGTAATAATACAACAATAACAGGATCAGGATTTACAACAATAACAGCTCAAGGTGGTGGAGGAGCTGGTTCTCATGATAATGTTACAGCAGGTGGTAATGGAGCTAACGGTGGTGGTGCAGGAGGTAATGATAGTGGTGATGGAAATCAATCAGGTGGAACAGGAACAAGTCCAACACATTCACCATATTCAGGTACAGGTCATGGTGGATTTGCAGGTGGTGATGCTTACAATCAAAATCATAACGGTGGTGGAGGAGGTGGAGCTAACCAAGCAGGTTCGGGTGGTTCAAGTTCAAATTTAAGAGGAGGTGCAGGTATTGAAATAACAGATTGGGAATCAACAGATTATTATTATGGCGGTGGAGGCGGTGGAGGTTCTCACCATTACACTAACGGTGGTAACGGTGGTGCAGGTGGAGGTGGAGGTGGAGCAGATAACGGTTCACATGCTGGTACAGGAGGAACAGGTGGTAGGAATAATGGTAGTGCAGGTTCAACAGGTAGTGATACTAATGGTGGTAATGCAGGAGCTAATACAGGAGGAGGAGGAGGAGGTAGTACATGGAACGGTACTAACGGTGGAAGTGGTGGAAGTGGTATTATTGTTATTAGGCATACTGTTTAATATTAGTATAATTTTATAATTAATATATGAAATCTGATAATATTATAATTGTTGGTGGTGGTACGGCAGGATTTATGACAGCAACTACTTTTGTTAAATTGTTCCCAGATAAGAAAATAACATTAATTGAATCACCTAATATTAAGACAGTTGGTGTAGGTGAATCTACCATAGTACAATTCAGATCATGGTTAAACTTAATGGGGATTAAAGATAATGATTTTATGAAATCATGTGATTCTAATTATAAATTTTCAATTAGATTTACAAATTTTCACAAAAAAGATTCTGGAAGCATTGATTATCCATTTAGTAATCCAGAATCAATAGATAATAATGGACTTAATTTATGGTATTTTAAAAAAATATTACAACCATCAACACCAATTAATGACTATGTAGATTCATTTTATCCAATAATGCCTTTAGTTAATAATAATAAAGTGTATAGAGGTGACCAATTAGGCAATTTTAAATTCTATAACAATACTGCATTTCAATTTGATTCAACTAAATTTGGTATATGGTTAAGAGATAATATCTGTAAAGGTAAAATTAATCATATTAAATCAGAGGTTAAATTAATAAAAACAAACAATGATGGTATTGAATCATTATTGTTAGATAATGGTGAGTTAATTACAGGTGACTTATTTATTGATTGTACAGGGTTTAAGTCATTATTATTAGGCGAAACATTAAAGGAAGATTTTATTTCTCATTCTGACGTTTTGCCAAACAACAAAGCATGGGCAACTCATATTGATTACACAGACAAAGAAAAACAGTTAAACGGTGTCACTAATGCAACAGCCTTAAAAAATGGTTGGGTTTGGAATATTCCTTTATGGTCAAGGATTGGAACAGGGTATGTTTATAGTGATAAATATATTACAGATGATGAAGCATTAACAGAATTTAAGAATCATTTAACAGAAGAAGGTCATGACATATCAAACTGTAAATTTAATAATATAAAAATGAGAATAGGAATACATAAAAGGTTATTTGTAAAAAATGTTGTTGCAATAGGACTATCAGCAGGATTCATTGAGCCATTAGAATCCAATGGTTTATTTACAGTTCATGAATTTTTATCATATCTTACTAGAGTTTTTGAAAGAGACACAATAACAAAATGGGATAAAAATAACTTTAATTATGCTTGTAGAAACACATTTAATAATTGGGTGGAATTTATTGCCATGCATTATGCATTATCAGAACGTGATGATTCTAAATATTGGAAAGATATAACAGATAGAGAATTTGATAAAACATTACATGAATTAACATCAACACAAAATCATGGATATAGGGAACATATAACAAATAAAATGTATAAATTTAGATTTAATCATAATGATGGTATTAGTTGTATTAGTACAGGATATGGTTATTTTCCATTAAGTCAAAATACATTAAAATATACAAATAACGATAATGGAATAGATTACAGCATATATTTACCATCAATAAACGCATTAAATGATCGTTGTAAATATTGGAATAATACTGTAAAAGATTCACCAAGTTTATATGAATTTTTAAAGAAGGAGGTGTATAATGAATTATAACAAGGAATGCCCATGCTGTCACTGGAAATTTTATGTTGCAGAGACATATAAAAGTCATGCTGTATGTGTAAAATGTGGAAGTATATTTGAATAGGTTATTTATATAACAAAAAACTTTAATAGTAATGAGTATAATTGTTAGATATTGGCTGATTCTAAGATAGAAGATCTAAGTGAACTTACATCTGTAGCATCAGCAGATGTTTTGCCTATTGTAGATGATGCAAGTGGAACTCCAGTCACAAAAAAAATTACTAAAGCTAATCTAGTTACAGATATAGCACATACAGATTTAACAGCCACAGGTACCAAAAACTCTACAACATTCCTAAGAGGTGATAATACTTGGGCAACAAATGACACAAATGCTACTCACACAGGTGAAGTAACAGGCAGTGGAGCATTAACAGTAACAGATAATATAATTGATGAAGCAAATTTAAAAGTAGATAATACACCAACAAATGACTATGTATTAACAGCCAAATCAGGTGCAGCAGGTGGTTTGACTTGGAAAGAAGGTGGAGGAGGAGCTGAAGCAACCCCAGTATTACAAGCAGTTAGTTATTCAGCAGCTAATGCATCTCCATCAACAGAAGGAACACATAAAGTATCAATTTTTGCTAAAACAATAGATTCCAACAATCAGGGATTATATGTAAGACTAAAGAAAAACGGTGCATATGTGGATGTGCAAATTGCATAGGTGGAATGATTGAATGTGTGCTATACTTTACAATTCTGGTAGAAGGATTCAAGGATTAGAAGAAGATAGAATCGGAGCTACTGCTTCACAAGGAAATAACGGTGGAGCTGGACAAGGTGGAGATACAACCAACACTGGTGGCGGAGGTGGCGGAGGAGCTGGTGCCGTTGGAGTTACTGCTTCTGGAAATGCTGGTGGAAACGGTGGAGCTGGATTACAATCAGATATTACAGGAACCAATACCTATTATGCAGGTGGAGGTGGTGGAGGTACTTGGGCTAATCTTTCTGGAGATCCTAACGGTGGTACAGGCGGTTCAGGTGGCGGAGGAAATGGTGGAGAACACTATGATAACCCATCAACACAAACTGCTGGAACTGCAAACACAGGCGGAGGTGGCGGAGCTGCTGGAATTACAGATGGTACAGTAAAAGCTGGTGGAAGCGGTGTAGTTATTTTACAATTTACAACAAGTGGAACATCTTACAGTACAACAGGCTCTCCAACAGTTGACACAAGTTCAGTTAGTAATAAAACAGTTTTAAAATATACAGGTTCAGGCACTTTTGTACTTTCATCAGGTTCCCCAGATGTTCGTTACCTAGTAGTAGGTGGCGGAGGCGGTGGAGCTGGAGGAGCTGGTGGTGGTGGAGGTGCTGGTGGTTTCTTAACAGGAACTAAATCCTCTTTGGCTTCTGGAACATACACTGTAACAATTGGAGCTGGCGGAGCTGGGAGAACTAGCGGATTACATGGTAGTAACGGAGCAAATTCTTCATTCGCTGGTGTTGTTGCTTCTGGAGGTGGCGGTGGAGCAGAAAACAATTCATCTGCACCTGCTGGAGCTGACGGTGGTTCTGGAGGAGGCGGTGGAGGTCGTCATGGTGGAGCTGGTGGTTCAACAGTTGATGGAACAACTGTTTCTGCTATTGACACTAATCTGCAAGTAGGAAGCAGATTTGAGGAAACCAATACAAGAAATATGTATAATTTTACTGATCCGTTAGTAGTTGATGATGATTTTACAAGTTATGCTGATCAAACAGCATTTGATAATTCATGGATTACTTCTAATACTGCTAAATTTAGAGGTAATCCAACAAATGATAATATTGATATATTAAATTCAAATGCTTATGATAATATTTATTACGATCTTGGAAGTGTAAGTGACACAAAATGGTTATGTAAATTTAAAGTTACATTGACAACAGCAGGATCACAATCTTTAGGTTTCTGTTATTTTTATGTTGGAAGTACAACAGGAGATGCAAATGAATCAAATGATGGTTTAGGTTTTTATTTCTATGATAATGCCAATAATACAACAGCATTAGCAGATAATGGAAATAGACCTGATCAAACAACAGTTACTGCCAATTTAGGAATAAGTCCATCAACAACAACATATTATGCAGAAATGAAACGAACATCAGCAGAAGAATTTGTTGTCAAATTATATGATAATGATTCATATTCATCTGGACAGTTGGGTAGTACAGCAACATTATCAATAAGTTCAGGAATAACAGGACTACAATATTTTAAAATTATGGGATATAATACAACAGGTGGATTAGTAGGAACACTTGATGATTTTGAATTTTACAATAATTCAACAACAACATCAAAATATTGGCAGGAGATAGGAACATGACCATAGAATACAAAGACAGTAAACGAATTGTTGCATTGTCATACGACAACGCTTTAAACACAGCAACATTTGAAG
>CAACVF010000078.1_pt3 | contig 13365 bp, 13 predicted proteins | sample 2381781 | NCBI WGS metagenome assembly CAACVF01 (sample SAMEA5211967, study PRJEB30684) | marine metagenome | biome: Marine; feature: Epipelagic; material: Water | collected 2015-10-15 | depth 60 m | reverse complement strand
AGGTCTTGATCCAATAGTAGAATATGTGCCAGCAGAAAAATTAAAAATATTCGTAAAAGATGTGGATTGACTCCCGCTATAAAAACTAGTTGTTACCGCAGAACCGTCAACATATATTGCATAATTATTCGCACCTATAGTAGCGACGGCATGATGCCAATTACCATCGTGATATTTGCCATGCCCGCTTCTTTCTGCGAATATAACAGCAGCGCTGTTAACACCCAAATGAATTGATTCATCGCCCCAAGTACCAAACCAATTACCTATACTAAAGTTAGAATAATAAGAAGTTCCATCTCCCCAACCAAACATAATATTATACTGAGAAGACCCAATAGATTCTTCACTTTTAAACCAGACTTCTATAGAAGCTGTGCTACCTACATTATTAAGACTTTGACCTAATGTTACATAATCATCACTACCATCAAAGTCTAAATAAGCATTATCGATAGGCATAATAACTTGACCATCTCTATAAAGTGAAACTCCTGTATTTGTTCCATTAATTAAATTACCACTATAGCTATTACCTGATAGATCTAACCAAGCTCCGTTATCACCTCTTCGTGTTGGAACAGAAAAATTATTAGCTCCTCTCCATAATGCTGTACCTTTTATGATTCTAACTTCATCTATATACCCATCCCAATGCTGACCGCCTGACGCTGACCCTATATATAACGACTGTGTAGCTCCTATTTGAGTCGCATACGATACTCCGCCAATATAAGCTCCGTCTATCCACAACCTGCATGTTCCATTGTCCCTAACAAAAGCGCAGTGGTGCCATAAACCGTCATTATGATAATTACCAGATTGTCTAATATAATTAGACCCGCCGCTCATCCAATAAAGCCAAATACCATAGCCAGAATCATTAAAATCAAAACTGACATTAGTAGAATTGCCTGACCCAATATTTAACGCATGCATTCTAGTGTTTGTGGCAGTGCCACTATTCATATTGAACCAAAAATCAATAGTAAAATCACCTGTTCCAAAGTCACACAAACTATTAGAAGGAGATGTTATTTGTTGACTACTCGCCCTCACAAACGACATCGCAGACCCACCAAACGGTCCTGTTCCCGCATGAGACGCTCCATTAGCGCTCGTTAAAGTTAAATTGTTGACGCTTGAATCTGTGAATGTGGTCCCAGATCCAACATCTCCGTGAGTTATAAAATCAATCTGATTAGGTCTCGTTAAATCGGCAAATGGTGTAGAATAAGTTTTATCTTCAAATTGTATATTATCTATTAATACTTCAAAATCTCCTGCATCTCCTGTAGTTAAATCTTGCCTAGTTTGATTATAACCAGTATAACCACAGGTATACGTCTTAGTAACACGCTTCCAACCATCATACAATTCCACCTCACTACTTGAGATATTACTTGCTATATTGCTAGCTGTAGGAAGTTTGTACCCATTGCCATAAACAATAAAACTACCAGCACCTAAATTTGTACCCGTACCAGTATCAGCCCTAACAACTTTATAATCAAAACTAAAGGCATACACGCTACCCGATTGATTTTGTATGCTTGAATTATAACCCATGCTAAAATAACCTGTTGCATTAGTAGATTTAATTCTATATACATGAGGTCTATCGCTAGAATAATTAACAACTTCTTTTGTTACAGCTATATTACTGTATTGATTAGTTACATTAGGTGCAGCATTAGCATTAGCCACATCAGAACTGCTCAAATTATTAGTAGTAGGTTCACCAGCATACGAGTTAGCGTCAGCTGCGTCTAAAGATAAGACTAATTGATCATTTATTATTTTTGGTCCTAGTTTTGCCGCCATATTTATTCCTTATAATCCGAATCTTGATTTGAATGAGTTGTAGTTTTGACTGCTTTCGCTAGAAGATAAAACTCTATCATACATAAGAATTTGAGCGCATTCTCCATTGCCAAATTCATAGCCTGAATAACTGCTAAAATAATGCTTGTTAGCCCAAGAAACTGTGCTAAAATTTACATTTTTAAATTCAACCATGTGCCAATTACCATCCCTTATGTTATCATAAATGTTAGATTTTTCTACGGTATCCTGATAATAGTCTGGAGACCCGCAGTTATTATAATATTCTTTGTTGCTAGAACCGTAAGCCCCAACATAATAAGTGCTGCCGGTCCCCCCCCAAAATAAAGACTGTACTTCTGTTGTTTTTATCCAAAAAACTAAAGTACATGCGCTTGACGTTGTTAACTCGCTGCTATTAGTAGCACCCGTACTTGACGAACTGCTCATTATAAAAGTTTTGTTAGAGTTTGAGTAAGTTAGATTATTACCAAGAGTATAATCAAAATTATTACCACTTAAGTCATACCATGTGCTTCCGCTACCCGGATATGAGTTTGGATCTTTTGCATCTAAGCATAAGACTAACCCATCTCTAACTATATTTGGTCCTCTTGTTATCGCCATAATTAATATCCAAATCTATTTTTAAAATAATTAAAGTTTTGTAGAATTTCGGCATCTGTTAATGCTACATCCCATATTTGAAAGTTTGCCATTTTACCGTTAAAATAAGACCCATTCCAGCGAGATCCAATTATATCGCAAGGGCCTCCGTTAGTTGTCTTAGAGTAAAAAGCAGAAGAATCTGCGACTCCGTTTAAATACATCTTCATCGTTTCATCGCTGTAATTAACCCAAGTCAACATGTACCAATTTTTAGTTGATACAGTGGTATTAGCTTTATTAGGGTACCATGAACCACCCGGACCAGCACCGTTGTTAGCTAAACCATAATTCCAATAAGCCATCTTCCAATCACTTCCATCTTGGTCGAAACCAAATGCATTTGTAACAGGACCGCCGCTTGAGTTAGAAAGTACTGTTACATCACTAAAAGAGTCCACATTAACCCAAACTGAAAAACACCAGTTACCATTGCCGAAAGTATAGCTGTTGATCGTAAATCTATCGTCAGTGCCATCTAAATCATAATATTTAGGGTATAAATTTGATGCTCCATAATAAGTAGGGCCAACTAATGTTGCGCCAGTTGTAGCAGGAGTATTATTAACATTATTATAACTTAAGTCGTACCAATAAGTAGTGCTAGCATTGCGGCCAAACATATCCATATCATAATAACGTTGAATATCTCTTGGTTTTGGTATTTTAGGTATAGCTGCTATTCTACTTTTAGAGGCGTTGTAATTTTGAGCTATTTCATCTGCGCTTAAAGCTTTATTGTATGCTTTTACAAAAGCAATTTCACCATTAAAAGTTTGAGAGCTAGTTCCAAATGGAGATCCAGTAGGGGTGGAAGACGTAGACGGAGCTGAAAAACTACTACTAGTTTGTACTGAAGTTCCGTCTTTGTAAATTTTACAATTAGACCCAGACAATGTTACTGTCCAATGAGCCCATTCTCCAGCATAAGCGATGTCGTTTGTATTGACATGCATAGAAGAATTAGAGCCGCCATGACTAAATCTAACAAGAGGCCTCCAAGTTGCCCCATCGTACCTTATACAAATACCATAGTTTTGATAAGATTCGTTTGAAAAAATTTCGTAATTAGTTCCATTGTCTAAGTGGGAATTGCAATTAGCCGCCCATTCTATAGTTAACTCACCTGAAGTGCCTGATCCAGCTAAATTTTGCACATCAGAAGTTCCGTTGAATTCAATTCTTCTACCGCTTTCTTTTTGGTAAAAAATACCCCTGCTTGGCATTATGCCGGGGTTGTAATAATTGTAAGATGAATTAGAGTTATCTACAGAGGCGCTGGCTGTTAAGTCTTTTAATTGCCTTTGGGATGTTAAGCTAGGAGCTAAAGAGCAAAAAGCTATATCCCACTTTTTAGCTAAATAAAATTCCACTTGCAACCTTTCAGAATCAGTTAATACTCTATTGAAAATAATTACCTCACAAACATAACCATTGAATCTGTCACCGCCAGTCATATCATCGCCAATACAATAATGGGTAAATGTATAATTTGTTGTGGTATTACTAGCCCACCTATACCCGTTAAGAAAAGCTTGTTGATTACTGGAGCTGCTAGAAACTCTATCGCTAAGTATAACTAAATTCCCTTCCCCTCTTAATGTAGCGTAAGATGAAGTGCCCTGATTATAAAATCTCACTCTATCGCTACTATAAGCCGAGCCTTCAAAATTAATCACGCTCCTGTTGCCAACGCTTCCAGACACATAAGCTCCTTGAGCCATTTCAAAAACTACATCAGATTCGAGGTTTACAAAATGATGTTGCTTGCAAACGATGAATCTAGTATTACCTCCACTTTGCCCCGGTTGATTGCTGCCAGAAGTTGTAAAAGCCCCTTTTAAGGTGTCTCCGGCGGTATTACTTGTAGCTATAAAGTTTATCGCTCTTCTACCATTGACAGTGTAAGACGAGCTGTATTGAGGGTAATCAGTGCTATACGCTGTAGCATGATTACCGTTGCCACTTTTATCAGACCATTGTGTTACATCTGATCCTGAGGTTACAACCGAGGTGGCATCGTCAGCATCCAGCCATAAACAACAATTAGGTATATCGTTAGGAGTTTTAACCGCATCGTCGCCCGTATAATTTTGAGTGCCATCTACAAAAAACACTAATCCATCATTTACTATTTTAGGTCCGTATTGCATAATTATAATCCAAATCTAGATTTCATTGAGTCGTAGTTTTGAGACACTTCACCCGCTGATAAAGTTTTATTATATATTCCTATATGCGCCATATACCCATACCAAAAACCAGATGTAGTATACCGACATCCTATTCTTAAATTTGCACCTAAATCTTCATCTATGGAAGTATTCTCAACATATACATTTCTAAACTCTGTACTTTGGGTAATTTCTACACCATTTAAATATAATAATGTTCCAGAAGAGTTAGAGGTCGCCACCATGTACATCCATGTATTAAGAAAAGCACTGGTAGAAGCATTAAAAGTCGCATCAAAATTATAACGTAAATTATCTGCCCAAGTAATATTCGTATTACTTCCTGTATAATTTCTTATAAACCAAGTCCCACCGTCATTCCTAGCATCAAAGAAATACCTGTTTCCTGCGCCATCTAAAGCCTTAAACCATAAAGAATAAGAAACTGCTGAGTGACTTCCTAAATCCCCCTCAACATTTATACCATCATTGCCAGCAAAATAAAAAGAGCCTCCATTAGTTGAGTTATAAGCTGGCATTCTAGCAGTATCAGGAGTAGGTGTTCCTGAGCCGGGTGACCCGTTAGCTCCTGAACAAGTTTTACCTCCTACTAAGTCTGTAGCAGTTGTCTCGCCAGACCCAAAACACTTAGGGCTAGCTGGATCTAATAAAAATATTAAACCATCAGTTGCTATTCTTGGATTATTATGATATGACATGTTACATTATTCCTGTTGGTGTCCACTCTGGTGTTGATAAATAATCCAGCATTTCTTCATGGTGCCATTCGATTTTACCGCTAATTTCTTCTGCTAAGTCATAACAATCAGGTCTGCCAGCTTCATAACCTGAAGGGTAAAGTTCTCCTGACCCTGTAATAACAGGGGGCTCTACTCCTGTGTTATAATAAAATTGCCAAGTGTTACCGCTGGCGTCTACATTAGCGCCAGTTGGATCAACGGGATATTCGACGACATTATACTTAACGAAAAATGTTCCGCTATCCGCCGAATAACGAACTGTTTCGGCGCTTGTTTCTTGCACTTGGTTGAAATTAACTCCTGATATATTTTCAGAGTCTAAAAATATCCATCTTCTGTTGTGAAAACTCATAATTATGTAAATCTATTTTTTGTTGCGTTGTAATTGCTTAATATTTCTGCGGCTGTCAATATATCCTCGTAAACTCTAAATAAACCTATTTTGCCATTCATGGTACCACCGTTGCCATACCCAAGATAAAGAGCATTTGTGTTTGTCGGAACGAAAGCTTCGGTACGTGTTAAGCTGTTTTTATAAACACCATTCAAATACCCTTTCATTAATACCCCTACTCCTGTCCCCAAAAATTGACCTGTCCCAACAACTTGATACCATGTATTTGTACTCATGTTACTGAGCTGTTCTATAGATACATCCCCCCAGTAACCTCCGTAAGAAAATCTTAAATGACCATAAATCATACTTAATAATATACCGCCATAATTATTCCAATTCGCACTTTTTTGAAAAACAGATTTTAATGTACTTGAAGCAGGAAAAGAATCTATGTTTATCCATATTTCCCAAGTTTTTGCATTATTTAATTGTGTCGAATGATCTATCTTTACATGGTCATCGCTACCATCAAAATCCAAATAACTATTAGCAACAGGCATTATAACTTGCCCATCCCTGTAATGAGTTGCTCCCGTGACAGTTCCATTTAACAAAGAGCCATCGTGGTCATTTGTACTTAAATCTTTCCAGCCGTCAGTAGCTGACCTAGTTGTGTTTGCGAAAGGTGTTGAGTATGTTTTGTTTTCAATTTGGAAATCGTCTACTAAAAAATAACCTTGTGAAGCATTTGAGCCTGTTCTTATATACGGATTGGTTGTTTGAGTATTTGTAGCTGTAAATGTTTTTGATATGTATACCCAATCACTTCCTGCTGTTACTCCAGTTGTCGAACTTCCGCTTGAGGTACCATTAAAAGTGCCTCCAGAGCTAACAGAAAAATAAGGAGTAGTAGGACAACTAACATTTTTTATCCACGCAGACATAGTGTATTGTTGACCAGAAGTTATACTTATACTTTTCCATAAAGCTATCGCACTAGAAGTAGAATTAGTTAATTTCGCCGAATATAAACCGCTTTTTTTGTCGTCAGAAGTAACAGAGAAAGATCCGGTTGTTTTTGGGTCAAATGACCAACCTGAAGTAGTGTTATTTTCAAAGCCCCCGTGAGAGATTAGGTTGGTGGTTGGCTCTCCAGCATACGAATCAATATCATGTGCATCTAAACATAACACTAAACTATCATCGATTATTTTTGGCCCACCTTTTATCATAATCCGAATCTTGGTTTTGCTGTGTTGTAATTACTTAATACTTCTGCTGCTGTTAATGCGTTACCGTAGACAGATGCTTTATAAACTCTGCCGTTGTAATAATAGCTATTGTAGTTGTATGACCACCTTCCTAATTGGAATGGCTTCGCTGCAAACTGAGGAGTTTTTGATAGCGTATATTGGTTATCATATACACCATTAACATACCATATTACTTTATTAGCGGAAGAATCATACACTAAAGCTGCATGATACAAAGTGTCGTGTGAAAATGTCGTCACAGTCGTTTTGCTAGAGTATTCTCTTGTATTATCTGTATAACCTATTGATGGTGCTAACTTATTATTACTTACATGGTTTATTCCAAAATTTGCAGGTACTGCATGATCATGTTGAGTTAATAATCCAGCTGGACTTGATGGGCCACCTTCAATCATAAACCAAACTTCAAATGTCTGACTCCCGCTTAAAGAATAATTGCTAGAAGTCACAACGTAATCATTGGTGCCATCAAAATCTAAATAACTATTGGCGACAGGCATTATTACTTGACCGTCTCTGTAATGACTAACTCCAGTGTCCGTTCCGTTTACTAATGTTCCGTCATTACTATTACCCGACCTATCTACCCAACCGTTAGTAGCTGAGCGAGTACCATCAACAAAAGGAGTTGCATATGATTTAGCTTCCATCTGTGGGGCGCAAAACCATGTTTTCGTACTTGCATTTCCTATAGCTCCATTATAAGAAAAATTGAAAGATAAGCTATCCGATTGGCTGTTAGATGGGTTAGTGAATGACGGCCATACAACCCTATGCCATTTGCCATCATTAGGTACAGTTATCAAAGAGCCCCAGACTCTACCATCTTCGCTATTATTCGCAGTATAAAACCTAATACGAAAATTACTGTCTAAAGTTTTAACGTACATACTAACGACATAAACTACCGATGGGTCTTGAGGAGCATAATCCCCATAAGAATACCAATATCCTGAACTATTACCTCTTGTGTGACCAACAACTTGTGAGTTAATACCTGCTGGAGGTTCAATATCATCATAAACTATATTTGATTGATAGTTTTTACTCCATCCGGTGTTTAGATTCGTGTATGTAACAACATTAGTAGTAGGTTCGCCAGCATACGACTTAGCATCATGTGCATCTAAACATAATGCTAAACCATTAGTAACTATTTTTCCACCGTATCTCTGAGCCATATCTTATTATATATTACACTTATTAAGCGTTTTTTTCTAATTTAGTGTATTTATTTTTATGCTAAGAAATATATTTACTAGTGGAAAGAGTTTATGGCATTATTTTAAATTGGTGTGTTCTGGGTGTTATCGAAGACAAGTGAAAAACCAAAAAAATCAACAACAAAAAACATTAAAAGATCTAATTTTTAAAGACAGCCTTTTAGAGGAAACCAGTTTGATTAGTAAGGCCGATTCCAAGGGTAACATAACCTATGCAAACGATAAATTTTTAAAAGTGGCAGGTTATACTTTGCAAGAAGTTGTAGGTAAAAATCATAACGTTGTGAATTCAGGCTATCATTCTAAAAAAATGTGGCAAGAAATGTATTGCACAGTTATTAAAGAAAAAAAAATATGGCATCATCCATGCGTCATTAACAAATCTAAAGATGGGTCATTATATTACGTTAAATCTTGGATTCAAGCAGAGTTTGATTTAGATAACAAATTGAAGGGTTTTATTAGTGTAAGGCACGATATAACAGATTTAATTCTTCAGCAAAACGAAGTAAATAAAAAAAATTCATATTTAGAGCATGCTGCAAAAATATTACGCCATGATATGCATAGTGGTATAAACACTTATATACCTAGAGGAGTATCCTCTTTAAAAAGAAGGTTAAATGATGAAATTATAAATGATTTAAGGTTACAATCGCCTTTAAAAATGATAGAAGAAGGTTTACGTCACACTCAAAACGTTTATAAGGGTGTTTACGAGTTCACTAATTTAGTAAAACCTGAAGCAACCCTAAGCAAAAAGCGACATGATTTAAAAGTTATATTAAATGATTATTTAGTCAGCACAGCTTACAAAGATCAAGTTTTGATAAATAATTTACCTAAACTAAAAGTCAACGAATCTTTATTTTGTACTGCTATTGATAACTTAATAAAAAATGGTCTTAAATATAATGATTCTGCTAGCAAAAAGGTTGAAATATTTTACAGTAAAAGCACTCATGATTTATTTATAGAAGACAACGGAAGAGGTTTAAGCCAAAAAGATTTTGAAAAATTAATGAGACCTTATACTAGAAAAAAAAATCAAAAAGAATCTGGGTCTGGGCTTGGTTTAAATATTTGTGTAGAGATATTAAAACAACATGAATTTGAAGTGTCATGCGAAAAGCTTCCGCAACCATATTCCGGCACTAGATTCAAAATAAATTTAGGAAACATTTCGGATTATAATAAAGAAATGGCCGAATCAAAAAATACCAAAGACTAGTCTCACGCTTAAATATTTAGTGTATATTTTACAATAGTGGATATGATCGAGTCAATATTGTTAGTAGATGATGAAAATTTATTTCATTTAGTGTTTGAAGATGCATGTAGTCTGCTAGATATTACTTTAAATTTAATGTCTATAGATAACGCTGATGCGGCAGAAAAACATTTCGAATCCTTAGTGAAAGAAAATAAAACTAAGCCTGATTGCATTTTTGTTGATCTTAATATTATTGGTAGCAGTTTTGATGGCATAGAGTTATGTAGAAGAATTAACTTTGTTCACGGAGATGGAGTTGTTATAGGTATCATATCAAGCTCTGATGACGAGCAGGAGCAAGCTAAAGCTGTAAAAGCTGGGGCTCAATTTTGGATCATTAAATCAGATGAAATTGAACCTAGATTAGAAGAATTTGTTAAAGATTTCGAGGGGTATAAGGAGCGCACTGCGCCCTTCAAGGTGTATCGATGATAACATTAAATAATGAAATTGAAAAACAATTAATAGACTTAGCCACCGAAAAAAATATATTTTTGGAGGGTAATGTTGCTAAATTGATAGTCTCTCAACCTAATTCAGATTTTGGCAGCTATATTCAAGATTGTATTGGTAGAGATAAAGAAAACCGCAAAAAACGCCTTCAAATAACAAAAACCATTCAACAACAAAATAAAGAGCTTACGGAATGGAAATCTCATAACGAAAAATTAAATAAAGACCTTCAATCAGCTTTAGAAACTTCTGAAAAAGCAAAACAGACTGCTGAGAACGACTTAGACATCCTTCAAAAGAAAACTCAGTATGAATTGGTTGGTAGCATAGTAAAAGTCGCATTATGGATTATTTGTGGGGTAGGAGGAATAACTTCAATTCTTTTTGCTATAACCCTGCTATTTGGGATCGAGAATAAAACCGTAGAGTCTTCTTGGAGTAACATGTTTAGCATATTGCTTACTAATAGTTTTAGTATTGTTGGTACTATCATGGGAGTAAAATATGCATCAGACAAAAAGGGGCGCGGACGCAAGTGTGAATGCAAAGACTAAAAAAGCGGCCCCCGCTACGCAGTGACCGCTTTATAGTTTTGTTATTTATTTCTAATTAGAAATTCCATCTAACACCAGCAGAAGCAGCTACGTCTCCCACAAACTGTTCTGTCGCGAAGTTATAATTGACAACATCAAAATTATTGTCAAACCAGCCTACTTGACCAAAAACTTCTAATTTATCCCAAAGCACTTTTGACGCATCTAGCTTTACACTAGCAGTTTCATAATCAGTCATCTGACCATATTCAACAGAAGGAGTTAAATTAAAAACTCCAAAAACATCAAAACTCTTTTTCAGTCCAACAATATAACCTCTTTGAGAATATCCTGCGTTAGCTACGTCTAAATCGTAAGTGCCAACTACATAGGGGGTGATATATTTATTGTTTAAAGAAAGAGTTAATCTACCCTCTGTAGAGTTTGCTCCTGCTGCGACTTGATGTTGGAAAATTTGAGCGTCACCTCTTAAAGAAAAGCTCTCAAAAAGGTCGATAGCTTTTCCTGCCCCAACGTTCGCATGTAATTCGTCAAGCCCTGATCCAGCGTCTAAAACGACAGCTCCAACGTAAGTATCGATACCAGAATACTCAGTACCAATATCAACCCCAGCGAAGGCTTGAGAGCCTGTTTTCGCTAATCCATTTACGATATAGTTTGAAGTGTATCCAGTATTAACACTAGCTTTGAGTTTTGATTCTCCGTCAGCCATTATGCTAGCTGACACAATAATACTTAATAATGATAGTATGAATTTATTCATATGTCACATATATTACACTGATTAATTTTTTTTTCAAGCTTTTATTTGAATAAGAGTTTTTTGTGTAGAATATGTATATGGCACAATTAAACGCAAATACCCCTTATATAGAATGTTTTATTAGAAATTGTTATATTTTTGACAATGATGACGAAGGGCTAACTGAAGGTTACATCTTCGGCGTTAAGTCTATGATAAATAGGCCTTTACATTTTCATTTTCAGTCTTGTTTGGGGGCTATCTTTTGGCAAATGCCTATATCAGCTTTTGTTAGCAAAGAAAAATACGATAAAATTTCAGAAGATGAAGAAAAACGCTTATCTATTTTACAAACTTGGGATTGTCAGGCTAATAATATCGCTGTTACGACATTTTCGTTTTTACAGAATAAAAGGGTTGATGTCTTTTGTCGCGATAAAAAATACAGAAGCGGTAAATATATTTTTACTATTGATGATTATGAAGGAGATCTAAACGAATTAAATGTAGGCTATGCAAATGATCAAGATACTAAATGTTACCATTTTATTGATTTAGATGATGGAAATATGTGTGTTCAGCCAAACAATTTGCTAAGATGGCATAATGCTGATTTTATAAAACCTTATGATAAAAAAAATCCCCCGAAGTTTAAGATCTTTAAAGATCAGTTATCTTCAGAGGATATTGATATGACTTATGCTAAAAGTCCTTATTTATTGTATAATCATTTTTCAGAAGATTAATCTTCTGGTGGATGAGGTACTGGGTTACCACTTTCTGGAAAAGGGAAAGCTGTATCTGTGACAGTGTGATCAATTTTACCGGAAACGCTAGATTTTAAAGAATACCACCAGTTATTACCGGAAGCATAAGAATTAGAAATTTCTTCTATATTTCCTGATAAATAATCTGAAGTAATAAATGGGCTAAAACCTGTTGCCCCATCTACATATTGAGACTCTATGCATTCGGAGCCATAGGAGTCTGTTCCGCTATAAGAGCATGTTAAACCTATTACTAAAGATGAGATTCCAGTCTTTAAAGAATTGTTCCATTCTGGATCTAATCTAACAAAATTGTAAGTATAATCGCCTGAGAAATCTTGATGTGACATATATTTATATTATTGAATGTTTTTAAAATTTACACTATTTTATTAAAAAAAAGAATTATTAAAAGATGTATATTTGAAATCTGTGTGTATTTTTTCGAACCCATGCAAAAGCAAATTGAAATAATTCTCGTATTTATCACCCATATTTTTAAGTGAAAAATATTGTTCCGCGTATGCTCTGCATAAAGATGGCTTCAAGTTATTGCATATTTGTGGTGCAAAATAAAATTCACTTGCGCTGCGACATCTTACACCTGTAATATTTTGTATATTATATTCACTCATACCTCCCCAATCTGTAGATATAACTGGAGTTCCAGAAAAAAACGCTTCTATCATTGTCCATCCGCATGGCTCAGCATACAAAGAGGGCATAAGTAAAGCTTTAGCTTTTGAAAGAAGTTCTGCCCTTTCTTTATAGCTCACTGTATGAATAAATTCAGAATATGGGCATTGTTTATTTAGTTTATTTTTTTGGTTTTGAGGGCCTACAAATTTGATTTTTGTTTTAGTGGATTGCGCCACTTGCTGCGCTATATGAACGCCTTTACAGTCTACCATGCGCCCTAGATATAAAAAATAATTTTCTTTTTTATCTGAAAAAATAAAATCTTCCTTTTCAAATCCCGGAGGGATAACAACATCAGAAAAAGTTGGGTTTTTTTTAGTCCCTATAATTTTGTGCAGTTGAGCATAAGATTCAAAAACTCTATTTACTGCGAAATGAGAATCATAACCTATACTAGCTTCTACTACAATACCTTTTTTTATTTGATCGCAGCAGCTTTTATGACCAAAACCCCAAAAAGCTAAAACAAAATCTGTGTCATTTACATTTTTGTTTATAATTTCAGCGCAATTATTATTAAATTCTATATGAGTTTTATTTTGTGTGCTTTGGCCGTGCATTTCTTTCCAAGTCTTATCTCCGTAATCTTCATTGTAAGTTTTGGTATCTATAGCATCA
>CAACVF010000188.1_pt1 | contig 13458 bp, 37 predicted proteins | sample 2381781 | NCBI WGS metagenome assembly CAACVF01 (sample SAMEA5211967, study PRJEB30684) | marine metagenome | biome: Marine; feature: Epipelagic; material: Water | collected 2015-10-15 | depth 60 m | reverse complement strand
AAATATCTTTAGCCATTTTAAGAGTTGGTGCTACATACCATATCTTTTGATTAGGTATTGATGCAAATTTCATCATCTCAGTTATAGCAAGATATGTTTTACCAAATCTTCTACCTGATATTAAAACTCTAAATCTTTTATTTGATGATGATATAAGATGCTGGGGTTTTGTTAGAGTGATCTTCATTACAACCAAAATTAATATATATCTTATGTTTGTTTATTTCTTCTCTGCCTATTTCTTCTGTCTTTTGTAAGGACATTTTATAACCATCTAACATACAATCATAACCATCTTTATAAAAATTATCTAGTCTAAAAGGTGGCAAACAAGTACCTGATGTAGCACTACATATTATCATTGTTAGAACAAAGTTCATTTATTTTTTCTTTCTGTAATATTTTCTGTGAGTTTGTATTCTCCAAGACCAATGGAATATTGATCTTGCAACTTTGCCTATCTTTTCTACCACCCAATCTATCATTGTTAAAACTCATAAATTATTTTAATTTTTCTATCCTTATAATTTTATTATCTACATCTAGTTCAGCTTTGACTTTACTGCATATGTAAGTTGCGTTGCTGTTCCTAGTTGCAATTCTTTTCTTTTCTAAACACTTACTTATAGATGGAGTCCAAGTCATCTCTGTTAGTTTTTGATCTACACCTACAAACATCAATAGAGCAATAATCGTTTCCATTAATGATTACCATTTCTTAATTTTTCTATTTGTTTATTTATATTATCTACTTGTTCTTTTAAATGATCTATATTGACTTTGTTATATCTACTAGCTTGTATCTCTTTTTCTATAGATTCTATTTGTGATGCTAAGTGTTCTATTAACATATACATTTCTAAGTTTTTTGGTTCTTGTTCAGCTTTCTTTAATAAATCTTCTTGGAATAATATATCGGCAGTTTCTAATTGATTGAGTCTTTCTATAACTCCAAAGTAAGCCCATACTCCAATAGCAACTGCTGTGACTATTGCTAACATATTTCTTATTGGCATTGATATAGATGTGTTCTCACTTACTTTCATATTCTAAATCCTTTCTTCCATGATTGGATTGCCCAATAAGCTGGACTCAAAGTTTTCTGTCCTTTTACTTTTGCTAAGATAGGTCTAAATCTAGCAAAAAACATTCTCTGTCGTGTTGGATTATTCTTTCTGATTGGCATACCTTTTGCACCAAATCTGACTATCTGAACTCTACCTGATCTTTTATTTTTAACATAAACTCCAAACTTCTTTGAAGCTGATGGTGTTCTAAAAGGTTTATTTAATTTTTTATTTCCATGTAATGACATAATTTGTCATTATCATTTATCATTTACAAATGCACCCAAAAAGATAACCACTACCATCATTCATCACATGAAGATTGATACTATCTACATAACCTGTAAGTTTGAGTCTTAAAATATCACATACATCAAAGCAAGTAACCTCACTTATAATCTCAACACCTTTTAATATTTCTTTTGTTACCGGAACTAATTGATACACACCATCATTTAGAATTATAAGTTCCATTATCTTTTAAAATGTCTTGGTCGCCACTTGTTGCAGACATAAGTATCTTTAACTGCTCTTGTTTTGTAGAGTCCGCAGAATGAATGTCTATTTGAAAAAAGTCCGCAATTTCCGCATGAACCTCTACCTTGTGATGGTCTAAAATCTTGTGGCATTTGATAAGGTATAAACTCTCCATTAGGATAGAAGTTTGATCGTTTCATCTACCTTGACCTCTATATCTTAATTGTTTTCTACTTCTACCTTGTCGCTTATGTTTGTTCATGGAATTTACTTTTTTAGGGTTCTTACCAATAGAAGTACCTTTGAACTTCTTTTCATAGACAACTACTTGTCCATAAACATTACCCTTTTTCTTTGCCATTTAAGTCTTTAACATCTTCTGCTTGTGCTTCAATAATTAATGGTAAAGGTTCAGTTACATTTGTTTGTTGTACTTTGTCTGACATACCAAGCATATTTTTGGAAAGAAATATCTGCATCATAGTATTATCTTTCTTTACTGCTTTGTCGTACATTTTCTTTCTTAAACTAGCTTTACCTTGTTCTTTGTATTGTGTAATTATTTCGGCAAAATTTCTTTTTAATGTTCTTGCTGATACATTCATTACTGAAGCTATTTCATAAGTAGGACAACCAATAGAAGCTAGATTTTTCAATATCTCTACATCTACTTTTGCTTTAGGTCTACCAACACTACATTGTGGTTTCTTTGTGGCTTTAGCCATAATTTTGTCTGATTTCATATGTTATATCTCTATCCTTTTTAACTCTTTTATGCAACCAATCGGAAATACATTACGATCACTAAAAGTTTCTTCATCATAACTTGCAAATGTCCATAGATATTTTTTATCTTTTTTAAATACATAAGCATAAGTATTCATAGTAGCTGGTCGCATCTTTTCAAATTCAGAATAAGAAAAATGTGATGAGTCACCCAAAATATCAAGCCAAACTATATGATAAAAGTAATATTTCTTTTTGTTTATTGAAATATGTCTATATTTTGACTTTTTTCTGACCATTTAATGTTTGCTTTTATCTATTGATTCAACGACAGCCCTATAATACTCTAGTTGCCTTTTTAGCATTTTATTTTCAATTGATAATTTAATCAATCTTTTTCTGACATACTTAAATATTCTTAATAATCCTATCATTTATATTCAGATATAGGCTCATTCTTCCATTTGTGCTTTTTGTATTTTTTGCCATTTCTCATAATAATATTATAATGACCCCACTCGGACACTATCTTATCACCACTATTAACAACCTTATCTTTGCTAGACCCTATATTTAGAGATGTTAATTGTTTCTTGTTTATTAGTACTTCTTGCGACAACTGGTTTGTAACTGGTTTTTGGTTATCCACATATTGATATTTGTCGTAATTTATAAGTTGAATTAGGGTTACTTTTCTATTTTTGTGGTTTCCACAATGATGTAACTGGGCTGTTCTAGTGGTTATCATTTTTCTTCGTACTAGCCTTAGTATAAAAGACCTCATTTCAGAATAAGTCATAGCAAATCTTTTAGCTGTAACTCTGAGTGGCATAATCATTTCACCTCTACGAACAAATATTTTATTATCTAAAAATCTTAATTCTTTATCTTGATGACTTGCTGAACTTATAAAATATATCCAACAACTAGCTTGTAATAAATTTTTAAATATAGGATTTCTCCATATATCTCTGTAACAAATAAAATATCCTGATTTTCTACTCATGCTAAAATATACTCGTTATACAATCCCATTCTTCTATTCTTTGTTTTATTTTTTTTTGTAAATATTGCTCTGTTCCATATTTTTCAATAAATGCTTTTTTACCTAAATGAACTGATATTTTACCTGTCCTATGGTGTGAAGCACATAATGGAATAATATCAAAATGCGAGGGTCTTAGACCCATTCCTGTGTGGTTTCTGATATGATGTATCTCGGCTGGTGAAACTCTACCATCTATCTCACAAGCTATACACCCATGATTAGCGACTTTGTTCATGTATTCTCTCTCTGCTTTATTTGGTCTTTTCTTTGCCATAATACACAATCCCTACCATATTTTGATTTAGTTCTTTGGCCTGAGTCTATTACTAAATCTATTTTTTTAAGTTCATTTATTCTAGCACATATACTTGATAAAGGTTGTCCAAGTGCATCTGCTATTTGTTCGTTTGAATATAACCTTTCTAATAAAAGATTATAAACTTCTTCTCGTAATGTTAGTTTATTATTTTTTTGTGTCCAAGATTTGACACTTGTATCTGACGATTTTTGATATGCTTTGTAATCGCTAAACAAATCTAATTGGCTCATCTATCTACCTCTCTCGTTTGACAAGGGGTTCAAGAGAGAGCAAAGAACCCCTTATCTGTTATGCTTACTTAATTCGGAACAGTAAGCTTTTAACCTAAAAGTAGATATGAAAATTATATACTTTATGCTTTTTCAAGCATTAATTTTGTATAACATAACTAAATTATTTTTCATACTACTGATTCGATTACTACTTGATTTGTTTTTAAATTGCAAAATAATAGTTTGAGTTGAAATATTTTACAAAAAAGCTAGGTTTTAAGCCATAAAATAAGGGGTTGCAATACAACTTGAAATATGGTCATAATCAGGAATATGTTAAATAAAAAAAATAAACAAGGAGAGAGCATAATCAAAACAGATATAAATAATAAGATAATTAAAGTTGGTTCTTTAGTTATAATAGATAGTGGTATGGGTAGAGAGTACCCTGACTATTGTGGTGGAAGAAAAGGTGTTGTTGTAAAAATAGGAAACAAATATTGTAAGGTAGAATGTTCTGCTAGAAATGGTGCAATCAATGTTAAGTTTAAAAATCTTGAAATAATTAGTAGAGATAGATTTGATAGCTTTGATAGTAATTGGTTAAATTTCTTTTATATTAGAAATGCAAATATATTAACTAACAAGGAGAGAGCATGAAAAAAGGTAATTATAATTGGACACCAAGATATAAAGTTGGTTCAATGTATAAATCTAAATTAAATAACAAAAGATATTACATTACAGGGTCAGGTTCTAAAACTTGTGCTTTAAGTGTAAGGATTTTAGAAAAAGGTGTTCTTTTAGATTTAAGCCCAGATGCTTTTTATAAACAAAAAGAAAATAAAAATATATTTTATGGTCTTATGCAAAAAGATTTAGATAAATTAAATTTAGTAGAAATAGAGGAGAGAACAAATGGTTAAAGTAATATTAAAAACACCATCATTTGATTTGATGGAAGATGTTAAAAAAAGATTTGGTGTGGAGTTTCACCCAAATACTCCTATCATAAAGATAGGAGAAAAACTAAAGGAGATAGGTTATGTTAAAGACATTACCCAAGCTTCAACAGCGATACGACAAACAGATAATGATAGAAAAGAATCTGTTGGAAAAGTTGAGGAAGCTACAAGAAAAGAAAAAACAGTTGGCGTTCAGATTGCACCAAGTAAAGCATCACCCAACTAATTATTTGTAGAGAGAGATATAAGATATGAAAAAAAAGATACTTTTGACAATAGTCGTTTGCACTCTTTTAAATGCCTGTTCTACATATTCTCCATTGGTTGATACAATGGGAAGATCAGGAACATTTGATGAGTCAAGAGCAGAGCATTTTTCAAATGATAAAGTTATCTGTGAACAGATAGCAACAAACAACACTACATTTTTTGGGAATATAGGTTTTTGGATTATGAGTCCTGAAGCTGAAACAGAACACGATCATATTTATAAAAAATGTTTATCTAATCGTGGACACAGTTTATTGAGGTGATTATGCCTAAACCATCAACAAGAAATAAAATACTAGCTTATATGTGTGCTAAATGTTTTACCACAAAAGCAGATATATTAAGTTGGTTTCAATCAGATTCTAGTATGTGGGCTAATAGCTTACTATGCAGAATATGCTTCAAAGAAGCTTTTAACAATCAATCAAAAGAGGAGAAAATGAAATGGGGGTTTTATGCTGATAGGCAGAAAAAACGAAACTCTTGAATCAATTAACAATTCGATTCAACAGAATGTAAGTCGCTGGGGAGTATCTAACGAAATGAATGAGAAGATTATGACAAATATCGTTGGATTACAAATTAAGAAAATAAGACTTATAAAACACAAAACGCAAACTAGAGTTGCAAATAAACTTTCAGTAAGTTTCCAGCAAGAACAGAAATACGAGAAAGGAACTAATGAATGTAGATTTGTAAATCTTAAAAAATTAAGTGAGTATTTTGGAGTAGATATGGAATATTGGACAAGACCACTTGATGAAAGTAATTGTAAATTTTTAACTAAGAGAGAGGTAAATGGATATGACAAATATAACGAACAAATTCGGTAATAATATTGCTTACAATTCAAAAGCAAAAAGTTATAGGTATTATGTAGATGGTGAACCAAAATCAAGTGTAACTACTGCTATTGGAAAATATACTAGACCTAATTTGGAGAATTGGTATAAAAAGAATAGAGATGAAACATTTAAAGAACTAATGCTTGAAGAAAAAAAACCTTTAAATGAGATTAATAAATTTATAGCAAGAGTAAAACAAATTTGTGATGCTAAAGAGTCTTTTGGTAGAAATGTTGGTACTGAATTACATGAATGGATTGATTTATTTTTAAAAAATAAAAATCCTGTAATACCATCAGATCAACCCTTAAAAAGAATGGCAGAAAAATTTACAGAATTTTGGAAAAAACACAAATTTCAAGTAATTGAAAGTGAATTACCATTGTATAGTAAAAAATTTGATATGTGTGGTACAAATGATGTAATTGTAACAAAACCATCTTGGAAAGGTCAATTAGCAGTTCTTGATTGGAAAACAAGTAAAGATTATAAATTTGAAAATTGTATTCAAGTTGAAATGTATAGAAGATTTATAGAAGAAACTACAGACTTTAAAATACAAAAACTAGCAATTGTTAATATTCCAAAAGAAGATGGCAAACCCTTATCTTTTTTTGAAATTGATAGAAAATTAATAAAAAGCGGTAGATATTTTAAAGCTTTTGAAGCTATCAAATGTTTATTTGATACCGAAAGTCAATTTAAAGAAGATCTAAAAAAATGGAAAAAGGAGAATAAAATCAATGTTTAAAAGAAACTTTAACAAAGATGATTTCGAAACTCATAAGTTAGAAATTACATTAGTTCATAATAAAGGTAAATGGGATTATAAAAGTTTGCCTAAAGTAAATATGTGGGATTCAACTGCAAAAAAGAAATACTCCCCTTATGAGTTTGATAAGTGGTTACAAACACCACATATTAGAGGTATGATAGAAAAGGGTGCAAATTTAAAAATCGCTACTTATGATTATGAAGATACACCTACTAAACCACAATATGATGATGGAAATAGAAGAAAAGTAGTTTTTTATTTTAGTGCTTTAAAAAATCAACCAGCTAAACCAATTGATGGAATGAAACCAATCGGTCAAGCTATGCCACAATACAAAGAAGTGCCAATGACCCAAGCACAACCATCAGCACCAGATAACGCAATACCTGTCCAAAAAATAGAGGATATGGATGACGAAATACCATTTTAATTATGACAGATAAATTACAAGAACAACTAGACATGAAAGAAAAACAAATTAAGTTTTTACAAAAAAAATGTCGAGATGCTGGTAACTTAATAAATGAGTTAAAATTAAGACATGAAAGAGAAACACAATCTCTTAAAAATGTTATTGATATGAAAGAAGTTCAAAACTCTGAATTAAGAAAAGTTAATGACGACCATAAAAAACTTAATGGTGAACTTAGAAAGGAAATAAGTAATCTTAAAAAAGAAGCTAAAGATATGTTGCAATATCCATGAAAAAAATATTAATAAGTATAATATTTATATTTATGTTAGCTTCATGTAGTAAGATTGATTTTGACCCAACTACTGCAACAATAAGATATTTATTAACAGGAGATAAAAAATGAACACACTAAATAGTAGAGAAGCATATATAGTTATGGAAAAAGCCGCTGAAGATTGGTCTAAGTGGATTGAAAAAGTAATACTATTAGATAATGGTAAGAAAGCTATGTTTGCAAAATGTTTTCTTAAATACAAACTTGATACAAAAACAATTATAGAAGCAGAACATAAAGCAAGATTAGACCCTGAGTATGATGCAGTAGTAAAAAGTTTAGCACACGCAGAAAAAGAACTTATAAGAAGTAAATTAAAATATAATAATTTAGATAGATATTCTTCTATGAAACAAACAGAAATGAAAACAGATGTTAAGTTAGCAAATAAACAAGAGGGTTAATGTTTGACTATTTCAAAGCCATCTAAATTTGTTTTTTCAGTTATTGGTTCTATTTCGTAATTATAATCCACAAGCTTAACATCATCAAATTGTGATAATTCTCTAATGAATGATGATAGCTTAATTAGACTTGGGCTTTCATCAACAAACCTTAGACAAATAAAATGTCCATATTCTGAGTAATCAGACTCCATTTTAAATTCAACATCTATAATAACTGCATCTCGTATCATAGATTCTTAATACAGATATTTGAGAGATATTTATATTACTTTTTTCCGTTACGAAATATTTGAGTTCCTTTTATGCCATATATTGAAGCAACAACAAGAATCCATAAATTTGTGAACCAACTAGGAAGTGTTGAAAAATAATCAAAGAAAAGTTTTACTTTATCCATAGCACTTGGGTCATCACTTATTACTGCCCAAGCTAATACAACAATCGGTGCAGATAAAATAATTAATACAAATTCATCTTTCCAATCTGATTGTCTAGCTTCTAATAATTTACCTTGATATGCTTCCTCACCTTTTGCCATCTTTTCTGCATGATGATATTGGGCATCAGCCATTCTCATTTTTGTTTCTTGTCTTTTTTTGTAAATATGAGAAGCCGCATTTAAACCTAATTTTATTGCACTAAACCACATATTATTCTTCTATCAATTCTATTCCAAGATCGCAATAATGCTTTATCTTTTCGTATTTACTTTTTAATGATTCTCCCTTTTTATTTCTAACAGCATATTTCACAATATTACCATCTATCCAATTTAACTCATTTCCTAAAATAAACTCTGAAACTTGATACTTTAAATTTTTGTAATGGTTACCACCACTTTGCCTATCAATGGCTCTCTCTGTTGAGATATGGGCTTTTAATGTACCCTTTTTGTTCCTCATACAAGCTTATTAATCCAATTACCTTTGTTATTCAAGACCATAGGTAAAAGTCTTGGTATTCCATCAATAATAATACCACAACCTAGAATAAACCTTGTTTTGAAGTTCTTAGCATATGCAAAAGCTAATGATTTCTGATTTATCAAACAACCAACATTCATAGCAAAAAATAGGTTATCAGGATTAGCCCACCAAGATATAACAAACTTAGTATGATAGTGACCTTGAACTGCTGACATACCCATAGTTTGAGATACTTTTAATACATCTGCTGATCTTCCATGTGTAAAAAAACATCTTTGTTTATTAGGTAGATCAAGTGTTAAATCATCTACCCACTTCCATTTTTTTGTACCTAAAAAATCACCATAATCTTTTAGAAACTCTTTACTCATTCCATATTTTAATGCTCGTCTATAAACTAAGCTAGAATGATTAGATTCTACTTCTATCATTTTTGGATATATAGACTCTAGTTCTTTTACATATTTTCTTGATAGTTTTAGTTCATGTCCAGCAGAATATAAATCAGGGTCATGTGTGTGCATATTGATAGCATGAAAGTCTAATAGATCACCAATATTTACAACAAAATCAGGTTTATATTGTTTCTTAATTTCTTTTAAAAATTCTATTGAGTCTTTGTGATGATATGGAATGTGGAGATCAGATATAACAAGTATTCTCTTATAGGTCATATAAGACCTATACAACTATTTGGTGAGTAAGTAAAGTAATTGACCTAAAACTAAAAGACCAACAGCACCTAAACCATATAAGATTCTGTCTATGTCTTGCTTCATGTGATGTAAATGGTTTTTAATTATTAAATCTATTTTTTGATTTACTAATTTTATTCTACCATCTATTTCTACAAATTTTTCTTTACTCGATTTCATTATTTTTTTCGCTTTCTTCTAAGGTCTGTATCATGTTTTCTACTTCCACGCAAAAAACTATTTACACGACCCATTGACCAAGAAGCCATTGATGTACGAGGTCTTGAACCTGAACTTAAAAAAGCACCTTGACCTCTACGATATACTTTCTTTAAATCACCTAATGTAATATTTTTTCTATTTTTTGCTTTTGCTCTAAGTGTTGAAATAACTCTAGCAGATAATGGTTTTCTTCTAACAGCCATTACTTATACCTCGCTTGGAACATTGATCTTGGAATTTTTTGGCCTCTTTTATAAGCTTCTGACATAGCTTTAATAAGATTTGCTCTAGCTGATCTTTTACCACCTTTAAGACCTGATAAATATTTTTTAGGTAAATCAGTTTCTTTATCTTTTGGTACTTTTCTTCTTTTTCTTTTTTTTGACATTTCTTCTTTTCTTTCTCATTGGAAATTTGTCTATCATTTCTTTTAAAGTAGTTGATGTTGTAAATCCAATCATCTTTTTTTCTTTCTCTTTTTATGTGCAGAGTTTTTCATTAACCGCCCATCTGGCATATAGTGATACCCTCTAGGCGGTTTTTTTCTTGATTTTTTAACCATTATCTTTTTCTTTTATTCATTTTTGGTTTCTTAGCTTTTTTCTTCTTCTTCTTCATTCCGCCATGAGAACCTTTTCCTGTATGATAGGGCATTATTTCCTCGCTTTCTTTTTAGTTTTCTTTTGTTTCTTCAATATAGCTTTTTGTAAAGCCATTGGAAGTTTCTTTTGTTTCTTTGTCAGCATATTTTCTCCTAGTTTGCAAATTTACCATCTCGCCATTTTGCGTCAGGTAGATTGTTTGTATAGTTTTTTCCATCAAATGTTAAGACTTGTTTTCTATTAGAACCCTCTTTGAAACTACAATGAATCCAACCAGCATTAGGGTCATCTTCTTTCCAATATTCTAATATAAGTTGGTCAAAATCTGTATTACTTTGAATCCAATATGCGACTTGCAAATTAGATATACCAGCTATCTCAAAATCTGCGGCTTCCCCTTTTGTATGTTGTGATGTTGCTTTTGAACCAATAGCTTCACATAAAGCTGGGCTTCTATAACCTGATGTTATTGTGATTGGTTTATCAAACTTTGCTCGTACAGGTTCTAATACTCCATAACATAAATCTGTAAGATTTTTTATTTCTCCACTACCAGCTTTATTTTCAATACCCTTACGAGTAGCTGTCATTGATTTCTCAAATTCTTCTAATTTAAAATGTTTTGATAATTGCATAACTACCTTGCGTTTGTTGGTACACCATTAGAATTTACAAAACTGCTCTCGCTGAAAGCCATAAAAATGTATGTTCCACCTGAAGCATTAAATTCTTCATCACTTGATTTAATTTTTATTCCATTTGAAAGCATATCTATTGCTTTTGCTGAATCAACATTTTCAGTAGCAGTTGTATCTGCTCTTAATTTTTCATCAGTTAAATTAAAAGTGCTTCTTTTGTTGTCAAACATATACCAATTATTTGTAGTATCAGTTCTTTTACCCATCACCCAAGCTGGTCGAAATCCCAAATGAATATAGACTCCATCAGTTGAACCATTTCCTGTGTAGCTTCCAAATTTTGAGTAGCCTTTTTTTTCTGCGAAGCAGTAGGCAATAATATTATCTGTACTATGATTAGTAGCACCATCTCCACTAGTATGAACTGAATATACACTTGAAGTTGGGTCTGTATCTCCCCATTCATTTGTAGTTGATGAAGCAGAATTAGAATTTAGTAAAGTTTTTTTATCATTAGCTGTTGCAAGACTACTATGATAAACAACCCAGTTTCCATAAGTTGCTCCACCATCTGTTCTATTTTTTGAAATAATTACATTTGGTGCAACTCCTAACCCATGACCAACTGTCTGTGATGCTGAACCATTGGAAGTATAAGACACAATACTAAATCCAGCAGTAGTGTTAGCAGATACAGAAGTTGTTATGCTTCCATCTGTGTTTGATGCAGTTCCATTTGCAGCCTTCCAATTCCAGCTGACATAATTTTTGCCACTTTCATTTAATTCTCCTCTGTATGTTATATCAAAACCATTACTATTAATTGCATTTACTCCTGTAGTTTGATCTGATTCTGCACTAGTGGCATTTGGATGAAGATTAAGATAATGATTATTGCTACCTTTTCCTCTTACACTATCATTAACAAAATGATAATCAGTACCATTTCTTTCTTTTAACCAAATCCAATCGGCAGTAAATCCTGTTCCTGTAACAGATTGATTTGAACCTGTACCACTATACAAAACAGTATTAAAATAAATTGTTGGGTCGTCTATAGTTGTATAAGCCATTAAAGGTCTCCTTTAATTTTTTTATATGAACGAAGTGAATATGAAACCATTATCCAAACTCCGCTAGGTTTTTTGTGTTTAAAGAATAATATCCACTAGGTACTGCATACTCAAAATTTCCATAGCCATTACCATCTGTGTTGCTAGATGAAATACTAAATGATGGAGAGCCAAAATTAAAATCTCCATAAGTACCACCACCACTTGATGCTTCAACTTGTAATCCAAAAACAACATTAGAATTAGATGCAATACCAGAAATATCTATACCATTTGAATTTGTAGCTGGATTTGCAGAGTTTTGCCAAGTTCCATTTTTACCAAAATATAATTTTTCATTATCCATATCCACAGCAATAGAGATAATATCTCCAGCAGCAAAAGTTGAGTAAGTTGCTATGCTTGAACCATTATTATAAATTACACCATTTGCGTAATAATAACCCCAACCCTCACTCCATTGACCGGGAAAATTTTGATTTTCTCCAGATTGACCCTCTGCTTGTTGAGAATTTAATGTTGAAATTCCTGCTCTAAATACTGAACCAGAGGTCATTTTTATTTCACAATACCATTTTCCACTTGAAACAGCAAAATTAGAATATTGAGTTTGTGCTTTATCATTTAAAGTATTTGCAACTCTTAAATTACCCTCTGATAATGCTGGTACTGTTGCACCTAAAGCGTGTTGTAAAGGATTTAATGTTGCAAAATTATTTGTGCAGGTATCTATGCTCTGGTCTACTGCTGTAAGGTTACTTACTGTCCAATCAGTTCCACCATTTGCATCATTACCTAAATTACTACTATCTTCAAAATCTAAATAAAATCCATTATTTCCAAAGGTTAAACCAGATACATCTATTGGTTTCCATATTGTTGGACTATCAGAATCAAATTCTCCAAATTGATCTGCGGCTAATGCTTGACCATCAATAAATACAAATTCTGCTAAATAACCACTAAAATCTCTTGTACTAGAATCATTACCAATATAATTTGCTATGGCACTATTCCATTTATTTGCTTGATTTTGAGTGTATTCATTAGTAGTTGCAAAAGATGTTTCCTCAACACCATTTACATAAAATTTAGTTGCTGGAGAACTAAGTGTAGCATCACTTGAAATTACAATATGATACCAAGCAGATACATCTCTAAACTTTCTATTTGTTTTTTTCTGCATAACATAACTATCACTTTGTAAATCTAAAATTTCAAGTTGATCGTCAGTTCTAAATAGCAACATTCCTCTATTTTGAGTATTAGTGAAAGATGTCATTATTGCATCTTCAACACCTAATTCAGTTCTTTTAAGCCAAAAAGAAATTGTCCATTTATAATTGTTAGTTGGAGTGCCTAAAGTTCTATTTAAACCATCATCACTTGAATCTTCAAACCTACATGAGTTAGCTACATCATATCCTGTAGTTGCTGTTGCT
>CAACVF010000187.1_pt1 | contig 13470 bp, 25 predicted proteins | sample 2381781 | NCBI WGS metagenome assembly CAACVF01 (sample SAMEA5211967, study PRJEB30684) | marine metagenome | biome: Marine; feature: Epipelagic; material: Water | collected 2015-10-15 | depth 60 m | reverse complement strand
ACTTGTATGATGAGAGACTTATCCCCTTGGTCTCGGTTTGAGGATATTAAAGCCTTAACGGGCTTATTATAAGTATACAGAGGTTAGACCGAACCTCATGAACATAAATTATTTATTGAGCGCAGCAATAGTTCTGGCTAGTCTCTGTTTAACAAGTACTCAAATTCAAGCTATGACTGATGAATCTCGTCAGGAAGTTATTAAGCTTATCTATTGTGATGACTTTTTTAGCAAGCCTGAAAACCGACATATTAGAGATAAATTTATTAAAAAAATTCACCAAAACCAAGCGATGGCTGAAGACTACATAAAAAACTGCTCATAAAAAAACCCGCACTTGGCGGGAAAGATTTATTTAGTGGGCTTGTTTAACTTTAGTAAAAGTTGGACCTACTGCGGCAATTATTTGTGCCTCATGAAGACGGATTTCTTTTTTTAACCGTCTTCTAATGTTTGGTAGTTGATTCATACTGCTTTCTCCTTCTTTATAGATTCATAGTGGTACGCAGCACCACGGTATGTGTGAGATGCTCCACCAACACGAGTTAGTTTTGCAGATTTCTTTTCTGATGGCTGGTAAACGTTACCGCGATAAGTTAAACGTGGCATGGTGTGCTCCTTAATTGCTTAATTTAACTATACACTTTTTGTAGCGCTTTATACAGTTTATGCGGATACATTAAATCTTAAAAAATTATTAAGATTTATAGAGGAAGGAACCTCACCGCCATTTCTCGGCAAGGTTCGCAATTACCAGACACAAGAAACAGTAAAAATTGTGTCTTCCTCTAGGGTCTGACACTGTTCTTCTACGACCCATGGGTATAATAAGAGTTATTCTCTTGTTGTCGTGAGTAAAAAGACCAAGCCAAAGCTCATTGGAAGAGTCTCAAGCGACTCAGGGGTTATCTCTGTGTTAGACCATACTCATCTTTATGTAAATGAATGCGGAAGAGTGAACTTACCCAAGTACAATCTCTATACTGCTATTGATACAGAGATCGGTGATGGAGAGTTCCAAATCTACGAACTACGAGACACTGAAGGGAAATTACGCAGAATCGTTATTACCATCGACTAAATATTTAGATCCTGAAGTAGAGCCATGTAAATGGTTAGGTGCAGTCTTAATAGATTTATTAGAACAAGATACCGAAGAATCAAAAGAAGCTCTTAAGTGGGCTTTTCCGCGAATGGCGCAGTGGCTAGAACCGGGGATAGTAGATCAGTTATTTGCTCCATGGATAGAAGAGTATCTTGAACTTTTGGCCGAACAAGAAAGCAGTCATAGTAAGAAGACCCAGTAGTACTAATTAATTTATCGTCAGGTACAACAGGAATAATTTTAAATTGTTTCCTTACAGGATCACGAGGAAATGGAGGACGATACCAAATAAATTCTAAATTCTGATAATTAATACCAACCTCAGGATGTCTTTTTATCCATCGTTTAAATGCCCAAAATTGTTTTTCTGCATCCTGTGAACTACATACCGCAGATAGTGCATCACCTGGCTCTATTCGCCACCTCATTCTCAAGATTTCTTCGTAACCTTTACGTAAAGCTTTCAACCCAACTCGTCCTGTTAATTTACTTTTTAATGAGCGAGCACGTTTATTTTTTCTCATGCGATACCAATCATTTAATTGTCGATTTGATTTACCAATAGCAAAAGCAATGTTCCATATATAAAAGCCACAATCATATTCTTCTACTGGTTCTAAGAAGACTTTACATAAATGATCATCAACCCAAAATTTAGAGCTTGTAAACTTGCGGCGTACTCGTTGAGTCATTGTGGAAGAACTTTTAAAACTCATTCAAACAGACCCACAACTTTGGGAAATAGTTGAACAATTAAAACATCAAGATGAAGAACCTATGGACTTCTTTTTGAATGTTGCAAATATGTTAGCTGTTGAATTTGAAGATCTGCATAGAACAGATCTAAGTGACAAATTAGCAGCACTATTTGGCGGATTACCTGAACCTGCTTTTAAAATGGTTCCTCTCCTACTTCATGTAGCTTTAGACATATTTTTGATGAGGGCTATCCCTAATCATGAATCTATAAAGGACTAAGCCATGCAAATTGGTTACGTCTTATATGATCCTGAGACCTTAAAGGTGCTCTGCCTTTCAAAAGGAAAGAGAGCCGTTGAACTTATTGATATTAAAGAAGAAGGCAGTTTAGAACGAGCACTCTGTCTAAAAGATCTAACTTCGATCAAAGATCTTTACGAACGGTTTAAAAAGAATGACATAACCAATAATCTTGATATAGTGAACATCGCTAAGCTACTTAAACATCAGAAGTAGATCATGCTTCGATACGTACTTGACTGTGAAACAAATGGTCTGCTCCACGAACTGGACAGAGTTCATAGTCTGGTGCTCAGAGATATAGATACAAATGACGTTATTAGTTGTGCAGATCAGGAAGGATATGAACCTATTGAAAATGGATTGTATTTAATAAGTCAGGCAGATTTACTTGTCTTTCATAATGGTATTAACTTCGATTTAAGAGCATTAAAAGCTGTTTATTCACATTTTAGAAAGAAAAAAGAATGCATTCTCTGTGACACATTGATTATGAGTCGTGTTCTATGGCCAGAGATGGAGACAGTTGATGAACAAAAATTCTCTCATATTGATTCAAAATACAAAGGTAAACATTCTTTAGGAGCGTGGGGAGCAAGATTAAATGTAAATAAATCTGATTTCCCAGTAGAGACTGGTGCAGATAAATGGGACAAATGGACACCAGAGATGCAGAAGTACTGTGAGAATGACACCTTAGTATCGCTAGAACTATATAAATATTTTCAAACTCAAGAACTAAGTCCTACTTGTTATGAATTAGAGCATAGTTTTGCAATTATCATGGCATTACAGGAGAGTTTTGGTTTTCCTTTTAATGAAAAAGCAGCTTTTGCTTTAGTCAACACATTAAAAACTAAGAGACAAGAGATTGATGATGAACTTCAAGCGACATTTCCGCCGATTACAGAGGAAAGAATTTCGGAGAAAACAGGAAAAAGACTTAAGGATAAAGTTACGGTATTTAACCCAGCTTCAAGAAAACAAACAGCAGATCGACTACGGAACAAATACTCTGACATCAAACTCGGCAAGACAGAGAAAGGTAATACGAAACTTGATGATGACGTATTGGAAATCCTTGGTAAAAAATACCCAGAAGCTGCTCTTTTAGCTAAATATCAATTATTGAATAAAAGATTAGGGCAAATATCTGAAGGAAAAGAAGCGTGGGTAAAACATAGTCAGAAATTTAAAGATGGAAGAATACATGGCTCAGTAATAACAAACGCTTGTGTGTCAGGGAGGTGTAGTCACCGAGGTCCGAATGTTGCTCAAATTCCTAGAGTTGGTCAACCTTATGGAGCAGAGTGTCGTGCGCTGTTCTATGCCCCTTATGGGTGGGTGCAAGTTGGTGCAGATGCCAGTGGACTAGAACTACGTGCATTAGGTGCTCAGCTGGCTTACTTCGACGATGGAGAGTATGCAAAATTAGTTAGTACAGATGGATTTGATATACATACATATAATGCAAAATTATTTGGAATATTTGATGGTAAAGGAGATATAAGTAAAAATACGAGAGAGCTTGCAAAGACTATGATCTATGCAGTACTTTATGGGGCGGGTGCAAAAAAATTAGGTAACATTTTAGACTTCTCCTTAAGTGAACACGAACAACAAGATTTAGGTAGAGAAACTATAGATACTTTTTATAAAAATTTACCAGCAATTAAAAAATTAAAAGACAAAGTTGATGAAAGAGTAGTTCAACGTGGTTACTTAACTGGTATAGATGGAAGACATTTACAGATAAGGTCTCGCCATTCAGCATTGAACCAGCTGCTGCAGTCAACAGGTGCTATTTGTGTAAAGAAAGCTACGTGTATCCTTTACAAAGATTTACATTTAGCAGGACTTAAATGGGGATGTCATTTTGCTTTTGTTGCTCACATCCACGATGAAATTCAAGCGCTAGTAAAACCTCAACACGTTTCCGTGTACAAAGATCTAGCAATAAAATCTTTTGAAAAAGCAGGGGAATACTTCAACTTAAAATGTCCTTTAACTGGTGAAGCTAAAGAAGGTAAAAATTGGATGGAGACTCACTAAATGCAAAACAAAAGACACCAAATTAAATCTTCTTGGTATTACATTTTTTGGGGATTAATGTCAGCATCTGTAGTTGCAGGACAACTTTATGTTGGGTCAGGCTATAGAGAAATGTCAGAATCGTTTAAACAAATGATTATACGAGTTGATTCTCTTTCAGTTTCTCCACGCATACGTTGAGGCATGTTTCTTCATCATCATCTAAATAACAGTAAGAAATGCATTCAAAGTAAGTTTCAACTGGGTCATGTGTGTTCATTTCAAAACTTTAACTCATCTGGTACTAAAAACACCTTGAGTAAAAATTCTTAAAAATATAAATATGGATAAACACGACATACCTTTCTTAGGTGATTTTTATACTAAAACTGAAGTAGACGCCATGGTTGCAGCTGCTGTGGATGAGGCTAGAGCAATAGACGAAGCTTCAATGGCAGAGCACAATTTCAAGGCAACAATTATTAGTATGATTCTTGGATTTGTTTGCCTAGCATTATTTTTAGATGGGACTTTAAGACTGCTTGGAATTATTCCTCCTTTTTTGGATATTGATATAAGTATTGTTGACAAGATTGCAGATAAAGTAGAAACAGAAGTCCTTCCTTTAATTAACCAAGCTAAAGGTTACATTCCAAAAATTTAATGAAAAAATTATTATTACTGACTCCTTTGATATTACTTAGCGGATGCAATATATCTGGTGGTATGGGTAGTGTTGACTGGTCTATGCCTGGGGACGCTGAAGAATACAGTTGTGAAGAGGCAGGTCCATTTGCCTCCTCATATTGTGCTACGGGTGAACACCCTGATCTATGTGATTGTTAATTAAGCTTTTATTTTTCCTCTTCTTATAAGACTCTCTATCAACCTCTGATCATTATTTAAATAGTCTGTCATTTGCTTTTTCTTATCTAATGCTTCATTTGAAAATTCTGATTTTCCTCTAGCCATTCTAAATAACTCATCATAAAGAGCATTAGAAACTTCATCTTGTATTGCATCCTCAGTTGAATAACGAATCATATTACTGTCATCAAGACGCTCTCCTCTTTCTTTAGCACCTGATTCATGTAAACCAGGGCTGTATGCATCGCGTAGAGATCCACTTCCTACAGGAGTAAAATCATGAGGCTCTTCTGTATCTGTGTAACGAATAATATCACCTCTAGGATCAACCATTGAATGTGCAACTAATGAAGGATCACCTTGTTCCCTTGCAAGTTGTGCTAAAGCTGCTGCTAAAAGCTCATCTGAATCAGAATATGCCATATATCGTGTCTCTAAGTAAATATCTCTTGCTATTTTAAACGAAGTAAGTACAGTAGACCTGCTGTTATAACTGCCATGCCACCTCGCACTAAAAAAACCGAAACTCCTGATGAGATCACTACCACGGAACTCATCGATTTAGAACGAGGTTATAACGACCTTAGAAATCTTGCTGATGAACAGCTAGATAGGATTCATACAATCCTTAAGGCTCGTCTTTCAAAATCCCTCAACGTTTAATTATGAATTTAATTACAGCGGCAGCAGTTTACACAGGGGACGACACCACAGTTAGTGGTCTTCGTACAATGCGCCTTGCAATAGCAGGTACTGGAAAAAAACCAACTCCTATACCTCTTTTTGTATTACCTAGTTTTGCAGCTGGTGATACATGTGCAGCTGGTGCATTTGAACCTGAAACAACTCTGCTAATTAATGGTCGCCTATACCCTCATGAAGATGGGAAAATGTATGTGGTACCTACACAACCAATACAAGCGGTACCTACAGGTACAGCATTTAACCAAGTTTACCTAGCTGGTGGCGTTGGTTTTATTGGTGAACAATATAGAGACGATGCATTTAACTTTGGTTTAATGTGTCAAGCTCCACCACAAAAGACTCTTGGCCATACTTGGCAAGACAGCCTTGGTTTTAGAATCGAGAGCTGGAGAGACGATGCAGAAAGGATGAAAAAATTCCTTTTCGTTGGTCGTCAAGTTGCCATGGGCGGTACTTTGAAATTTGAATGTTGGACTGGCAAAGACAATGTCACAAGACATAACTATAAAATCAGAGTACGAGCTTCTCAATACTCTTTCTTTGGTAAAAATAAAAAAACTGAAGAGCTAGAGAAAAAAGTTGATGAAGTTCTAAACGCAATTGAAAAGGAAGCTCCTAACTTTGCAGAGTCTCCACATCAACAAGCGATTGCCACGTCAAACTCTAAACCTAAAAAGGCAAAAGAGGTTGATGATGGGATTCCCTTTTGATAACCTTGTAACGCTGGTAGATCCAGCCCAACCTAACTGAACACCCTGAACTACTTATGTCTGTATTAGACCGTTTTAAGGACACTGAAAAATACCCACGCCAAATGCGTGAACTTGGTATGCTCCTGATCCTTAACAGAAGAAAAGATCCTGGAATATTCCTAAAGGATACTCACGCTGACCGTTGCGGTTGGTTTGGTAAGCCTTCTCAATTTCCTGATGCTGAACACACTGAAGAAGAATTTGGTGGAGGAACAATTGAAGAAGGGATTCTATTCCGCACACCTCGATTAATTATTTTGCGTGGTGGTTATAAGGACGATCCAACTTTCGTTGAAAACAGCGAAGAAAAAGGTGCTATTGAAGGTCTTTATGGAGACATGAATCACCTATGGGACACATGGAAAGAAAACAATCCAGACAAGCCCGTACCTTATAGAAGAAGACGTCTTGTTCTCTGCTATTTAGTAGATGCAAAAGGTGCTCCTGTTCATAAGAAGCCTTTGATTTTATCTTGCCATGGTGGAGCTGCTAGGCTTTTATGCCAAAAGTATTCTCAGTTCTTAGAGCAACTAGAAACTGCCTACGCTAATCACACTGGTGATAAAGCAGCACAAGGTTTTGGTGAAAAGATGTGCTCTTCTGTTATATGGACACCTACCTTCGGTAGTGAGAAATATGGCGACAAGAGAAAATCTGATATTGCTGTTCCAGAATCATGGGAAGCTCCTGATGAGGATAATATTTTAGACTTCTGGCCTAAAAAAGCAGCAGACATTGACCATATTGAAGAGGTTTGGGAAAGTTGCCCACCAGAGGTATACGCCAACAAATACTTCAAGCAGTGCGAAAAAGAAATTGGGTTCCACGCTCTAAAACCGGGCGTAGATATTACTAACCCTGTCCTTCCTGCAACGAATCTTGGTGAAAGAGATGAAGCAGGTGCTTTAGTTGGTGGACTGACCTAAGTCTTTCCTGAATCTAAATAATTAGCGGAGAGCTTTAACTGAGCCTTCTCCGCTTTTTTTATGATTTCTTTTGCTTGTTTCCTAGATGTACAATTTTCTGCTTTAGTTGCAAGCTTTACCAATTTGGTGTGTTGTTTTGTTGGATTCAAAAATTAATTACTGTGAGTTTTTGTGACTATATCAGACGTTTGGCCTTTTGCTAATTGTTTACACAATCCACGTATTATTGCTTGACGTTGCATTGTAATCATTAATAAGTTTAATGCAGCCATTCTTAATTTTGCTGGGTCTTTTATTGATACTAACTCTCTAGAAACGGACTCCATTGTAAATTCGTCTTCCAGTGAAGGAGCAATATCTGAGGGCTCGAAAGGTACTTCTGTAATTTTGAAATTTTTCATAGGCGCCTATCTCATATATAACAGTCTACCTATCCTGATTGACAGACACCGTACAAACACTAAAATTTACGCAGAAAGTATAAACTAAATGGCAAAATCTAGTGGGTCTGATGGAACAAGATCTATACAGGCATACCCTAAAAAAACATCTATAGGTGCTGGTAGACGCAAAAACGGATCTTACAAATTGAAAAGCCAAAAAAAATATAGAGGACAAGGAAAATAATGGCTGATAGAGCAACTTATCTGCAATTGTTGGAGCATGGTCAACAAATAGATTTTCTTTTAAATTCTCCTGAAATTGAAGAGGATGAAAAAAAAGAATTAGCTTACATATGGGACTCTTTAAAATCTAGAGAGGAGTCAAAATTTGATGCAATAATTGGAGTTATTAAAGAATGTGATAAGCAAATTGATAACTTAGATCAAGAAATAGATGAGCTTAAAACAAACCAAGAACACTGGAAAAAGAAGAGAGAAAACATTATTAACATAATTAAATTGGCATATGAGAAGAGGTTAATAAGCTCAAAACCAACTGGTAATAAATATCAAGCCACAATTAAAGCAGTACGTTCTAAATTAATCCCTAATTTTGATATGTGGACTGACAAAGATAAAAAGAAATTTGGGCTGAAAAAAAGCACAATAATAAAAAGAATTTTTAATAATAAAATTATTCAAGAAGAAACTGAGGATTTACCAGATAAAGAAAGAATGAGAGAAATAATGGAAGATTTTCCAGAAAATGGTCCATCTCCCGCTAAATTAGTTAAAAGAGTCTCTTTGGCATACCGATTAAGAAAGAGAATAAAGAAAGGTATATAAATTGAAGCTAAAGTAAAGGTATGACTGAAGAAAACATGACTACAAAAGTAATCTGTCCTTTTTGCAAAAGGGTTCACAAAAAATCTGAACTATGTGAGTGCAGAAGAAACGAATGGACTGATCCAAATTTATTTGATAGATAAACCTTGAGCTTGGTTTAGGGACGATAATCTATTCTTGTTGTTGCGTTGCCATAGTGAGAACTCAAAAAAAACTTAAATACCGTGGTGGTCCTTCTGAAATACTGGAGTCACTGACACATGCGGATTATGAAATTAAAAGTTTAAAACATGGCAATACTGGTCATGTTCTATACAAATTTCCTAGTAAGGCACATGATTGGGAACCTTGTTGGACAATGGATTTACAGACCGCAAAAAACGGAGTTGAAAAATATAATCAATATTTAGGGAAAAAAGAAAAGTATACAGAGTGACATACCCGTAGAATCAATCCTGTACTAAATTTGGAAATCAAATAGTGGTTAGGCCATTAATGACAAACCTCATGGATGATCTTGCAAAAGAAATCCATAATTATCTACTAGAAATCTCTACAGAATTTGAAGGGAAACACCTTGTACTGATACCAATTACTGAAGTCGTGAAGAAATTTGGACGCAATCATAGGACTATTCAGCGTCGGATACATGCATTAAAAGATGAAGGACTACTAGACCCTGTGATAAAAAGGAATACGATAGCTTTATACCACATTCACAATTTGGATGAATAACCATGCCAGAAAGTTCGACGCCCGATCCAAATCTTGATCATTTGGATTTTTTACTCTCATCCTTTACTGATAATGGGAAATCTCTTAGAGGTTTTGTCAATAATCCTCAGGAACTCTCCATTTGTATTTTGACCGCTGGTTTACTGGCTAACTCAAAATTAATGATTGGTCCTGACGATGCTATTAAGTCTGCTTTTGATATCCATGCAAGGATTCAAGCCCATGTAGGTCAATTTCAAAACATGCAATTTGCACAAAAAATTGATAATTGTTTTAACAATAATCCTGATGATCGTCCTCCAGAGGTAGAACACGATTAAAAATAGAATATAACCGTGCATGATTAAAAATGAAAAAACCAGAGTTAGTTTTAATTACACCTCAAGGTGGCACTGTTCATAAGTATCCACTAACAGGAGGAAAAACTACTTTTGAACGTTATCTAAGTTGTTATACAGGTAGTTGCAAATTTTTTAATGATATGGATGACGCAAAAAAGCACTTAGTTACCGTAGAACCTAAGGATTGAGCAAGATTAAGTAAGGTTATTCTCCTTAGAGCCGATATTAAAACTTTTTTGGATTATCGCTCTGAGGGTGACACTCGCGTCACAATTGATGGATCTCGGCATTACAAAACTCCATACGGTGCCTTACCTTCAGTAACAACAATTTTATCAGCTACCTCTGGTAGTAAAGCTGCATTAGAAAGATGGGCAAAGAAAAATCCTGGTGGAAGAGAAGCTGCTGCTGCTAGAGGAACAAAAGTACACTCTTTAATGGAAGAGTTTCTATTAGGTAGAGAAACTGATCCACAAATTAGTGATCCTGAAATTGCAGATTTTTGGAAAGGTTTACCGCAAAACTTAGAAAAATTAGAAAATATTGTATGGGCAGAAAATCCTAAAAACCCTGATGATTTTTCATGGGTAGTTGGAGGAGATGGTGTTTCACGAGTATGGCACCCAGGAAATAATAAAGATGAAAACTGGGGATGGGCTGGTACACCTGATATTGTTGCTGAATACAAAGGTAAAGTTGTACTTGGAGATTTAAAAACAAGTAATGGACCTTACTACGCTCGTTGGCCTGGTCCAGATACCCCAAAAAATTTGTATGGCATGAAACGAGCAGGCTTCATGAAATACTCTAAATGTCAAATGCAGATGGCAGCTTATGCCTTAGCTCTGGAACATACCGTAAATATTAAACCAGAATTAGTAATGACCTTTGTTGCAACAAGAAATGATACTCAAGTTTTTGTTATACAGAGTTCAACAATAGAAAAATATAAAGAAAAATGGCTTGATGCAGTCAAAAAATATTACACAGAAATATTACCAGCTCAAGAAGCTGCAAAACTGGAAATGGATGCTGTAAACGAAGATAAAAAGACAGATTGATATCCTATAAATTAGAGATACAGAAAAATAAAAGAATAAAAAACTGGCTAAATAGGTAAAAACCGCTAACCTCAAGCTGGTGTCAACATCTTATTACGCGAACGAGACAAAACTGTGCCTACTGCATCACCAGAACAACAACCAAACTATCAAATTACAGCTGGAGAAATCAATCTTGATTTAATACCTCAAGACTGGGCTCTCACACCATTACGGGATAAAAGAGCATATCTTGCTGGCTGGACTTCTCAACCCTATACCATTGACCAGATAAAAACTGAGCTGCAAGATGGCCAAGCAACTGGCATAGGTTTAATTACAGGCCAATGGTCAAACGAAGGTGGACTTTTATGGGTAGATATTGATGGTCCAGAAGCTATACCAGAACTCGAAGAATTAGCTGGTGCTCCTCTTTCAGCAATTTTTCCTCCTACTTTAACTATTTCATCAGGTAAAGAAGGCAGACAAAGAATGCTTTACAGCGTTCCAACTCAAAAAATATCTTTATTACCAGATAAAGCAACAATAAAAATAGGCATTCCTTCTTTTGAAATTCTTTTCAGATCAAGACAGGGTGCAATCATGGGAAGCCATCCAGAAACTGAGGGATATTTTACGACGTCACATGGTGGTTTTGAGTATGCAAAAAATCCTCCAGAACTTCCAGAATGGTTATATGACGCAATTACAAAAGCTCATCCAACTACTAAATATAGAAAAACACCTAGACAAGGAATAGTTACTCAACAGATAAACCTAAATTACGAGGAAGGCTCAGAGTTCCAACAGGAAGAATTGCTTTCTGAAGCAAAAATTTATCTAGATCATCTAAGTGAAGATAGAGCTGTTGACTATGAAGAGTGGATCACAGTAGGAGCAGCCTTACATCAAATAGATGATTCTCTTTTAAAAGATTGGGTTGATTGGTCAGAACAAGCTCCTAATTTTCAAGATGGAGTTTGTGAACAAAAATGGAATACTTTTGAACGTCAAGAAGGAGGTCCAGCTCCAGAAAATGGTGCAGGCATTCATACTCTGAGAGCAAAAGCAAAAGAAGATGGTTATGTAGAACTTGGTGGGTTTGTAGTTGAATCTGCTGAAGCACTCGCAGAAAAAGCTAAAAAGTTATTTAAGAATGACAAGACAGAAATAAATGAAACCACTATAAATACTGCTCTTAAAGCAATTATGGGAGCACCGACTGAAAAAGAACAAGAAGAGATTAAAGAAAAAGTAAAAGGTAGAAGCAGACCAAAGACTCCACCAGCTTCAGAACTAGCTGAATTTGTTACTCAGATGGTCGTTGAATGTGGTTGGAGATATGATCCAAAATTCGACACCTTTATGTTTTATCAAAGTAGTAAAGGTACTTGGAGGAGAGAAGAATATAGACATGAATATAAACACTTCGTACAAGACCTCTTTTTAAGGGAAAATATTCCTACCCCAGGTGGCTTTACATCTCATTTAATCTCCGACGTAGTAAATCTTACGCAGGCTTACATCACTCACACCTACTGGGATGATGACCCTGATCGCCTAGCTTTTCATAATGGTGTACTTGAAATGAGTACAGGAGAATTTCTAGATCACGATCCTGAACATTATTTAACTTGGGGACTTGATTTTGACTATAACCCTAACGCAGATCCAGGACCGATTATCCAATGGCTTAGGAAGACTCAATATGGAGATGAGGATAGAGTTCAAGTTTTAAGAGCATGGCTAAAAGCTTGCTTGGTCGGACAAGGTCATGAACTACAGAGATTCCTTGAAATCATTGGGCCAGGAGGACGTGGTAAATCAACTTTTGCAAACCTTTGTTGTGCTCTAGTTGGTAATGGAAACTATGCAAGTACTACCCTCAATCAGCTCGAACAGAGCCGTTTCGAGATAGCATCGATAAAAGGTAAGCGACTCACTCTAATCAACGACTCAGAGCGTTACGGAGGCTCTGCACAGATCTTTAAGGCTCTTACTGGCGGAGATAATTTACGCTTTGAAGAGAAAAATAAAAACGTAGGGGAACCATTTGTTTACATCGGTATGGTCATGGTTTGCGCCAATGAGCCAATCCAAACAACCGACAACACATCTGGCTTGACTAGACGTCGCTTAACCGTGGAGTTTAATCGCTCTTTATGGGATAAAAATTCTGAGGCAAAGGAGATGATAAAAATGGAGAACGGAGTCGTAAAGGGCTTATGGAAGAATTATTTACCTGGGTTAGTGAACTGGGTTTTACAAATGACTACTCAAGAAATGAGAGAATATCTTCTAGATACATATGAAAAAGTTCCTTCATTGAAGAAGGTTAGAAATGAAATTTTATTAAATAGTAATAATCTTATTGAATGGTTACAGTCAGAAGTTGTCCACGAGCCTGACGCTGTTGCATCTGTAGGTAAGAAAATTCCTGCAGCAAAAGATGCCAAAGAAAGATATTGCAATAGTAGTTTTCATCTTTATGCAAGTTATTGTTCCTACTGTGAAGACACTGGATCAAAACCTGTAGGACAAAAAAGATTTATATCTTTACTTCTTGACTGTTGTAAGAATCAGTTAGCACTTAAGAATATTTACCATTTTACAAAGAAAGGAAGACCTTTTATAAAGGGTTTAGTAGTAAGAAGTTCTGATCAAAAACATACAAAATCCCCTACTATACTGCCAGAAAATAAATTGGCATAGGCAAAACCCTTGCAGTATCTAGGTTTCT
>CAACVF010000169.1_pt2 | contig 13472 bp, 12 predicted proteins | sample 2381781 | NCBI WGS metagenome assembly CAACVF01 (sample SAMEA5211967, study PRJEB30684) | marine metagenome | biome: Marine; feature: Epipelagic; material: Water | collected 2015-10-15 | depth 60 m | reverse complement strand
ATTTCTGCCAGCAGCTTTCTGTTGCCAAGATGAAATTCTTTTTGCTTAGAATCCATTTTTGCCAAGCTTGCATTTATTGTTAGCTGAGCATTTTCCCCTTTGTGTTTTCTTAATAGGCCTTTCATTTTCATGCCTGCATGTTTAAACCCCAAGGCCATAGTTGCCTTGTAAGCAACTTCTTCATTGTTAAACCTTGCCATCATGCGAGCATAAATGTTGTTTCTATTTAAAAGAACATCTCTGTTTTTCTGCATCTCTGTTTTTTGAGCATCAACATCTCTTTTGATTGCTCCTTCGATTATTTGCAAAGCAGAGTTTGGCATCTGCCCCCTGGACATTCCTTGGGCAAACGCACCAAGGGCAATAGCAATTGCCGCTGCTACTTTTGACCCAGTGGAAGAAAAGGCTCTGTTGGGGTCAATCTTGCTATTGTTATAATCTTCTTCTAGCTCAGCTGTACCCTTGTCGTAATCATCCAGCTTGGCTCTGTTGATTTTCTGCATGGACTCAAGGGCCCTGACCTGCCTGCCGTATGCCCTGTCTTGCTCATCAGCCAGCTCGTTTTCCTCAGAAAGCTGCCCCGCCTGTGCTTCTGCCAGTTTTTTCTCTGCCTTTCGCTGCGCACCATAGGCTGTATCTAGCTCTCGTTGACCGGCATAAATTTGCCCTCTTGCTTTGTCCCAATCAGACATCGGCTCTTCTTGAGGGGCGGCTTCTGCGGGTATGGTTGCGAAGTTGAGGTCGGTTGTGTCTGTTTCTGGAGCAGCCTTTGTGCTTTCGCCCATAGCAGCATATGTTTTTACAGCTTCTGTTGCAGAAATGTTTTGTTCTTTTGCAATTCTTAAAATTTCTTCAGCTCTTTGTCTGTCGGCCAACTGCTTGTCAGATTTTTTTTGAGCCGCCTCTTTTCGCTCTTGCTCTTTTTGTTTTGCCTGTCTTTCTTCTTCTTCTTTGACAAGTTCTCTTTTTAAAACATTTTCAGGCTTAATAAATTCCTGACGCTCTCTTGCTGCCGCCCCTAATGCCATAACTCTTCTCCCTTACCCGAAACTTCTACCGGCAGCTTTGCCAGCTCCGCCAAGAACACTCGCCCCTGCCACTGCTCCAGCCGGGTTGCCTCCAGTTACAAGAAATCCACCTACTGCCCCAACCGCGCCAAGAACTCCGCTCAAAACATCTCCCCAAAAACCTTTGCTTGCCTGTGAGCGCTGATAAGCCAGCTCCTGCATGCGAAGCTTTTTGTTTTCAGCCCGTGCTCTTCCTTGAATCAGAAGGTCTCTGAGGCTGTCATCTGCCGCTTCACGCTCAAGTTCGGTTGCCTCTGATAACTTGGCTCCGCCAATCAATTGAGTCGCTTGTGCGGCAGCCTCGCCGCTCCTAAGCCTTGCAGCCGAACGGAGCCCTGTTCCGCTCTGAGCCAAGCCTCTTTGTCCTGACGCCAGGGTCTCAATGGACTCTCTTGTCCGTCGTCTTTCGTCTGATTCAATTTCACCGCGAGCAATGCCAGAAAGCTCTGTGGCTATGTCAAACAAGCCCTCATCTTCGAGGCCAGCCGCCTGACGCTGTCTTGCGCCTTCTCTTGCATCCAGGGTTCTCTCATAGGCGCTCTTTGTGTAATCGCTTAAATCACTATAAAAAGTTCCAGCAGTTCCGCCCTCATCTTGCTGAAAATCCCTGGCGGCCAACTCCGTTGCTTTTTCTTCAGCGCTTTCATAGTCTTTTTCGGTAAGCTCTGGAGAATCAAGAGTATCCAAAAAGCTCTGTTCTTCTTCGGTGTATTCTGCCATTACGTCTCGCCTCCCATATCCAAGGCCTGTATGTCATAAAGCGACGCTCTTCCTCGTTTTCTGTTTTGAGCCTCAACTTCTCTTCTTGGGCGAGTTTTTTCTAATTCTTTTTCTTTAATTAACTCGTCTAAAAAAGAATTCTCATCTTCATCTTCAACCAGCTCATCAAGCAGGGATTCGGTATTTTTTTCATCCCTATAAGCCTTTAACAGGGCTTTGTACTTGGTGGCGCTCATTCCTGTGTCGCGATAGTTATCTGCATCGCGAACCTTAAACTCGGAAACAGGAGAATCCTCAGGCTCAAACTCAGCCTTAATTAATTCATCAACTATCGGGTCATTAGGGTCTCTCAGTATTGAAGGAGAATACTCTTCTCCTGGCTTTCGCATGTCAGTAAGCATGGCAGCTTGCTCAGTGTTCTTTGCTTCCTCTACTGCAGCTGCTTCAGCTTCTTTTTTTGCAGCATCGTCAGCTTGAGTTGCGCTAAATGCAATGATGCTTCCAACGGCATTTGATGCCGTTGTAATCCAGTTTGAAATCTGAGCTTGCTGGCTTATGTCTTTTTCTAGCTCAAGGCGACTTTTCCCGTACTCAATTTGGTCCATGGCGCTGGCTCCTGCGCCTCTTGATGCCGCTTCTCTTCCTCGACGCGCTCCGCCTCTTTGCATTTGCTGGGCAACTATCTGAGAAAGCCTGGACGCAGTATCTGCGGCAAACACTTTGCTCAACGACTTTTGCTTTTCTTCTGCAGTGGCTTGACTTCTTAGCGCCTCTGCAACAAATGATTTACCGTATGCCATTATAGTGTCCTTGCTGATTCAAGCTTGAAGGATGATTTTCTGCGCCCAACCTCAAGAGAGATGGCGTCAAGCTTAGCGCATTCTCCTGAGCCTGCTAGTTCAATTTTAAAGCTTACCGACCGACATTTTTGCTGGTCCAAGTGCATTCTGACAAGCATAGGATTATCATTCGAGCTTGTTATTGATTTCGAGTACGCGGTTCCTGATGTTAGGTCGTAATCATAAAAGGCCGAAATCGAAAGAGTATGGTCGCTAACGTAGTCTCCAATAAGCATTCCTCGGTAAACCCTTTGCGCATGAAGCAGTCCCGCTGCTGCAATAAATCCTGTTTGAACAGCCACAGAGTAATTTGTTGCCGTGCCGCTTGAGTTATCGTCCTGAAAAACGCCCGATGTTTGTTTATAGGTTTTTCCGTCAGCTGTTGCCCTTAAAAAGGCTGTCCCATTGTAGACTTCACCAACCTGCCAAGCAGAAGAGGTGTATGCTACGGTCCACAGTGCCCATTTTTGAAAATAGTAATTATAGATTAAATAGTAATCTGAGCCCGATGCTGTGCCTGAGTTAGAAAGCAGAAACCTGACTTCATTTGTGGAATCTACAAGCGTTGCACCGACGAGCAATCTTGTGGAGCTGTCCTCGACAGGAGCGCCATGATAGACAACAGACAAGTCTCTTCTTACCAAGTATATTCCGCGCTCAGCCTGATAAAATACTCCGATTGGAGTATCGACGTGAGCAGAGCCTTTTCTTGCTCCTTGGCCAGCAGCAAACACTCTGATGTTTGTGAACCCTCCCTCACCAAGAGCGGTTGGTCCTTCGCCTGAAACAAAGTAAGCGTTTTCTTCTGAGAATATAAGAAGGTGGTCTAGGTTTGATTCAATCCCTACAACCTTGGAGTTGTCTGCGGGAAGAACAAAAGAGAATGACTCGTTAAACCCTATTTCTTCACCTTCTACAATTGGCTTAGAGTAGGCAACTACGTCATCAGAGCGAACAACTGCGGCCCTTCCTCTGTGAGCAATAAGGTCATTGCACGAACCCATAAAGTCATTCTCACGACCAATAACAGTATAAAGCTGTTCGTTGGCTGTGATGTCTAGGTTTTTGCCGTCGTCTTCAAATGACTCTGCGCTGTATTCCGCCGGGTAGCTTACGGACTTAGAGCCTATTCGGTAGAAGATTCCACCTCCGGGCTCTGTCCTATAAAGGACTATTTTGATTCTTCCGCTCTCTGGCTTTCTTGAAAAGCTAGGAGGGTAAACAAATATGGTTGCTTTTTTGTTTGCAGCAGAAGGAATAAAGCTTTCAAAGAGTGACGGGTAAGAACGATGCACGTTTCCGTTTGCGTCAGCCCATTCATAAATTGCCACATACTTGTAATCATCGCCAGATGAAGGTTCGGCCAATCCGTCCCCGGTTGCAGCTGCTTCGACTATTTGTTGGATTGCAGGGTAAACAACATAGCCTTGCTCGAATATGCTCGATTTATCGTAACCGCTTAAAAACCCACCAGTAAAAGCAAATGAGCGTCCTGCTTCGATTGAGGCCAGTGGTCTGTCAGGGTCAAAGTCTAGTTCACAAAGTGAGATTCCAAAAATATTGTCTTTGTAGTTTGCTCGACCGCCAACCCCGGGGTCGTATTCTTCGTAGCCAACAAACTTGGACGCCCCAAAAATGTATTTTGTATTGGTGTTCTTTCTGGTAATTCTTTGAACGCCGTAAAGGTTTCTTCTGATTTGATACAGCTCGGTACTAACTGGCGTTTCTGAAACGGGCGCTCTTTGTATCCATTCCGAGGTAAGGCACGTTGCGCAGCTTCCGGTTGGAGCTGCTGCCATTAACTGGTCATCAGAGCTTATGATTACAATGTTATTGTTTAGCCCTCTTTGAGCGTTATCTATAAGGTTAGCGGCAGATGCGGCCTTTGACCTTCTCGTGAGGCTAATGTCGTTTACTTGTGAAACAGCAAGATAAAGCTTTCCTGATGATGCTGGGTATCTAAAAGCATCGGACGTAATGCTTGAGTTCCATGCTGTTGGATTACTTATCGTTGTTATGTTTCCGTCGCTGGCCGACCGTTCTCTTGTTACGTGAGAAATTCTGTGCTGAACAACCGTGTCCCCAACAGCTCCGCCCCCAAGATTAGAGGTCTCAACCCACACATGAACTGAGCCTCCATCGGCCAATGTCCCTGCTGTGCCAGAAAGAAGGTGCTGATTTGTTAAGAAACCGTCAGAAATAAGATAAGCGCTAAGGTTTGCCTTAATCGTTATTAAGTGTAGTTGCGGGTCTCCGCTTGGCTTATGCGTTGTCCCAAAAACAATGTCGTATTCAGTTGCGCCTGTTGTGTCATTTAAGCATTTTAGAAAAATATCATTCCCAACGCCCTGGTCTTTTTTCCAGTCTTCAAAATGAGGCGTTATGTCTTCCGGGCCCGTGCCGTAAGTAACCTGAAGCGCAGAGCTGCCGACCGCTGTTAAGTTTGCTGTGGCTCTTTTAAAATATCTAAAAGAATAAGCGTTGGTTGTTCCTGTTGGTCTCCACGCAACAAGAATAGCTCCGTTATCCAAGCTTTCGTCGTCCGTGTATCCGTTCACCGCCAAGTCGGCCACAAAAACAGGATAGCTTGTATTAAGGTCTGTTACGATTGTCCTTGTCGCATCAACAGTGTAGCTGTTGATTGTTGTGTGATTAAGGCAATTGATTGAGTCATAGTAAATATTGCCGTTATCTTGCCAAAGAACAAACACGTAATCATCTACAGCAAAGCACTGGACTCTTGGCGTGTCATATAGCTGGTTATTGTTGTTGGTTGTCCCAGGAAAAGCGTATTCGGCAATTGTAACATTATCTCGGAGAACCGCTCCTGTTGTAGCATCCTCAACACGCATTTTTACAAAGTATTTTCCACCAGGGGCAGTAGGTCCAAACAAGTATTCTTGCCAAGCGTAAACGCGAGCAACCCGCGCCTCTTGAACGTGCGCGTTCCCTTGTCTTCGGTCTCTTTGCTGCTGAATTATTTTATTACTAAACTCACTGGGAACATGAACGCCCTTGTCAATCCACTCGTCTCCACTTGTTCTTGAGTAAACATTTGAGCCGTCAAACAGCAAGGTCTCATCATCGTACTGGGCAACGGCCACAGCAGCAGAAAGAGATCCTCCACCAACCTTTGACACACCCTGCAAGTCAAAGCCTTCTCGTTTTTTAATCTGGCCTGTTTTCTCATAATGAACATTTTCAGCAGACAAAAGAGCCCCGGGCTTAATTGTCTTGCCTGAGCTTTTTTCGTCAATTCCATCCAAGAAAGGAAGGGAAACTACATTTTTTTCGAGAGCCATTTAAAACACCCACAAACTTACTTCTACATCAGCAGAAGCCAAAAGAGGAATGTATCGCAAAGGTGCAACGTTGTCTGACGTGTTTACTTTTACTGTTGCATGAGCGTCTTTTGAGACAACAATATAGCCTGAGTAATTTCTATTCAAGCCATGAAATACTCGATGATTTGTAGTGCTTAGCTTTACGTTTTTTATCAGTCTGCCGGGAGGCATTATTTCAGAGCGAAGAGCAATCGTATATGATTCAATTTGGTCTTGAATCCTTGCCAAGTCAGCATCGTTTACTCTGTGCCTAATAAACTCGGCCATGGCTACATTCCGCGTCTTAAGCTAAATGTCCCTGCTCTTGAGTCTGTTATCGCTGTCGGTTCGCCCTGGTCTCTATTGGAAGCAGCGTTTTCAATTCGCTCTTTTAGCTGCTGTTTTTGCACCATTAGCATCTGAACGTCCGACTCTTCTTTTTGTAGACATTTGATTGCGGCGTCTACAACCACATATTCTTCGTACCCAAATGCGACTGCTGGGGCCTTTGTTACAACGGTAGCATCCATAAAGCCGGAGCCGCTTGTAGCAAACTGCTGAGCCTCTGGAACAAAGAAAAGAGTAGCTGTCCCTGAGACTGTCGGGGATGGAATAAATTTAATCTCAGCGCCCTGAATAGCGTACAGCGTGTTGGTTACTCTACCCGCCACCAGAGCCGGTGAGTTGTACACGTTGCGCTCTTGGAATGAGAATCTACGAAGACGATATGTTGTTCCGCCAGTATTAAAGTCAACTCCAAGGGCTTTGTAAAATGTGTTTGGAAGAGTGCCGGGGTTGTCCGTGGGGAGCGTGAATTGTTGCGAGCTAACATAGTAATCTTCATACCTGTCCACCAAGATATCGTGAATCTCAGCCATAGCGACGTTAATATAACCTATTACTTCAGTGTCAGAAACAAACGTAGACCCTTCCATGTCTGCCCGTTGACGTGTTCGGTCAACAAGGTTTTGGAGCGTTGTCGTATTGTTTGGCATAACGCCCCCTATAAAAAGAGAGGGGGCAAAGCCCCCATCTCAATTTTTTAATCTGCCGTGACTTGATAGATGTCCTGAATTGCCTGAGCAATCATTTCTCCATCGCCACTCTCCATGGCTTTCAGGAAAGCATTGCCTGCTTCCCGTCTTGCCATGCCTGTATCCTCTTCTTCGCCTTCGGCCTTAACCTTGTGCGCTTTCTCAAGGATTGCGAGAGCCAATGCTGGCTTACTTGCTGCCATCACTGGCCTCCTTTATTATGTTACGCTGCTGTTCTTCACCCAAATCATGAAGTAAACAGTGTCGGCTCCCAGGTCTGCGTCCGCTGACTTTCCGCCATCGTCACAGTTTGAGAACTGAATTACTACAGTTTTTGTGGTTGCCACAGTTTCAGCATCAAGACACACCACAGGGACTTTTTCCGCTGCATGAGCATCATCAAGATAAGTAAACTGTGCTCCCAAAAAGCTGCTGTACTTATCTTCAAGGGTAAGTGTCACCAGTCCATCCGTTGCCTCTGAGACGCTTGTGACTCCGATAGAATCGGATGAAAGCGTTGTTGTGCCATCGGTTGCATGAAACACAAAGCTGCCGGTAATGCACTTCACTTCACGCTGAAGTGCCTGCACATCTTTAAAATCTCTATTCGCCATAACTCAATCTCCTTTCAGTGAGTCTGAATTATAGTGCAATACGAACGTTCCAGCCCGGAGCTGAACAGGCTACGTTGCCGTAAAAACCGCAGCGTACCTCGTATGCATCAGCCGTGCTTTCGCGCAACATGTTGCTTCCATCAAGGTCAAGAATCTGTGGAGCAGCACCCAAAGAGTTGAGGCTCCATGTATCAAGCTGAAGACCCCATGCAACGTCTGGCTGACAGTTTACATCTGGAATAACGTCAACTGTTCCCGCTGGTCCGTGAATCTTCATGGAAGAAAATCCAACCGACGCATCAGAAGAGCTTACCTTGTCATACTGCACTTTAGAGCCCAGGGCTTTTTCAAGCTGTGAGTAGTTCTTGTAGTGCATCATTACGTGACTAGGTGTTCCGCCGTTACGTGCTGCAAGGCTAAGGCCTTCAATCAACGCTTCCTCAATTGGAAGAGCAGAGCCGTCGTAACGGTTACCACCCAAACGACTAACGTCAGTTGTTCGGGTTACGCCAAAAAGAGCAGCGTTGTTTGAGTCAACAACTCGTGGGCACCATGCTTCAAGACCAGAAATTTTTGCGTTAAGGTCGCCCTTTTGAACAAAAACATCGCCCGCGTCCATGTTGGTCACTGTGCCGGTTACAGTAATTGTTCCAGCAGAACGATCAACTGAGGAAACCGTAACGTCGCCACTTTCTTGGTCTGTAGAGTCAGGCTTTCCAAAGCGAGAATCCGTTGCAGTGTCAGTTAATCCGTCAAAGCAAGTTAAAATCATTCCAACTTCAAAGTTGGCGGTGTCTTCTGGGTTTGTCAGAGTAAAAGTTTGACTGTTTACTGAGCTGACTGTGCCAATTGCGCCAGTTCCATCGCGGTACATTGCAACAGCCATAGAGCGCTTCAGTGCATGAACTGCGCCGTCAACTTCCATGGTTGCGTAACGAACAAATGCGTCAGCGTTGCCTTGTGATGCACGAATTGCTTCGTGGGTAATGCTTGCGAAAGAATAATCACGAACACGGGTCAGCAAAAACTGCTGAACACTTGAAGCGTTTGAGTTGTCTTGGCCGTTTGCAAAAACAGCACTTCGGCGCTGTGGGCCGCTTACGATAATTGGAATCGGCATATTCTCGCCGCCAAAGCTTTCATACTTAGGCATGAGTGCCAAGAGAGGGTTGTTCTTGTAGACCATCTCTTTGATTCGTTGTGGTTTATAATGCTCTTTTAGAGCTTCGGTAACCAGCGTTTCGCCGCTGTTTCCTGTAGCTGCCGCTGTTGTTGAAAATACACCAATTGCCATTGTCTTCGCCTCGTATAGTTACAGCCCGTCAATTCCCATTTAGAATTTGTGCCATGCGCTGAAGAGATTCTGCTCGTGAGAGCATACCTCCATCGCGCTCGGTCGTTTGGGCCGAGTTTTTGTTACTTAAAGTTTTTGGCCCGCCGTTGTTCGCTGGAGCCGCTGCTTCTTGAGACGCTTCTTGTTCGGCAGGAGCTAATTTAGCTTTCCACCGCTCTTGTAGCTTTTGTGCACCAAAATAGTGTTCGGCCTCTTGTTCGTAATGGTCCTCAACTATTCTAGCGGCGTCGGAGTATTCCATGATTTCTTTCGACTTGATGTAATGCTGCTGCATTACCTCCGCGACCAAATCATATGCCCCCCGATGCTTAACTAGAGCATACTGTTCGTCATTATCAACAAAGTTCTTTATGTTGTCAACAAGTGTTGCCTTAGCTCTATCAAGCCGCTTTGTCTCAGCATCTCTTCGTTGCTCATCATACGCGCCTTCAATCTTTTCAAGACGCGCTTGCAGCTTTTCATTCTGCAAACGAAGCTGCTGCTCTTCTGTTGGATTGCCTTCATTGATGACTTGCTGCGTTAAGTCATCATAGCTGATTCCAAGCCGCGAAAGCAGTGCTGCTGGGTTCTCTTTTGCCAGTCTTTGGATTTCTCCAATCTGACCTTGAGAGCCTTCAAGCTCTGAAATTCTTGCTTCCATCTGCTTAACGGAAGATTCTCTTTGACGCAGTGCGCGTTCTTTTTTTGCAATTGCAGCAAACTGCCGAGAGAAGTCTGGGCGCTCTTCTGCCTGGACCTGCCCTTCTGCTTGCTCTTCTGCTGCTGATTCTTCTACTGCTTGCTCCACAACTTCTTGTGCTGGAGCTTCTTCTGCTGGTGCCGCTTCTTCTGTCATATTCGCTTAACCCCTCTAGTTTGTTATTGGATAGGAGCAGCCATTTGCTCGGCTGCAACTTCATCCGGTCCCATGTTTGCTGGTGGAGCACCCATTTCGGGTCCTCCCATTGCTGGCGCTGGAGCGGTTGCTCCTTGTGCCATTGTAGAAAGCATGTCGATAGCTTCCTGCATAAATCTTCGCAGAAGGTCCAAATTCTCTTCAGGCGCATTGTTTATTTTCGCTCTCAGGTAAGCACTTTGAATCATTGCAATCGCCATTGATAGGTTCATGAATGGCTCTGGTGGATGGTATCGACCGTGCTCCACCATGTCTTCAATCATAAGCTTGATTCCGTCTGAAGAGGCTGTTGCCAGTTGGTTTACTGCCTCTAAATCTGGGTAGTCCAGGAGCCCACGAGCTTCTTGATTGTCAATCATTCCGGCCTGCACCATTTCAATAACCTTCTGGAGCTTTGCCGCAGGCGTTGTAGGCAAAAGTGAGGTCGGGTAGACCTTCATCACATACTGGTCTCGCTTTAAATCAATATCGGACCATTTTATGGACTGTATGTCTTTGTCCCCATGACTAAGCACCTCGTAGGCATTTCCTTCTTTGGAAATCTCCCTAGCAAGCTCAATCATCTGCTCGGCAGCCTCTAAGAACAGTTTTTCGTAGTGTTGGGCCACAATCATAAAGCGCTCGGTCTCAATGTCTTGAAATTCACGCAATGCAACACCGGAATCGAGTCCAGAAGGCTTTTTGGACTGAGCAGCAAGCTGAGAAATGCCTGCAATCTCATATGCACGCGAATACAGCCTATCCAGGTGAGCAAAAACCTCTGGAGAGGTTGTTCTTGGTGCAACCATCTGCGGAGGCGTCCCATTGTACTTAACAATTCCCCAAATTTCATTATTTAGGTGTCCTGGAACAATTTCTGACCCATTTTCGACGAAGACTTTTGGGGTAGCAAGATGCATCTGCTCTTGAATCATAGATAGCAAATTATTGATTTCTAGTTGTAATCCCGTGAGCTGCTCAGCAAGCCCCTGCCCCCAAAAGCCCATTAATCGGTTCGACCAGCGAATAAATACGAAAGGAAAATCGCTTCTTTCCCATGGCTCGTCTAAAAGTGTGCAATTTTCGATTGCAATGACTCTTCGGCCATCTCCTGCGCCCTCATAACAAGGCAAATGCCAAGCTTCGATGCATTCAACTTGCTCAGAAGCTTTATATTCAGAATGGCCCTCTCCGTAGCTCACTGCTTCGTTAATTTTCTTCTCTGCTTCGGGAAACATGCCAACCAAGACGTCTTTGGCCATAATTTTACGCCGAAACATCTGGCGAGGCTTCGCGTACCGAGATTCATGGTCATCAACCAAGATTTCACCTGGAAATACGCGCTCTACTTCAATTTTCCCGTCTCCCTGGTAAATATACATACAGCCAGTGCCAAAAACACATGCATCCATAAAAACCTGCGGAGCAATCGAGTAAATGTCGGTTGCATAAAACTGACCATCGGTAAAACGCTCCAAAAGCTTAGCTTTCTTCTGCATGGACCAATTTCCGCCATGAGTAAGGTATGTAGCTCTTGGACGAGCCTTGGCAACCTTGGCCGTTACGGTATCGCACATGCTTTGAATGATGTTGAGCGTAACCCGGTGGTTTGTGTTTGGTGTACTGCCCATGTCACCAAAAGAGGCCATGTCAGTGTAGTGAGCGTTTCCATAAAGGGACATATGAGCAACATTGTCCTGCTCTCTTCCGCTCTGGACACTAACAACCCCAGCAACAGCCGAAAACAGCTCCTCATGAGGCTCTGATTTTTCGTTCCACCAGTAATTTACAATCTTCATTGTCTCGCACCTTTTAGTTTAGTGTCCATCTGTCTTCCCACCATGGGCCATCGACGGAATTGCTTTTAGCCAGGGTAGATTCCCACATGCGTCGTTCTTCTTTGCTCCAGCCTTCTGGAGTCGTGTCGACTTCTTCTTGAAAGGTATAGTGCCGACTTTCGCGCCACATATAAAGCGCTGCATCACTTAAGTGGTTGTCAAAGCGCCCATCTTCGCGCTTCCCCGACTCATCCCATTGCAAAATATCCCACTCTTTCAGGATTTCTCTGTCGATGATTTTAAGCTTACCTGTCGCAAGGTCATCATTCATCATCTCAATGTAGGTGACCTTGTTTCTCTTCTCGGCAGCCTTTAGCGGCAACCCATGCCTTTTCCTAAATTCCTCAACAATCGATTTACCCAAACCGCCCGTATCCGCCACCATGCTAATAAATTTGTAGGTGTTTTCCATGGAGCGTATTTCTTCAGCAATCTCAGTTGGGAGCATGTGGCTTTTCTTGAAGGAATCTACAATGTACAAGTCTGGCAAGTCTCGGCAAAACGCACCCACCACAAAGGCCGTGGCATCTTCGTAGCCTAAATCTATCCCCAGCACGTATTCCCAGTCATGGTCATGACTCAGTGTGTCAGCTAGGTTTTTCTCGCCATACTTATAAATCAAGCTATCGTCAGACTTGACCCACTGGCCTCGCCACTCACGCATATAAACCGGGCTAGTATCTGACCAGCCGCGCTTCTTTCTTCTATCTGCAAGCCATTCACCGGCATGAGGAACATGAGGGTTTTCTAGAATAGTCCAAGAGTGATTTGAGTATTCGTTTCTGAGCCCGGTTGTGGCCTCAAAGAAAATCCCCGAGCAGTGACTTGCCGGGGTTCCAATCATTGCCAATGTGCCGTCGTAATCGATTAGTGCAGGTTCCAAAACTTCTTCAATAAGAGAAGTTAAGTGAGGGCCAAAAGATGCAGCCTCATCAATGACAACCAGCTGGTACGCAGAGCCCCGGAGCTTATCAATCTCAGCCTCATCGTCTGCGCCAGACATGATTATTTGAGAACCATTTGGGAGAATGGCGATAAGCTCCGAAGCATTAAACTTAATGCCCAGCATATACTTCTTGTCCGCCATCTTTAGCTCTCGCCACATCAGCCGCTTGGCTGACCGTCTGGTAAGAGCAATATATGCACAAATGGTGTGGGGCGATTGGTGCGCTGCTTCCAGTAAATAATAGCACGAAGCATATGTCTTGCCCGCACGTCTGGAACACAGCGCGGTCTTGGTTTTACATGGATCGTCGATGAAGTCCAACTGATAGTTGAATAAATCATCTCGCCACTTGTAGATTCGGTCACCACTGACTTCTTCCTCTGTCAGGGCAGAGGTATCCGCTTTTCTTTTAACCAGCTCGCGGATTATGTCGTGGCGTTCGTACTTCATGCTACTTTCTTCGGACGACCCCGTGCAACCTTTTCAATCTTCATCCAGCTAATAGCTGTCAAAGGAATGACAAATGTCCCTTTGGTTTTGTGGCTAACAGTCACAAAGTCCTTCTCTAGTTTCAAATCATAATCACCATAGTTCGGATTCTCAACGCTTATGTAATTGTTGTTAAGAAGTGGTTGTGATGTGCTGTTTAATTGTATCGCTAAAACCTTCATTTAGGTGTCCTCCATAAACGCTTTTAAAACATCAGCATGTTGCAGCTGAGGGCTATAAATTATTCTATCTGTCATCCACGGGGCCATATAAGCAGTCATCACAGGCTCACGCAAACCGGCCTTCTCAATCAGCTTCTTGCCAACCCCGAATCCCCGAAAGGGCTTTTTCACATACATGAACTGAGCAACTAC
>CAACVF010000186.1_pt1 | contig 13504 bp, 16 predicted proteins | sample 2381781 | NCBI WGS metagenome assembly CAACVF01 (sample SAMEA5211967, study PRJEB30684) | marine metagenome | biome: Marine; feature: Epipelagic; material: Water | collected 2015-10-15 | depth 60 m | reverse complement strand
AACAAAGGAGGTATCTGTGGAAGAACCATCCGGAGATAGCGCAAAGGTGGGAGAATCTGTACAAAAGTCCAGTGAGACTGCTGAAGGGATTTCTCCGCTCCAAGAAGTCCATAGCCTTTTTCTGTTCTTGCGTTACGCCGGGTCTCAACTTGATTTCGTCGTAATATTTTTGCTTTAAACCTTCTAAATGATTACGTGCTTCTGCAACTGCTTCTTTTTTAGCGAGTTTCCTTTTTCTGATGTCTCGCTCTTCATCAGTGTCTTCATCATATCTAAACTCATCTTCCATAACAAATGAAATTTCTTCATCAGTAAGATGTGGTTTAGTATTTTTATAATATTCTTTTAGTAAAACATCTTCGTTAACATTAGAGTAATCAGCGTTTAATCTAACATAATCTTTAATGTCACCACCAGTGTCTTGCATAAACTGAACTAGTTTTTCTACATTATCTGGTAATACAACTTTTTTAATAGGTTGTAACTCTGGTTGTTCTACTACTTCTTCTTTTTTAACTTCTTCTTCTGTTACTTCTTGGAGCGGAGAAATCCCTTCAGCAGTCTCACTGGACTTTTGTACAGATTCTCCCACCTTTGCGCTATCTCCGGATGGTTCTTCCACAGATACCTCCTTTGTTTCTCCGATTTGAATGGCATCGTCTTCTGGTTTTTTAGTTAAATCTACTTTTACTGGTTCTTCTGTTTTTACGTTTGGATCTTTTACAAGATCAACCTTAACAGGTTCTTCTTTAGTAGCATTAAATTTTTTCATTTTAGGTTTTGATTTCATTTTCATATCTCCACCTTCTGATTTGACTTCTTGAGTCACCTCAGGTTTTGTTGTTTCTTTTGTTTCTGACATAATATAATAATATAAAATTAGTGTTTAGTATTTACATACTTTGTTTATTTTCAAAATCTATAGGTAATAAATCATTATTTCTTTGATCTATCATTTCACTTTGTTGAGTACCCTCTAGTTTGATTCTTTTATCTTTACGATCTTCAATTAACTGCTCTTTTTGTTTCATAGCTTCAACTTCTAATTGCTTCAACTCCATGTCATACATGTGTTGTATCTCCATTTCTCTCCTCTTTATTTCAGCTTGTTGTTGAATTTTTTGTAATTCCATTTGAGCTTTAGCTTGCTCATATTGAACATTAGCAGCGGTTAAAGCTTGTTGTTTTTGCATTTCTGCTTCAGCTCTTGCTTGATCAGCAGCAGCTTTAGCTTGTTCTTGAGCTTGAGCAACTTGCATTTGCTGCTCATTCATCATTTTTTGTTTTTGCTTACGCTTTTGTTTTAAAACATCATTAGCTAGTTTAAGATTTTTAATTCTTCTAATATCAATAGCATCTTCCAAATCTATACCTCCTTGTTGTATAGCCATTTGTATATTTTGTTCCAGCATGGCTTTTTCTTCTTCTTCTGGTTCAAGTTCTAAATATATACCAAAATCATGAAGAGGTAAGTTTTGTATTTCAGATAAAGTAGCAACGTTATAAGTAGATATAGAACTTTTTAAAGAGTTTAATGTTAATGGATTTTTTAATGAATCAGCTACTTTTAACGAAATATTTTCACAAGTTCTTACTGTTAACCATAAACTAGCTTGCATTACATGTCTTGTGGCTGTGTTTGAAGCATTAACTGCCATTTTTTGCAACCCAACTAATGTGTCTTTTTCAGGCATACTACCATCTCTAGCCTCGTTTAAACCGGTCACATCTCTTATCATTTGTAAATAATATTGATAAGTAGCTATTAAACTTTGTATTTTTCCTTGACCACTAGAAGTTTGTAATTCTTGAATAGGCACTTTACCCGGGTTCATATCACCTTCCTGGGTTAAAGATCTACCTACAATACTACCAGTTTGAAAATACATGTTCAGTGCTTCAGCTGGATTGTAGTTTGTACCATTACCAAGATCTACTTCTGCAAGCCCATCCATATCTAAAAACACACCATCAGGAACTGTACGAGCAATAACTTGCTGTAGTTTTAAATGTGTTAATTGTATCATATCTGCAAAACCAGTGATTCTACTTACAATAGAATCTATACGACCTTTATATAATCTAGGAGCGCAAATAGTATAGCTCATTTCTACCCTAGTAGTATCAGCCATAGGTCTAGTCATGTTCTTAGCTAATCTCCATTCAATAAGTTCATTGTTTCCAATTACTTTAACACCTTTGTATAAAACTTCTATTTTTCTTTCTATCCTTTCAAAGTTATCATTCACTGGTGGATTAAAAGTATCAGGTTTTTCTAATGCTTTTTCTAATCCTGTATCATTTTGTTTTATTTTAAAAACTTGAGTATTATAAGTTTTGTATTCAAAAAATAAAACTTGAACCGTGTTTTGATCATAAGTTTGCCAACCATAAAGATTTTGACTAGTATATGCTTTTGTTTGTTGTATTTTTGTTAATTGATCTTCAGTTAAATGAGGAAATTGCTTAGCTATTTCAGGTATAGTTAAAGGTTTAACCTCTCCCACGTAGTATATATCTTCAAAATGTGGGTCTTCTGTGTAAGAATATATTAAGTTAGCTGGATCCACGTAGTCAACTGTAACACCGTTTGCTGGGTTCCAACTAGTTTTAGCGCAACCAATACCTAAAGTAACTAAATCATAGTTAAATCTTTTCTTTACGTTATCAAATCTATTTTTAGCTAGTGTGTTTTCTATAACTTCTTCTTCAGCAATTTCAACACTTTGCTTATAACTAAGTTGCATGTGAATTTCTAATTCATCTTTATTTTCAGGTAATTCATCTGGATTTCCATTAAACTTATTAACCCCTAGTGTTTGCTGTAAGTTATTTAAGAAAGGTTTAGCCATCATATCTGTTAAAATAGCATCCGCATATGAAGTTCTTTTCTTTAAAGATATAGGATCTTGAGCAAAAGCTTTAATTTCATACGTCTTATTATTCATTCCATTAGCAACTATATCTACAAATTTAGATATAACAGGAACTGGTTTCCAATCTAAATTCATATAAGACATATCACCATTAATAGCTAATTCATCTTTATATTTTTGAACAGGTTGTTCTCCTCTAGAATATAATCTTAAATTGTGAAACCTATTATATGAAGTAGCAAACCTAGTACCATTACCACCTTGTCTCCACCATTCGCTTTCTATAGCTTGAGCTACTCTTCTTCCATAGTCTGGAGAAGCTTTCTCAGCGTCTGGTACAGTCTGGCTTGGAAAAGCGCTATTTGGATTTGCGTATGTATTCATTTATTTAATTATTTTTGACAACGTTCCTTTGTTATCATATTTTTTTATACCTAAATCAATTGGTTTTCTTTTTCTTCTACTAACCGGTGCGTATCTATTTTTGTTACACGCCATTATAGCAAGACCTGAACTAATAGAAGCATCATGAGATGTTCTATTATTTATATCAAAAGAAGCCCAATCTTCTAATGTTCTTTGAAAATATAAATCTCCATAACTATCTCCATTAAAACCTATAGAGTTTTCTATATAAGACTCAATCGCCGCAGCATGAGCCTGTTTTATATCTTCACTTGAATTAGGTATACCACCTATTTCTTTTTCTGTTACTGACAACTTGTTCCAAACTTTATCTGGTCTGTTCATTGCAAAACCTCTATATCCTCTACGTTTAAAATGATATAACAATCTAGGTTTATTATTTTCTACAAGTATAGGCATTCCATAAAATATGCAAGCCATTAATACATCTTCAAAGAATATCTCTGCAGTTTGTGGTCTAGCTATATATTCTAAAAAGAAATGATCAGCAGGAGCATCCTCCATACTAAATTTTGTTAAACCGTGTAAAGATCCATTTGATCCTCTTTTATCTACGGTACCTGATATATCGTAAGGGTCACATCCAAATGCTCCCATATGTTCATTACCAGCGTATTTAATACCGTTTTTCTCTATATATCTATTTTGTAGATTAGCATCAGGTATCCAGGTTATGAAAAACCTACCTTGATTACTTGGAGAAAAAATAACTCTTGTATCTTTTATACCATTTTGCCATAAAAAGTTACCTTGTGTTACAGCAGATTTATTATTAGAATCTTCATTAAAATCTATTTGTTGATATATTTTTGTTAGATTAAATAAAGATGATTTAGACTCGTCCCTAAACGCGTGTTTAGTTGTTCTAGGAAATTGTCTATAAAATTCGTTTAAAGCGTCTTGATCATTTTTTAATCCATCAACTTCGTTTTCCCAATACTCGACGACACCAAGATCGATAAATTCTCCTTGTGGTCCTGAGACTTCAGTAGTTGGGGTATCGAAGACAGGTAAGCCATAAGAATCAATGTATCCTTCGTAGTTCCATTCCATAGGTATGAACAAAGAATATAATCCCGAGCTAGTCTGTCCATTGCGGTTTCTTTTTGTAACATCTGAGCTGTCATATAATTTTTTAAAGTTTCTACCTCCTTTGTCTAAAGCATTAGATGTTGATCCCATCATACACTTACCAATAATCCTACTACCTAATCTTAAAGTTGTTTTTGTAACTCTCCAGTTGTTAAGAATATTGTTTGGTTTTTCCCATTTACCACTTTCATCATGTACTAGTAGTTTAAGTTTTTCACCATCATAAGAATTGTCTCCTGTATTTTTCCAGTCAATAGTAGTATCTAATCCTTGTAAATCTATAGCTTCGCTACCAGCTTCAATACTTCTTCTTGTAAACTTAGATGCAGGTACTCTATAAGCTAGTTCAGTTTTAGGTCTATCCATACCGTCTTGAATCGGTTTAAAGAAGAAAGGATAATTAACTGATATAGGAACAACCTTGTCAGTAAACATTTTTTTTGCATCAGGACCAGTTTTAGATAATATTCCATAACGTGAATCACTAGATATTGTTGCTAAGTTTACAACTTCTCCGGATGCCATGAAAGAGAATCCAGAACGACGGTTTTTAAGGTAGCACATTCCGTAACATCTTGTATCTGCTTTGCAAGCTTCCCAGAATAAGAAGAATAATCTATTGGCTTCTCTATAGTCTGGTGCCCCAACGTCAATCTTACTCCACTGCAAGTACATATAATGAGTGCCAGTAAGATAAGTAGCTTTACCTCTATTATAAAACCAAAAACCTTCTTCACGTCTTTTAAATTCTTCATCAATATATTCAAACCATTTTTCTTTAAAATCCTCTGGATATTCTTTCCAGTCAAAAACAGTTTTAATTCTACCTAAAGCTTTTGGATATTCTGTTTTACTCCACTTATCCTCTTTAAATTTATGAACATTTTCTTCATTAGGTAAAGCTATTTTAAGATTTTGTACCTCATATATATCACCTATTTTACCTGTCTTTGATATTACAATTATATCATGTTCTTTATTGTATCCATATTCCCATTTATTATAACGATTTAATCGTTTAATAATTTTAGGTTTAATATGGTTATCTAAAATCTTATATAAAGCTTGCTTGTACATTATTTAGATCTCCCTTCTGCAAAACCTTTAAAGGTCTTTTCTTTTTTAACTTCTTCTTTAGGCTTGTCTTCTAACATATTTTGTTCTTCTTCAATCCTATTTAGTATTTCAAAAGCATCAAATATAGCTAACTTTTTTGTAGCAGCTGCGTTCTTTAATCTGTCCGCGGAAATGTCTGGTCCAAAATCTATAATAGGTTCTTTAGCAACTTTAATTAACTCTTTAACTGCTACTCGCCCAGCTTGGATTATATTCTTCTTCGTTTCCTTTGTAGTCATACTTTATAACAATATCATTTGATTTCATACAATAAATTCGCTTGCCATCTATGACAAACTCCCATTCACGACCTGGTTTATAACCAACTAGGTCTCCTGGGTTAATATTAGATGCTTCTAGCTCACTATTACCTATTTTCAGTATCCCAACACATTTCTTTTCAATATCTGTTGTTAGAGAGTTGTTTTCTTTTATTGGCATCACAAAGCATCTATTCATGAAAGGAAGCCAATTATCTTGTTTTTTATATAAATATATTTGATTAGGATTACAAAAATACAAATCTTCTTTAAAATATTGACTACTATTTCTTTGATTGCCTTTTATATCGTACCATCTTCTAAATATGTTGTGATGTATTATTACTTCATCACCTATATTAATATCAAAAGAATATGCTAAAGGAACTGATTTAACAACAGCGTGTCTGCTTACAATCTTGTGGTCTTCAACACTTGTATTGGTAATCAGCTCTTTATCATCTATACTTATTTTATTATTATACCTACCTTCTTTAGGGGTTATAATAAAATCATATATACTATTCATTAATATTCTAAATCATATTCAACAGAGATAGCCATGTTAGAGTTAAACTTTTTCCATGGCATAACTTCATCTGCTTTTTTAATATAAATATTATAAGAATTATCTGCTTCGTCTAAATCGATACTATGAATTATATGCCCACCATAAACTGATTGACCTATAGAATAATGCATAGCTTCGTTTTTATAGTCCGCGCCTATACTTATCTTTCTTATAACTGAGTCCATATTTATTTTTCCTCAGTCTTCTCTTCTTCTTTTACTTCTTCGTAAGACCCATCAGTTAAGTTGATATTAACTTGACCATACTTTTCTTCAAGTTCTTTCTTAGTTACATCTAATTCTTTTAAGAACTCAGAATAAGCCTGCATAATTTCAGCTTTCTTTACTTCTAAAGAACCAAGATCTAATACACATTGTTGTATCTTCCCTGTTTGTTCTTTAACTGTTTTTAATTCTTGTTCTTCAATTTTGTTTACTTTTTCACTCATTTGATTAAATTTTAATTATTATTACTATATTTATTATTACTTGTTAAAGCTTTGTTTTACTTTTTATATATTTTTGTAGCTTTTTCCGTCGTGCGACCTCCGAAATAGGCTAAGATTACAGACATCATGACCTTCTCGAAAGTATCATTCCATAAGCTATTAATATGAAAAGGCAAGTCCTCAATGCTATCAAGAATACCAGCTAACGAAAATATAACTATACACCACACTAATACTAGTGGACGTACGTTTTTCGAAAGCCATGAATCTGATGAAGCATCGGCTTGCCATCTGGAAGTGATAGATTGTATCTCTTTGTTCTGTTGCTCGTATATTAATTGTTGTAGCTTTATTTTATCATCTAAACTAACGTCAGATTTAGTAATAGCTTCAATAGCTTCTTTAGGAGAAGTTACTCCTTGTAATACATTTCCTAATGTAGGATTTATTACAGATGCCGCGCCAAACAATAGTTGACCAACGGTTGTGTCTTTAAATTTCTTTTTACTCATAATGATTCGTAAGGATCTGTTTTACTATAAGCTTCTTTTTCCCAAGGTAAATTTGGATTACCTTCTTTCATTTTTGATCTAGGATATGCTTTTCCTTTCCAATATACATTTTTATCATCATAGTTTAAATCACCTCTTTTAACTTGGTCAATGTGAACCTCTTCATGTTCTATTACACTTTCTTTTGCTTCATCTGTTTGATCAGGGCTTATTAATATAGTTCCGTTTTTATTACCTTTACCTAAGCACCCTTCTTCTAATTCTCTTTCATATACTGGAGAACCGTCTATTTTAAAAGGTGGTTTTAATTTAAATGCCATGTTCTTGATTGTTTTTTTCAATAATACTTTGCGCAGGCGGAGATGACTCTTTACTTGCTATTGTAGGTGTTGGCATAAAGGGAGTTATATTACTAGCTGCTTGTGTAGCAAAAGGTTGAATAGCACTGCTAACATTATCTCTAACACTTGTTAAAGTATTAAAAGCCTCTGGCCCTTTAACAAGTCCTTTTGAACTTGTAACCCCTGCTATAGTTTTACCAATATTTCCAGCTCCAAACATTTGTTTTATTTTATTTCCAAGTTGAGTATCTTTGTTTTTTTGAAGCGCCCAACTTGTCGCGCCCCTAGCAAGATTTCTAATTTTAGAATTAGGTTTAAACATCTCTGTCATGTATTTACCTGATTTACTAGCTTGATATGTTTTACCTGAAGATCTAGTAAACTGATTTAATCTTCTAGCATATTTATTTACTTTGTCCAAAGCTTTTATATCACCGTAAACTGGAGCAGCATATGTCAAATTTTCAGTAAATTTTCCTAAATGATGGTCAGCACTTTTTTCTCCAACTCCAAACATACTAGCTACACCTCTACCACCAGAGATTAGAGCATTAGCTGAGTCCGCAGCCCATCCAAAAACCGGATGGAAACCACCTATTCCTAATGCTGCTTGAGCATTATCCATTTGATCTTCTGCTGACAACTCACCTCTTAATTTTCTATTATGAGATTCAGTTACATCTTTACCATCAAGAGTTACTTTATCACCCTCATGAAGTTGCATTGCATTGCCTTGACGATCATATCCTTTTTTAGGTTGATTATTACGTTCAGAGTTTTCCCATGATTCACCGCCTTCTAACATTGCTTGACTCGTTTTGTTTTCAGAGATTTTGCTTGCAGTTTCTAATTCTTCATCAGAAAATGCGGATTTAGTGTATCCACCTTTTCCATCAGACCCACCTTTTGGATCCCAAGTTCCACGACCTTTTCCAGCACCTACGGTATTGTACTCTGAGTTTGGATCAGTATACTCTGTTCCAGTAACTTTACCATCAGGACCAGTGTATCCCCATTTTTTATCACTTTCACTAGGCTCTATATCTCCATCTTTTAATTTTTGGCGATAACTCTTGTTTAAAGGAGAATTTCTACTTATACCAAAACTTTGACCATAAGGCATTAGTAATTGGATTTCTGCTTACGAGATAAATCTACTTTAAAAGTTTTTCTAGATACACCAGCTCTATCATCTACTGGATTATCTTTCATAAGATCTTTTCTTTCTTCTTTTGCTGATTCTCTAAAAAATGCAGAACCTTCTGTGTTTCTTTTGTTGATTCTATCTTTTCTCATTTGAAGATCTGCTGTGCCTCTATCATAATTACTCCCTTGATCTGGACTTGAGTATTGATTATGACCTCTGTTTTTCATTACATCTTCTTTTGATTTACCTCCATAAGAAATTGTATTAGGTATCATAGCTATTCTATCCCCCATGTTTTTAGCTGTACCCCATAATTTTTCACCAAAAGAATAATTTTTCTTTGGAGTATTTGAACTTCCTGATGGATCTGGTCCTACGTTTAAAGGAGATTGCATTCTTGACATACCTTCTTTTTTCTCATCATGTTTAACGTCTTGAGCTAAATTACTAATATGTTGCTCATCATGAGTTTGTCTAGCGTCTTTATCTGCTACGTGAAATTTTTGATCATCTTTTACATCTCTTTTAAGATAATCCATGTGAGCCTTATCGTCTCTAATTGCTGCAGCCACATTTTGTTTTGTAATGTGAGTATGCATGTGTTTGTGTATTGGGTGTCCCATTTTATTTATTTTTAATGTTATATAAATGCTGTTAATTTTCCTGCTGTAGTAAGTGTGTTTGGTTGGCCACCAGCAGCAGCAGCACCAACTAATACTTTTTGTATAACAACCGGTAGTATATCACCAGCTGGTACACTTTCAATAAATACTAAATCTCCATTAATAGTTTGCACGTATACATTACCAGAAGTTCCTACATATAGTTGAGCGCCTGGAGGAGCTACAGTATTTGCGTCGTATATTTTATATGCTGATACAGCTGTACCTCCAGCAAATGGAAATATATCTGCAGAAAGCAATAATGTAGTATTATTAACTATGTCTACTATTGTAGCTACTAAAGGAGCATTAATACTTGAAGCAATTGTAGCAAACATATTGTAAACTACCATACCTCGTGATACTCCTTGGTTATTAACAGATCCATTAGCATTATAAGTAGTTACAAAATTAGCATTAGCATCGATTAATTGATTAGGGGTGCCATCTGGCGTTGTAGCTGTAGAAGCCGAATTAACTCTTACGCTAGGTCCCGGAATATTTATAGTGTCACTAGGTGCTACCGGTACCGCGCTAGTATATGAGCTTGCATTTATTATCATGATTTATTATTTTTATTTTTGTTTTTTGTAAGGACCACCTGTTTGAGCAGCTTCACTAGTTTCTTTTATTACTTTACCAACTTTCTTACCAAGTTTAGCAGCTCCTTCAACAAACTTTTTACCCTTTTTTATAATTTTTTTACCAACGTGTATAGCGGCAGTAGCAGGTCCATAGATTTTATCACCACTAAGATCACCTACAGGTGAGTTTGTTAAGGGATTTCTTGTTTTTTCTGCATTTAAAGGTGATGCTTTTCTAGACATACCCATATCTTCATTAGCTTCTCTTGAAAGATCATTATCTCTTTCTGTTATTTCTTGATCTGGATCTTTACCTTTATTTTTTTTGTTTTTTCTTTTTTGTTTTCTTTTAAATTTTTTGTATTCAGGAGTATCTCTATAATTAGGATCTTCATAATCAAAATCCCCCTGTTCAGGATTTACATGACCAGATTCATGTCTAGACATACCCATTAGAGTTTCAGCTAATTCAGCTTGTCTACCTGTTCTAGTGCTGTAATCTTCTTTATTTGAAGTTACTTTTTCAGCAAATGCTTTAGTACTCATACCAGCTTCTTCTGCTTTTTTTCTAAAAGCTCCTGGTCTTTTTATAGCTCCTTTAATCCAATCTCTATTTATTGGCGAAGTCTTTCTTGATATTGGGTTGTTTTGTTTGAATGCCATAATTATCCTCTTTTTGCTCTTTGTGTTATTGGAATAGAACAGTCTTCATAAGGAACTGCGCCTAATTTTAATTTCATACCTTTAGATCCACTACTAGAGCCAAATCCATGAGGTCTTCCTTGTTGATCTAATGGACCATCCCATATTTGAGATTCTCCCACTATACCTACTGAGTTATTTTTAGAAGCGTGAGTGTGAGCCTTATCTTCTAACATGTTTAATGGTGATTTTTTCATAATTGTTGTTTTAATATATTTTGTTTCCCATGTTTCTATCAAAAGAACCTGGCATTTGTTCACCAAACATTTGATTAGCTGCGTTAACAGTATTAGGGTTAAAATTAGTTGGGTCGTTCTGCACCATGTTATCAGCTACAGGTCCTTGAACAGATGTTTCATACATCGGAGCTTGAGTTCCACTTTCAATAGGGTCTAAAGAAGAAGCATTATTAGAACCAATAGCTTCACTTATACCATCTAGTTTATTACTTAAATCTTGCATAGTTGGTTCTCCACGTAGCATTTCTTTAAGGTTTTTAGGTCTTCCTGCTCCAGTCATACCTGAAGCTATAGTTGCAGCTCCAAACATACCAAAATTTAATGGACTTTTACTCATCTGTTTTTATCTTTATTTACATTATACATTGCACGGTACATAACTTTATCAGTATATGTTTCACCTGCAACTAACTTGTTTCTTCGCTCACTCATTGGTATGTCATCTAATCCTAGCATTATTCTATATATTCTACTGATTAATTGTTTACCTTTAAATGATATTTTATAAATATTGTATTTCTGTGTAGTTCTATTTCTATTTCTCCACACTATAATCCAATCATTTTGAATTAATTTATTCCACCTACGGTTATTCCAACTAAAAGTATAAACACCTTCTTCAAAGTCTTTTTTAGTAAATAAACCTATACAGTCTAAATAAATTATCAATTCCAATTCAGCATCAGTTAAGCCGTTGTTTTTACAAGCCCATTTTCGTATTATACGGTAATGTTTTAGCAGATTCAGATCTTTTAAATCTGATGCTTCTAGCTTTTTCATAAAACAACGACCACATTCTCTTGTCTGATGACATGATATGGTTCTTTTTCTATTTCTATCCTGTGAGCTGCAGCTTTATCAAAATAAATTGTATCATCTTTTTTTACAGCTACAACTAAATCTCCTATTTCTATAACTTCAGCTTTTTGAAAACGAACATCTTCTCTTTGCTTTTCAGTTAATAACAATCCACCTTTAGTAGATTGATTAGGTTCTTCAATTTTTTTTATTATTAAGTTGTTACCTATCGCCCTCATGTAATCTAATGTTATTAATTATACAATCGGTTGATAATATAGTAGTTGCTACAGAAGCCGCGTTTAATAATGCGCTTTTTGTAACTAACAATGGATCAATAATACCATTGTCAATCATGTTTACCATATTTCCTGTAACCACATCTATTCCAAATCCATCCTTTTCAGGAGTTTTAGGTTCTAATCCAGCGTTAGCAAGTATTGTTTGATATGGAGCTAAGATAGCTCTTGTTAATACTTTTTCTGCTTCATTATCTTCTTTAACATTTAATGCTGCATTTAGTAAAGCAATACCTCCACCTGGAACTATACCTTCTTTGATTGCGGCTTTTGTAGCACAGATAGCGTCTTCTACCCTATCACTTTTTTCTTTTAATTCTATTTCTGAATTAGCACCTACTTTTACTATAGCTACTTTAGCAGCTAACAAAGCTAATCTTCTTTCTAATGCAACAATAAATCCAGGAACTTTCTCTGTAGTTAACCTTTTTTTAACTTGTTTTATTATTTCTTTCGCTTCTGTAGGCGTTTCTTCTATTTGAATTATAGTATCTTGTTGTCCACTTGTAGCTTTTTTAGCTCTTCCCAAGTGTTGAGCTTCTATTAAATCCATATCATCACCCAAATCTTCATTAATAACTGTTGCTCCAGTCATCATAGCTAGGTCATTTAGTTTTTCTTTTTTAGTAAAACCATATGTAGGAGCATCCACAATACACACTTTAATATTTCCTTTCATCTTGTTCATAGCTAAAGCAGCTAGAACTTGAGGGTCTACATCAGCAATGATTAATAATGACTCATTATTTTTTATAGCATGTTCTAATACACCTTGTATTTTTCTTATACTATCAATTTGTGATTCAACAATTAAAACTAAAGGATTATTTAGTTCAGCTACTTTTTTAGCTTGATCTGTAACAAAGTGTAAACTTTTAACTGGTTTGTGATATTGCATTCCATCTACTATTTCAACTGAAGATTTAATATCAGTTGATTCTTCCATCACAACAACACCAGTTTTATCAACGCTTCTAAATGCTCCACCTATTAGCTTACCTAATTCAGCATCGTTATTAGAAGATATTGTGGCAACTTGATCTATCATGTCGCCAGTAACTTTTATACTGTTTTTATCTAAATACTCTACTACTTTTTTTACAGCAGAGTTTATACCTAGTTTTAATTCTCTTGAATTAATATTTTTATTATCTGCTTCTTTAAGTATTGCTTCAGCAAGTACCGTAGCTGTAGTTGTACCATCACCGGCTTGTTCTACAGTTTTTCTAGCAGCTTCTTTTAAAAGTGTTGCACCCATATTTTCAACAGCATCAAATAGTACTATTGAGTTTGCTACGGTTACACCATCTTTTGTTATAATTGGTTTTCCATTTTCATCTTCAAGGATAACACACTTGCCGCTAGCTCCTAATGTGGAGCTAACAGCTTTAGTGAGTTTTTCGATTCCTTTAAAAATAGTTTCTTTTGCAT
>CAACVF010000183.1_pt1 | contig 13524 bp, 20 predicted proteins | sample 2381781 | NCBI WGS metagenome assembly CAACVF01 (sample SAMEA5211967, study PRJEB30684) | marine metagenome | biome: Marine; feature: Epipelagic; material: Water | collected 2015-10-15 | depth 60 m | reverse complement strand
CACCATCTACAATTTCAATGGGACGATCACCGGGAGCCATAAGCTCTTTATCGGCAACAATGCCAAGTCTGTTGTAGATAGTTGCGGCCCAGTCTTCTATGCTGACTGGATTTTGGTCTGGTTCACTTGCGGTGGCATTTGAAGTACCATACGTTATTCCTCCCGTAATGCCTCCTCCAGCGAGGACGGTACTAAACACCTTTGGCCAGTGGTCTCTTCCTGCCCTGTTATTTATTTTTGGAGTCCTTCCAAACTCAGAAACCACGCAAACTAGGGTGGAATCTAAGAGTCCTCGTTCGTCTAGGTCTTCTATCAGAGATGCAAAGCCTTGGTCAAAAGCCGGTAACTGGCTTTTCATTCCGTTAAAAATATTGTCGTGCATATCCCAGCCGCCATACGTTAGTGTAACGAAACGTGTTCCAAATTCCACTAACCTTCTAGCTAAAAGCATTCTAGATCCGGCTGTATTTCTTCCATATTTATCTCTGAGTGCTTCAGGTTCTTTATTTATGTCAAAGGCGTCCTTTGCGTTTTCATCTCCTATCAGGCTATAGGCTCTCTCATAAAAAGAATTCATAGCTTTAACAGAGTCTGCTTTTTGTTTTTTATTAAAGTCTGTATTTACTATGTTTAAAACTCTTTGTCTTCTAGAAAACCTTTCATCAGCAACCGGAATCTTTAGATCCCTTACTTCAAAGTTTTGACTTGCTGGATCAGAGCCTAGTCCAAAACCAGAGTAAGAGCTACTCAAATATCCAGTACCTGCGAATTCATTAGGTTGGTTTGGGATGCAGACATACGGAGGAAGGTTTTTGCGTGGGCCAAATTCATGTGCAACCACTGAACCCATAGATGGGTATTGAAGGGCTGGGCTAGGTCTATAGCCAGTAAACATATTGTGTGTTCCACGCTCATGTGCCGCTTCTCCATGTGTAAGACTACGAATGATTGCAATCTTGTCTGTAACCTTTGATGTTTTTACCATTAGTTCGCCAAGACGAATGCCGGGAACAGCAGTTTCAATACTGTTGAGAGGGCCACGATACTCTAGCGGAGCAAAGGGCTTTGGGTCAAAAGTTTCCTGATGAGCCATACCTCCCGGCAAGTAAATAAAAATTATACTTTTAGCTGGGCCTTCTTTGCTTTCATAGTTCTTCTGATCGGCTCTAGCTAATGAAGCACCGAAGCTACCTAAAATTCCAGCATGTAAAAAAGATCTTCTGTCCATTTTTTTTCCTTACCACATTCTGCAAGACCAATATCGTGCTTTCCATTTAGGACCCGGAGCCGTATCGCACTTATGTCTTGCTCTAAAACTTTTTCTTCTTTTTGGATTGTCTTTTTTGATCTCCATATTTGGATCACCAAACCTTACAATAACAACTTTACCTGATCCATTTTTTGTGTACACTGCAAACTTCTTTGGCCCATCAGGGGTTCTAAATGGCTTATTTAAAGTTACTTTTCTTCCCTGATATTCTGCTGAGTATGCGGGTATTAAAGTTCTTCCATTCTTTGTGTAAACACCTTTTCTTGCAAACTCATATATCTCTCCGGTTTTTGGGTCTTGATATTTGAATGTTTTTGCTGACTCGGTGCGTCCAGTAATTTCTGATTTGGATTTTTTCTTTGGTTTTTGTGCCTTCTTCCAAGATTTTGGATCGGGACGGTCAGGGTCGCCACGCTTTGCTGGCTTATAGTCATCGCCCTCCCTTTGTTTCTTCTTGCGAATATTTTCCCATAATCCGGGTTTTGCGGTAGAAATATCCCACTCTTCTGGCTCTTCTCCCCAGTCTTCATATTCAGCTTCAGCGGGAACATAGAAGTTGTCTTCATTTAAAGCTTCAGTGTAGCCAAGTTCTTCAAAATTATATTTGAAGTCCGCTGCCGCCATACTTGAAAGCCCATCCATAGCTTGAGACATACACACAGCCGCTCTCTGTGACTGATCTGGAAACTCTTTCTTGGACTTGTCACTAGACATGCACCTAGACATAAAGTTTTCTCTGCTTTCATCTTCGTTTCTTTTAGGTAGAGGCATTTTTTTCTCCAGTTTTATATGTCGTATCTAACGTCTTGCCACAAAGCTCCAACAATTACCATAGAGGCGTCGTTATCTGACTCGTAGTGTACTCCTTGTATCTCTCTGGCTTTGCCAGCGACATTTGCCAATTCGTAAAATTCACTACTAAATTCTGGGTACATTTCGGAAAGTACCGAGGCTATCATTGTTGCATATGCGGTGTGTCCAGATGGGTAGGACGGTGTATTAATCGAGTCTGTTGTTATGTAGTCTATCTTTACTCCAAACTTTGGCCCTAACTGAGAAGGTCTAGGTCTGTTATACTGCCACTTTAGGTTGATTATGACGGGATATATCACCGTATCATATAGCCTTTTTATCTTTTCGGCAGGATAAGATAGGTTGTTCTTTTGTAACAGCGGATCAAAGATTAACTTAGAGTCCTCATCGACAACCATAACTAATTGCTCTTGCTTTTCTGTGCGACGTGCTGTTAGGGCGGCGATTTCTTGCAGTTCTTCTCTGGTTATCTGGCTGTTGTTTTCTGGAGGTTCTGGGAGAACATTCTTCCAGTCTATAGATACAAGATCTGACACCTTCTTCTCAGGTGGTATCTTGTCTGAATACTTCATAGAAGTTATATCTTCAGCTATTTTTTCAGCAGCTTCTGATATTATGTTTCTCATAGCAATCTCCAAAGGGTCTGCTATGGTATACACACAAAACAGGCTTTTATTAAAGATTCTGTAGAGTCATATTTATTTTTACTACATACATCTTTGACAATCTTAGAGGCTTCCGGCTTTTTGAAACCTAAATTACTTAGGCCAATGATAGCTTCGCTCTGAATAGCCGTGTCTGTTAAAGGCTTTTCGGGCTTTGGGACAGCGACGGGTTCTACGGGAGGATTGTTCTTTTTCTGAGTCGCAGCTTTTACAGGAGCTTTTTTGACTTTCTCTTTAGCGATGCTTGGTGAGTAGCCCCTAAAATTGGGTAGATTGAGAGAGATATTGACCGACATGGGTTTATTTGGTCGAGGTTGGTATCTCTGGTAAGTCTTTGGCCCCGTCTCAGCCCGCTTTGGGGCGACACTTACGGTGCCAATGCTCTTGAAGAATTCACCTAAGAAATATAAACCTATTGGTAAAAGAAAGGCTCCAAAAATTAAAAAAGCTAAGTCTGAGTTCCAAGTTCCTGCGTTTTCCATAGTTAATCCCCTTTGCTTTGGTTCGCTTCTGCGGCTTTGATAGCCTTGTTTTGTAGCTTTTCAGCTTCTCTCTCTAGTAAAAATAATTCTTTTGCGGTCTTTTTTTCCTCAATTAATCTTAGTCGCCTTGAGTGCTTTTGAGCTTTGATTCGCTTCTTGCGGTCGCTAAGTTTTTTTTGTTTACGTTTGTTTCTTCTGCTAGTCATTTTCTCAATCCTATTAAGATGAGTCCAACATTTGCTAAGGCGTATGCCAGCCAAACCGTAGCCCAAGCATAATCTTTTTTAACTAGGTAGCACGTCCCAGCTATAGAATATAAGACCGCAACGATTGAAGGCATCGTAATTATTAATGAATCTATTAGTTTCATTGTTTAATTTCTAGGCGTCTCTTTAGCTTTCTTTTTGTTTTGTTTAGCTTCTTTTTTCTCTTAGAAAGCTCTCTTTGTTCAGACGGACTAATGTCTGGGTTATATTCTCTGTCTGATAAGGTAGAGATCTGGTCTTCTATTCTTTGTATTTGAGATAATATATTGTTTTTATTCATAGTCATATAAAGTAAAAACCGCCCCGCCCCGACCGATATTCAAACAGGCAGTCAGGGCGGGTGCGATTACTACCCTCTTAGAAGGGGCTCTTCTCTTCACTTGAAGACGACGATGCTGAAGCCGAAGCCTTCTGCATACCAACAGGCTTTACTACCTTCGAGAAGGTGCTAGGAAGAACGCTGTAGGAAGTCCTACTGTTTCCATTCTTGTCTTCCCAGTTTCGTTGCCGAATTCGACCATCGACAATTACCCTGTCTCCCTTTGACAGGCCGACATTTTCGGAATAAGCCGCATGACTACCCCATCCATCTACGTCCAAGTAGACGGTTTCCTCTTTACCATTTCCGATTGACTCGTTCACGGCGATACGAAATGTTACCAGCTCTTTCTCTGAGATGGTTTTATATTCAGGGTCTTTTGTGAGATTACCCTTGAGAACAATTCGATTATTTAACATATTTAAACTCCCTAAAACTATTTAATTGATGAACGTCGAGACAAAGCTTTGCGAGCCAACACGCGGGCTTGCTTTACACCATGATCTCTCAATAAACCTCTAACAATACCGCCACTGGAAGTACCAGAGAAAGTAGAGTAGAAGTCACGACCAGACATCTTGCCCTCGGCAAAATTAGAAACGGTACTAACATTTCGCTTCGTGTTTAGAAGCGAGGTCCAATTCGTAGTCATTAAGACTCTCCTTTTCTTTTTAAAGAAACACTAGCTAACTTATGTGGACTATTATAAACGCTGTCCAACAAACGCGATCTTTTTTCATGGCCCATATAGATGAAGCCGAATCCGTGTGAGTTTTTTCCATGCCCGACGACCACTAGGCCGTTATTGACAATCTCTCTTACCTTATAGATTCCGGCATCTGTGAAATATATTTTCTCGCCATTCTCTCTAATATAATAGCTTCCAGATCTGCCGATAACACGAATATAATCTCCTACTTGTAGACTTTTCCAATCGTCAATAAATCTTTTCTTCTTTTTGTAAAAGACGAACCCACACTTCTTGCAGGACGCCAATCGTGCGTGGCACTCCTGCTGGCATTCGGGGCAGGTTTTAACTGGCGATTTTCTTTTCTTTTTCATTCCTAAATCCTTTCGGTCGGTCACTCGCTAATACTATTATACAATACTTAGGTGTGTTTGTCAATCCCTTTTTTTATTTTTTTTATAAAATCCCATAGACTCGTGGATGTTGTGTCGTCTGTTGTGACATTGCTCATTGATGTATTCTTGAACATGATCTTCAAACTGTGTCCAGTATTGTATTTCTTCTGGGGTTCTGTAACATCCTGCACAATACGCCAGTCCTTCAACGGTGTGTAATTGGCAGACTTTAATGCAAGGCGACTTTGCCATGACGCTCCTTAATTATACTATAGTGATCGGAATATGTCAACAAAAAAGTTAAACAAAAGTTGGTGAAAAAAGAAAATAAATAACCACACTATAATAAAGATAAAAGATCCCCAGTCGGTTTCGTCCTGCTTTTTTACAGATTCAAGCCACCTATCATATTCTGTCTTGCTGTCGGTCTTTGGGGGTTCGTAAGGATTCATCATTCTTTTTGCGTCCAAGGGACATACTCTACGCCCTCTGTTGCTATTGAGCAATGGCTGCATAAGTCGAGAGGGTTTTTGTTATACCAAGAAACAAACTCATCCTTATCAATTTCTTTTTGTATGCTGAACTTGTCCACGGCTGGCATTGAAAGAACCCTTCTGGAAACACAACAACCCAAAATTATTCCAGTGTGGAGTAATTGCTTGCAGCCCATAAAGGCACAATAAAGATCAGGTAGAGTGTCTCTCTTGTCTTCGTGAAATTCTATCTTGCCAAAATCTCTAACAACTCTTTGACCCCACCTGACTATATTGAGGTCGGGAAGAAGTTCTTGTAGATATGATAACCTGTCTTCAACAGCAGATAGACCGCCAAACTTTTCAACATACGGTCTATAGATCGTCACGCAAAGATCATCTACCCCGTAAATCTTGTTGACCTGTCTTTCTACCATCTTCTCACTGCTCAACCACCATCCGTTTGTCATGGTGCTAACCCTGCCTACGGCATGTCGCCTAGACATAGAAATAATATCTGGCATATTTTTGTTAATTAACGGTTCGCCACCAGCAATAGATATGTTATGAAAGGATATTCCGGCCTGACTCATTTTATCAAACCATCTATCGTAATCTTCGCCAGAATAGAACTTGGCGTTGGCGTTCTCTGCGTCATGTGAGCAGTTGTTGCAAGATAAGGTACAGTGATCTACGCTGTGTATCTCAATGTAATTAAGTTTCGTCATTATCTTCCGTCATCTTTTTGGCTATCTCGCTACCCATTTCTGTGAGTATGTAATAAAACTTGCCGTCCTCTCCTACGAGTTGGTCTATTATTCCTTCATCCATTAGTCTCTTAACGTCTTGATAGGTGTCCTGAAATATGTCTCTGGGTTCTGCATTTACTTCAAAGGCTTCTATGTTATATACAAGACCGTCTGTCTCTGCCGGAAGATTTTGTAACGCTCGAAGGGCGCGTTTTTCGCTCGTGTAAACACCTATCGTTTCAATAGATAGGTTTGTGGGGTCGCCCATAATAACTTCAAGTGCAAAAATTTTCATATCCTATACTCCATAAGGCCATATCTTGGCTAATTCATCAGTAACACCTTGTATGTGAACAATCCACCGGCCATATTTGCCAGTTTTTTCTGTTCTTATTATAACTTTTCCCTCGTATGGAAAGCTATCTCTGGCTTGATTAAGTAAGTCTCTGCACTTTGAAGTTGCTGTGAGAAAGTCGGGTTGACCTCTTTCTGGTGTATCAACACCGGCAAGTCTACCCCTAATCTTTATCTTAACGCTAAAACCTAAGTCAACAATAAAGTCAACCGTGTCTCCGTCTACTACCCTATCAACTGTTGCTTTGTATTCATACATAATTTAACCCAAGTGGAGGCGGCGGGAGTCGAACCCGCGTCCTGTATTATTTCCATATTAATATCTACATTGTTATTCTATTGTATTAACACAACAGACAAAGCTATCCGATTATCGGAGTCAGGTTGGATACAACCATTTGGCGTATTAGTTTGGGTTAGCCATCCCTATCCGAATTATCGGAGTCAATACAATTTGGTGATAAGGTTTGTATAACCCCAGACAGGTTAAGCTGCCATTGCGAAACTGTGTTCAGCAATTAAAAATGTAATCGGTTTTTATACTGGCCAACCGATCAACCAGTCAATGCAATTAATACTTCCACAACCAGTCGATGCCTTTTCGCCCCCTGTTCTATCTAAAATAGAAATCTTTCCCACCAGCCTTGTGAGGCTCCTAGAAGGTATAAACCAACTAATACTCCACCCGCAATAGCGGAACGTCTAACCAGTTTGTGTTTTCTAACAAAAGTACCTATAGGCCCGTTGAATAGTGGCATTTCTACCCCTTTAGTAAATAGTTATGAAACTGTAAGTGTATTTAATAATACACAAATAGATTATTTCCCAAATATTCTTTTTCTTATAAGCCATAACATAGTCCTAAATATATTCTTGTACTTTACCTCGTCTCCTTCTTCGTACAATCCATAATGATTTAGTGAGCATTTGTCGCAAAAATACTCCTTGCATATCCTACATCTGTAGCTATCCTTGTAGCTAATATCTTTTCCGCACTCAAAACATTTAGTCTTCATGTTTACATCGTAAAGCGGGAGTGTTTCAGGAAAATATATGTGAATTCACGGGAATTTCTTTAGCTGTGGGAACATCTCTCATTCCCACCATGAACTTTGCTGATCTTTTCCCCTTGGCATCTCTGCCGCCAATGGACGAGTATTCGCTTATGTGTTGGGCGAATGAAGGATTAACGTAGTACATCTCACGCTTCATATCCTTAACGCAGTACCCGATGAACGTATCTACGTTGCATATTGTCTCTGGATTTTCCGTTTTGTGTTGTTTTTCTTTATAGCTCATTGTTCTTCTTCTTCCAATCCAAGGCTCCGTAGCTCGCCAGCTATTTACAACCCTAGACAAAACTTTCGGATGCCAAATCATGGCCATTGCACCCCATAAAGATTTGGTGTATATGGGGTATATTCCCCAAGGCTTCATCTTTCCCTGTACGATGCTGTAGTGAAGCGGCGTATAAAGCGATAAGAAGCCGCAGTTTTCAGGCCAGAGTGCGGACTCGGCAAACCACTTTGAATCCGGACTAAACCAAACATCGTCCTGAACCATCATAATTACGTCGGCATTGGAGTCTAGGGCGTGTCTAGCTGCCCTCATCCAGTTGTGAAAGACGCCGAGTTTATTTTCAGACGTGTAGGTTTTTGCGTCACAGGTTGGACTTTCCGGTTCTGCAAAAACAATAGGGTTATTCCAGCCAGCAGCCTTTAGGCTTTGTACGGTTGTTTTTAGTTTTGGTTTTTTTCTAGGGGCTGTGGTTACTACTACAGACCAATTTAAATCACTCATTTTGTCCCTTTTTATAATTCTCTATGAATGTAGAATAAGAGGAGCAGGCAGTACCCATAAAGTTGCTTGATCCAATGCAGAGAAATAGGTCTTTAACTGCGTCTTGTATTGATGTTGTTCTCTTAGGCCATCTCTTGCTACCATTTCCATTTGTGACGCACGCATACTTTATTCTCTTTGGAAATTTTTTTATAAATCTTTCTTGCGTGTCTCTGTTGTCTGTCGCCAAAAAAACATCTTTGTCCGGATGATCTTCTATAAATTTTTCAAATTGCTCATCGGTAGGCGGCGTTATTTTACGCTTTTTCTGTATGGTTATTATGTCTGTTCTTCTTATATGGCAGGCAATATAGTCTGGGGTTAATCCACGCCTTACGGATTCCACTTGTTGCATTATACCATCTACCGGTTTAAAAATCAAGTGATTTTTGTTTTTAATTTTTTCATCGTGTGGAAACAGCTCTGTTTTAGTAGCGGTGTTTTCTGGTCTTGCGGACGCTCCATACTTTAGGTATGTAAAGTTTATATTCGGTATGGGTTGAAATAAATCTTTAAACAATCCCTTGCATTGAGGGGATTTTACCCAAAACATTTCTATTTTTTTATTTGTTATGTCTGAAAAATGCTTGTAAGCTACGATCAACCTTAATCTGTTGCATAATCCACTATGGCTATAGAGTCTTATATCGTCAGAAAAAGAAGGATTTTCTTCTAGATTCTCAGGCGTCCACTTCGTTTTGTTCATATTTAATTTCAACCGGATCAAAATTTATTGGCACTTGGTCTTCAAGCGACTCTGCCCATTTAGCACATCTCATGCAGTTTCTTCTTCCCCTGTTTCCCCCATGTCCCACCACCGAGTGCTGCGATATGTGTTCTACAGCGGACGGGTCTACAAACCACATAGACCTTTTCATTCTATTCATTATTTTTCCTATCGCCGTGTCACTGTTTTGAACGAGTGTTGGATCGGCACGCCTCTTATCCATAACCGACTTTGATCTACTTCTAGTAGGTGCGCCCAGCCAGTTTATGGTAATTTCATTTTCCATTACGGCTTGTAATATTTCTCTTGGCCAAATTAAAGCACATGCACCCCAAAGACTTCTGGTGTAAACTCTGTTTACTCCTGTGTTCCTTTGTCTAGTTTTAAATTTAGGAACTATACTATAATGCTTTGGCGTATAAAGGGATACGAAGCCAGCGTCTTCTTGAGGCCATAGTATTTTCTCAGAAAACGTCTTACAATCGGGATGAAATAAAGAATCGTCTTGCACTGTCATTATGACATTCGCATCGGTATTTTTTAAAGCGTACTCACAAGACTGTATCCAGTTATACCAAACGCCCATTCTTTTCTTGTTCTGTATGGTTTCGCATGATTTTATTTTTGTGCTATCAGGTTCTGCAAAAATAACCGGATCGAAGCCAGCTATAATCATCGAATCTATCGACTGCTGTAGAGTACAATCTTGTCTGGGTGCAGTTGTGACCGCTGTGAACCACTTAAATTTAGTGGGAGGAAGTTTTTCTGCTGACCGTATTGCCCTAGATACAAGACTCTTTGCTGCGATTCTCGAAGCCGCTGAGGGAATCCATCCCATGATTGGGTTTTCCTTACCCTTTTGTACGAGCCTGTCTACTATTTGATCGAACCTTTGTTTGCAGCCCTCTACCCCCCATCTGTTCATCTTTTTTGCATAGTCCTTGCATCCACAACCCTTGTGTTCTAAAGACTTGGGTATTAGTTTTGTAAGCTCGGTGCCAACACCGTCACCCAATCTCTGCTCTGGCGTCAGCTTTGTTCTATGTCCACCCTTGTTTTTTGAATACTTGGCCATCTCGGAGGTTCTTAATCTTATTAGACCCTTGACGGCTTCGTTTTCAGACCTTGGTTTACTAGACTTGTTGATGCACCAATCACAGCTCAATGGGTTTGCTGGTATATGTTGTCCAGCTATCTGGCTAGCTAAAGTGCAAGACTTAGGATATACTGGGAGATTTCCATGCTTAATATTAGAGTCTACTAAGTGTTCACACTCTATGTTATCAAAACCATTTTGTCCAGACATGTCTTACCTATCTTATACAAATTTAAATACGATATACGCCACTAGACCTAACCCTATAACGGCGGCCAACCATTTCCACCTTTTGGCCTTGGCTAGTAGTAGCTGAGTTTTTTCTTTTATCTTATCTAGTCGAAACACTCTTCTCGACTCTTTTCTTTCGGTTCTTTCTCCGCTTCTCTCTTCTTTTTTTTCTTTGTTAAAAAGTGGCATCTATTCTTCTTTTATCTCCTGTGTCTTATTAAGGTTTTCTGCGAACTGTTTAAATAGCTTTAAGCCTTCCTCCTTGGAGATTCTTCTAGCTATACTTTCCATTTCGTCGGGAGCTAACTGAACAAAGCTATCCATCATCAACTGAAGTTCCGCTACGTGCAGAAAGCCGTCCATTAACATACTTCGGTTTTCGGCAACCATTTCTTGAGTCTTATATGAGTTGTATCCCATAAAGCCTAGAATGGTAAATAATATTATAGATAAAATAGCTACTTGTCTATTCATTTTTTTCCTCCTTGTAAATATATTTATTTTCATCGTAATATTCTTTATGTTCTAATACGGAATTAGCCTCGTGTTCATGCTTGAAGTAGTGCTTAAATTGTTTGTATAACGCCTTAACCTGTTCAAAAGCCTCGTTCTCGTCTATCTTGCCCCCCTGTTCTAGGTCACATATGATTGACATCTGTATGTTGAACGCCCTGAAAGGATCGTCATACTTTTCAAATTTGTATTTACTCATAGTACATTACCTTTTCCACCCATTCATCAAAAGCCTTATGGCGTTACCCCCAAGAATATCCTCTATCTCTTGGTCTTTGTATTTTCTTGAACCTATTCCGTCCATTAAACAGTGAAGGTATCTTGTTAGTCTGGGTATTTCAGACATATCGACAATTTCATCGGGAGGGTCTGTAAATCCATCGAAGTCTGTTCCAAGCGATATGATGCCGGTTCCGGCAATATTGCGAATGTGACTCATGGTCTGTTCAATATACTTTATCCCAAGCTCATTGTCAATAGGGCTTATCCAATAATTCATAAAAATTATACCGACCACGCAATCATGATCTGCAAGCCACTTTAATTCCCAGTCTTCTAGGTTATATGGATCACGGTTGATCTCAAATACACCCGTGTGACTTGAGAGGAGGCAGCTTTTTCTATCTCCCACTATCTCATATATCTCCGATCTAGCTTTCGGCGTACAGTGAGCAATGTCTATGAGCATCCCAAGATCAAGCATCCTTTCTACAACTTTTGCCCCCAAAGCAGTCAAGCCCTCGTTCATGTCCCATCCCGCCATAAGATTCTTCCAGTTGCTTCTTTTAATTCCGTATGTTGGATACGGAAAGACAGGACTTACAACCTTGTTTGGATAAAAGTGAGCGAGCGTAAGGTATGCAACACCACGATCAAAAAGATATTCTAGATTCTGTAATATCTCTGCTTCTACCACCGCATTATCTGGGTTTGATTCATCTGCTCTCTTGCCACACTCTTTGCCCTGAAGACTGTGTGCGCCTTCAACGGAGTGTATCATAGCTATATCGTTATCTGCAAGACAGTCTATAAGTTCATTTTTAGTTGTGGCAAATTTAATGAAGTTTGGATTGTCTGCCGACACCACTTCTATGTCTTGATAATCACGAACTTCTTTTTCCATAACGTCCATCATTGATACAGTGGCGTCAAAATAGTTTGGATCAAACACTCTTTTTTTGGTAGATGGAGAGACGGCTAAGGCTAATTTTATTAGAGACTGGTCGTCTAGCCATTCGATCTCTGGTACATAGCAGGTTGAGAGGACAACATCTAGACCGCCCTTTTTAATTAAGGGAAAGTTACTTCTTTCGCTGAAAGGCCAGAAGGCTCTCTTAAAAAGTTTTGATAGAAATTTAGTGTTGTTTCCAGATAAGTCTCTATCTAGTAGAAACTTCTTTAACACAGAATGATTATGTAGATCTACAACTCTTGAATTATTGTGTAGCTTTTTCCAAGTCTTCATTGATTCGCTCCTTAAACTAGGTACGTCTTTATGCCAAGCTCTCCAGCTAGCTCAACATTTGTTTTGTTGTCGTCGTAAAAATATATCTTATCATAGGATTGCATTATTGTATGGAGTACGGTTCTCTTGCTGTCAGCTATTGAATCGTTGTTATCGCTATCTCCTAAGCATATTATCTGCTTTGCTTTAATTTTATGCACAAATAAAAACTTAGAGATTGCATCTGCTACGTCGTTGCCTCTGGCGGTAAGTATGTAAACTGAATGTTGTTCTTCATAAACATCTTGTGCTAGTCTTATTAGTTCTGTAGGTTTGCCGTTCTCCACTAGGTGTGGACATCTAAACTCTGAAAAGTCAAACCTCTCGCCTGTTTTTAATTGATAAACATTAAATTCTGATGGTGATAGCTCTCTAACATACCCCCTACATGTCTTTGTATCTGGCATCACTACAAGCACGCGAGCGTCAGTCTTGGCTAGAGTATCGTCAAAATCAAATACAAATGCTTTTTTCATTTTAAATTTCCTAAACGGGCGAACATGTCGTACACCACCCAAAACCGGGGGGCATTCCAAATGCTGGAGGTCTTCCGTCTGTACTGCATTCGCAGGCTTCTGAACACGCCACAGAACTTTCATCAATTACCCAATTACCAGTGCCGTCAAGTATCCAACAGCATCCTTGTTCGTCACAATCTGGAGAGCAGTCTCCTGACACTAGCTTGACTTCTTTACAGATAATTCCCTCGCCCACCGCTTGGTTATCGCAACAAAGGTATTGCCCTGTATCATTTTGCTCACAGTCGTCACAAAGCGCTAAACAGGCAGACCACTGGTCGGATAACCAACTATCAATTCTATCACACGGTGTTTCATTTCCATCGTAGACTAAACTTACGGTAGTAGCACCGAACACCATCGACAAGCTACCGGTGTATAAGGGCGTGCAGGGGCAGGCTGAAACACTACTACTCTCCGGATCGACGGATGGTGTTACTGAGGAAACGACTACCGATGATACGGCTGACGATGAAATAGCGGATGATGATGAAATAGCGGATGATGATACGGACGACGATTCTACAGAGGAGGAAACCGATGACGATACGCTGGATGAAACGGACGATGATAGGCTAGACGACGAGGACACGCTCGAAGATACTGACGAGGATGAAGACGA
>CAACVF010000182.1_pt1 | contig 13592 bp, 6 predicted proteins | sample 2381781 | NCBI WGS metagenome assembly CAACVF01 (sample SAMEA5211967, study PRJEB30684) | marine metagenome | biome: Marine; feature: Epipelagic; material: Water | collected 2015-10-15 | depth 60 m | reverse complement strand
ATTTTAGCCCAATATCTATCATCTGGACTACCAGTTGTAGCAACTTTCCTTTGTGTTTTAACCCACTCTTTCAAAAGGTTCATCACATCACCTTGTTTTGTTGGTCTAACATATGTCGAAAATAATGTTTTCTTTAAAGTGTTGTAAAATTCGTCTTTTTGTTTGTTTAATATCTTTTTCTGATTATACAATGGAAGTAATGCTGTCTCATATGCCTTCTTCTGTATTTGTAATTTCTCCATCTTCTTATCAGCGACAAGGAATCTAGAGATATCATCCTCAAGTGATTCAGGTATTGAATGTGCAACCTGTGTCGCTCTAACACTTGCTAATGGGTCTGACCCACCAATCATAGCTGGAGTTGTACCTGTGACTGGTTTGTCTGTGAAGAATGGAGAGCCACCTGTCTTCACCTTTACAATAGCTGACTGATACCCTTTTATACGTAAATTTATACTTCGTATATCTTCCTTCAGCAACCTTGATTGTATTGAAGCGTAACCTTTCTCACCAACCTCAAATAAACTACCTTTTGAACCATCAGACTGGATAAATTTACCACTATCATCAAGATATCCATATACATAATTTGGTTGATTTGCTTGTTCTGCTTGAAGTTCTCTAAGTGTCACATCAAAGTCATCACTCTTTCCACCTAATGCCTTAAGGTCAGTAATACTATCAGACCTTATACTTTGGATCTCATCATACCGACCAACTCCAAGCCATTCTGAAAATGGTAAACTTTCACCAGCAGATATATTTGACATATATTCATTATATGACTTCTTTAAGAATCTCATCTCTATTGGAGTCACTTGTCTATAGCCTGTATTTACAGGAACTTCTCTCCATCCCATCTTTATCAATTCACCACTACTTTCAAATTTACCAGCTTCGGCTTTGTCAGCAGTATCTAACATCCAATTAGTAGAACCACTTCCACCTCTTACACGAGATAGGTCTACCTCCATCTGTTTTCTGGCGGCTAGAAGTTTTGACAACTCGTCTTCAAGTCCTTTTGTATATGCAGTAGTTACCTGTTGTGCATTGACATCTGCATATTGGTCAATGGTTCTAGAATCCTTCATAGTTTCGTATAGTTTCAGTTTTTCGGTTGAATCTTCTAGTGTTTTTTTGGTTTTTAATATATCACTATCCAGAGCACGTATCTTACTCTCAACGTTTGCTAGATTACCACTGTTTAACCTCACTTTCTCACTCAAACCACTATCATCAAGAACCCTAAACATCTGAGAACCTGAAACATTCTTTATCTGTCCGAATTGTAAGTTTTGATCACGTCGTAATGTTTGCATATTAACAACACCTAACTCCTTATTCAATACCTGGATTCTACTTTTTCCCTTGATTGCCTCTGTAGTAAGTACATCCATTGCTTGTGAATATTCAGCCGTCTGTTGTTCTGTTATGGTTATGTCACGCCTAGCTGATTGATAGTCATCTCGTAGTTTTTGTATTTTCATGTTTGTGATATCCCATGATTCACGAGCTTTTAGTATAGACGATGCTAGTGGGTAGGAACGACTTCCACTTGAAAACACTGATGTAGAAAGTATTGGGTCTACACGTTGTTGTACTGAACGTAAATATTCAAGTTGGTCACCACCTTTACCTGATACTGATGTTGACTGAAGGTCTTTCTTAGGCATGGCTTTCCAATCTCTAAATCCTTGCATATATTTTGAATCGTCACCCATATTGGTTGCCTCGTATATCTCAGGATAATTTTTCTTTACAGCTTCTTTATCTACTCTGTATACACCCTTCTCATCGAGATATCCAGCACGTAACCCCGATGTTGGTACATCTACTTTACCAGCACCACCAGTAATGTCACTATATCCTATAACACGTTGCAGTAATTGGTCTGCCTTTATGGCTAGTTGTTCTTGTGGGATTGTCTTACCAACAGTTTTTTTGGTTACTGGGAGAGCACTCCACATATCTGCTGAAACTGTCTCTTCTAGTCTACCTCCAATCAACTGCTCGTTAATCTTAGGTGCACCCCTAGCTAGTGATACTGGTGTTAATCCAGCCGCTTGTGCAACTGATGTACGTATAGTCATTTGTGAAAGTAAGAGTTGTTCACCACGAATTGTTCCCATTAATCCAGACTGTTCAATTATAGGTGTCATATCAAGATAATAGTCAGTATAGACTCCTTGTCTACCATATCTTGGTATTCTTATGGCACCTGGTAGTTCAGCTAGTTTTGTGTCAGATATTTTACCTGTAAGTGGATCAAGTATACCAAGACCTGTCTGTTCTGGGTCGTATTTTGTCTGGAACATACCTCCCCACTTACCTGTCTTAGGGAATGTCTTCTGGTATATCGTTGCAGTTGTCTCAACGGTGCGACTGGTGGCTGCTTCTGTCATCTGTACTGTGTAAACACCAGGATTACGTATCGCTTGTCCGCCCACGGTCACCTCTTTTCCACCTATAATAGGAATATTTTTTGGGATTGTGTATTTTTTACCAACGACTGATGTTGTTTGTGGGAAAACCTGTATATCATCAAATCTACCAACCTTCATCACTTCTGTGGTTATGACATCCTGTTTCCATGCAACGGGTGGAGCCTGTGACATCTTTCCTTCAGCCCAACCTAATGGCATTGCTTCCCTTGCTACAGGTGGCTCTGATGGAAGTGGTTGTGGTCTGGATGGTGGTAGGTTACCAACATCATCCATGCGTAGATAAATTATTTCATCTGAAGTCATGCCTACAGAATCATCTGCACGAGTAGGATTGACATCGGTTTTTGGAATAAATTCTTCAGTTCTTTGTCCCTTGGGGAATGTTACTTCAACATCACCAAGAGCTTTTCCAGATGCATCATATAGTTGATCTGTCGAGCCACGAGTCGATCCTGTAAGTGATTCCATCTGACGTGGTAATTGAACCAGATCAGCAGCCTTATCTATTTTTGGAACAGGTTGATCAAATTGAGTTATGGATGGCATTTTTTTATACAATGAACGAGCAATTCCAGATTCGACTGGGAACGCCTTCTCTTGTAAGAAGATTCCAACTTTCTGTGTAATGGTTCCTGTCGCTGTAGCCTCTAATGCCTTTGCATTAATTTGAAATCCTCCTTTTATTGGTGTGACATATGGTGTAAAACTAGAAGTTGCAGAAGCAGTCTTCAGACCAACCTTGGCAAGTGTTGTCCCAATTGCTTTAACTGTTCCAAGTCCTACATTAATTCCAAAAGTTCCAACAAATGCTATTGTATTAGGAACCATATACCAAGCATTATCCATGAAAAACTCTGTCTCTTTTTTTTGCTCTTTTGTGTATTGTTTTGAATAAGTATCTGTTCCCATATATTTCAGATAAATCATCCAGTCAGGACTGCTATCAGTAGACTGTTTTGCTGTACCCCCTATACCTACTGCTTGTGTGGCTTGTGTTGTAGTAGCTTGTGATTGTTCATAAAGTGCCTTTTCAGTATCGAAAAACTCCTTAAACTCTGTACTCTCAAATGGTTTAGTATATGGATTTAATATTGTATCGAATACAGTTGTCTCCCATCCTTCAGACCATTGATCAACATTAACACCTCTCTTTCTTATGTTATCAGCGACATAAAGGACGTTTGTAACTTCAGCAGCAACGCCTTTGAATGCCTTCTCATACCATTCACCCTCTTGCATATACTGTAATCTCCCCTCTTCTGTGGAGAGGTCAATACCTCCGATAAGTGATTTTCTAGGTGGTAATTTACCTTCTGCTTGTGAATCCCCAAATCTTGGTGCAAATATAGATGAGGCTATAGCAATGTTAGGTGACAATGGTGCAATTCTATCGCCGTATTGTGGTGTAAGTTGCATACTGTCAGGTTGCACACCAAGACCTATCAGATTAGCATAGTTTCTCTCAAGATCATTTGGTGCTACATTGATTATAGATACAGCACCCTGTGGATTCGTATACATTATTTGATATTCTGTTACATCACTACCATGGAACTCTTTTACATCACCTATGTATTCACCTAATGCTTGTGTTGCTTCTGGTGTTAATTTCTGAGGTGCTGGAGGGCCAACCAATTCAACTGGTGTCATCATCCGTCTATAATTTTCATCAAAACTTGGTGTGTATGTGGTACCCTCTGGTACTGACACTGGTCGTTTTTGTTCACTTCTATTAGATTCGGTTCCAGGTGCACCAGTACTACGAGGTTCTCTCCATGTAATAGAAGACATTTTTTCATCCCCTTTGAGGTTTTGTTCTGCAAGCCAAATACCTAGATTTCCGTCAGGTCTATCAGATTGACCACTGACACCATCATATGTATATGACTGAGCAGTACGTGGTTTTGTTAATGCGTCAGAGATTGACACCTGACCTCCAGTTAATGCGTTGAAATATTCCCGTTGTTCTCTATTCATCATTCTATCTTCGAATTGTCTGGCGTATATTGCCTGTAACGTGTCTCGTTCCTCTCCACCTACAGGATCGAATGTTCTAACAACTCTTGTAGCATCTCTACCCAAGTCATCTGTATACGTCTCTATGGCTTGTCCACCTTGACCTATATTGACATATTTTGGTTTACCATCAGAAGCAGCAAATAATCCATCCTGTCTTGTGTCAATATTTTCATAGAATATTTTGTTTAATTCATCTCGTTTTGCTCCTTCTGTACCTGGTATTGTTAATGAAGGGGCCGAATCGGTGCCTGCACTAAATGCTGCCCTAACCTGTCCCCATGGTAACCTATCATCACCTTTATGTGGAGTCCAACCACCCCAAGCTGTGATACCATCGACATCATCTCGTTGACTCTTCTCCAATGCACCTGGTGTAGCATCAGTTAATCCAGCAAATGGACTGTCTGGATTATCAGCTTTTAGAGCTTCATTGTCATATATACTCGTTAGAAATGGTGTTGATCCTTGTTCCCTCATACCATAATCAGCTACAACTGGGTCAGAATCCATAGGTGCAGGGTCTCGTGATATTCCTTGTACATTACGATCAAACGCAGCAGTTAGTGAACCCTTTTGTCTTTTCTCTTCCGTCTGTGCATCAAAAACTTTTTTCATTTGTTGTTGTTGAGCCTTTAGGTTTTTCATTCGTTCGTTTTCGGCGGCATATTCAGGATTACTGGATTCCAGATATGGTTCTGTTATACCGCCTGCTACACCAGAACTACCTTTCTGTGCATTCTTTGCTTTTTCAATTGATGTAATATTCTTTAATTTTTGATCAGAAAGAGCGATTTGTTGATTGAGTGAATCCAATTCTCTCTCAGTATTGTTTATTTTTGCATCAATCAACATCCTCTCCATCTTCTGGAGGTCGGTGGTACCCTGTGATACTTCTGTTGTCTGGGAGCCAAAAATAGATTCTTCTCTGTATACATTTTGATAATTATCACTTGTCGGACTATCTGCAAATCTCTTGCCGTCTTTTGTTGTCTGTCGTGTAAATGTTGACTGTGGTTCAACATTAGGACGTGTTGTACCTCCTGTAGCAGCCTCACGAGCCATGTCACCATACATATCAGCAGTAGCACCACTATACTCTTGGGCAGCCCTCTCTGCAGCATACTGAGCCTGCTCAGCCTTACGTTGTTCAAGTGAACTAAATTGTGCTTCTTGTGCACGTTGTGACTCGACTTCTTGTATTGCTTGAGTTGGGTTGTCTGCATAATAGTTATTCCAAGTCGATGTTGCTTCAACATTTCCATAATTACCTCCAGCACTATCTATAACATCTCCCCTAGAATCAACTGTTAAAGTTCCACCTGTTGATACAAGATTTCCTTGTGAATCTCTCACATCCTTAATATAATAATCTGGGTTTGCATACCCTAAAACACCCTCAGCGGATTGTCCGTACTGTGCTGCTTGACGTGCAGCGGTTGCAGTATTACCACTTGTACCTACTAGTTTACCACCAACGTACTTTACTGCAGCACCTTTAGATACATTGACCATAATATCTCAAATCGAGCCTAAAATGCTCTGCTTGAACCACCTTTTCTCCGCATTGCTTTTACGCTAAAACTTGAAACATTTGGTCTTGTGAATGGTGTAGATCTACCTCTCTTTGAAATTGAGACATCATTACGTGGTATTGTTGGTTGTCTCACTACCCCAGGTCTGGATGCTAATACACCTCTCTGTCTACGTGGTCGTTGCCCAAGTTGTCTTGGTGCTCTCTGTGTTTGTCTAGTTTGTTGAACCCTAGAAGACATTGCTCTTGGTGAACGACCTCTTGGTTTGAATGCTCGCTTTGGTCTAGTCACATCGGAGAATGCGTGCTGTCTTTGTTCATAATATGCTCTCTCTGCTTCTTTTTTCTCCCATTCTTTTTGTAACTGTAAAGCCTGTTTCTGAGACATGATTTGTTGCTGTTGTTTTAACTTTAATTCTTCAATTCTCTGTTGTTTTGCTGCAATAATATTGGATTCGGCTGTACCTCTTGCTAGATCAACTCTAGCCTTTCGCTCTTCTTGTGCCTTCTTTGCGGCTGCCTCTGCAGCATCCCATCGACTGACAAAATTTAAGGCGTGTCTTCCATAATCAACCCTCCATGGCATACTTTTTGTACCCCATGCTACTTTCATTGCATAATCTTTAGCGGCTTTCCATTTACCAGAAGTGGCAGAATCTGCTTGACTTGCTGCACGACCATATTGATCCCAATTTCTTCCACCTACATTCTTACCCATAATCTACAGGGAATAATCTAGTATTTGAAACTGTTTAGATTAATGCTTGTGCTGCTGATTTTGAGTTGCCTGCAATTCTCATAACGGTATTTCCAGTAGCAGGGGAAGTTCCTTTAATGGCATATCTACCATTCTTTAGTTGAACAACCTTTGGGTTCTGAATCTGTACCTTCTTTTTTGCAGCAACATCATATGCTTCTACCATATTGTCTGAGAAACTAACTACTATATGAAGTTGGAATGTAGTGTACTACATGTAGTTACTACATATTAGTATGTTCTTCGTTTTACAGTTTCTATATAAATGGATTTTATAGTGTACTACATTTCATATAATCTGAAAAAAGTGTACTACATCCTTATAATATTACGTAAGTGTTTATATCACACGGTTTAAGAGTGTACTACACCTTATTATAATTACCGATGTGTTTATATAATAACCATAGTGTTGTTTATATACTTAGTTTATAAGTATTACGTAAAAAGATCTATCTGGCTATTGTTGTGTGGTCTTGTATTTCAGAATACATCTCTTTTGGTACCTTATTTTGTTTGTATAGTAAAATATACTTCATAGGTATGTGGTATCGTTTACTGTTGTATACAATCTCTCCGTATAGTAGTTCATTATACTTCATGCCTATTGGGGTTCGTTCAAAATCATCAATTGTATTCTCAAGTTGTTGTATTCCAACATTCAGTATACGCTTTAAGCCTAAATGATGTGTCTCATGTTTACATCTCTTCATACAACAAATACAGAATCTTTTATCTGTGTATACAAATGCTTTACAATGTTCACACCATCCCTTAACATACGGAGTTCCACCTGTTTTGGTTTTCTCTGTTATATGTGCATGCCTGCATACAGGTTGCTCTTTGACGAATTTTTGATTATCCAAACATATTTCCTCCGCCACCGCCTCCTCCCATGACCTTCTTAATAGGTGATGTATCACTCATTGTCTGTTTGATTCGTGTTTCTGTTAATACATTCATGGTCTTACCATCAATTGATGTAGTACTGATCAATGTGTTTCTATACACATCATAAAACCCCTCTAATGTCTTTCTTCGAATAGAGTTTACTACAGGAAATAGCATTGTAAGGTGTTCTATTTGGTGAACTACGTGTGGTAGCATTTTGGTGCCGAATAGTGTCCTGTAAAGGAAATCCTTCCTAGTTGAAGCTTCTGATAGCATCTGTATAACACGGTCTGCGTGTGTGGATGATCCAGGTTGTGGCCCAGCTCCTGGTGGAGGGCCAATATCGTAGGACATACTCTGAGTGGTAAAAACTAGTATATGAAGTTAGAATTATTGTGGTGGAGCGTGTAATTTCGAGTTTATAATCTGATATATCGATATTCCTAGACTAAATGCGAATAATGTACCTCCAATTACCCGTGCGCTATCCCATTCTGCTGGGGCTGTGACTCCATCTTGGAATAGATTCCCTAGGTATGCTCCACTCATTGCAAGGCCTACAAGTCCAACTAAAGCTGGATTTTCTGTACGTAGCCATAAAATTCCAACAACTAGACCCCAGAATATCACTATAGATAATCCTCCAAAAATCATATCAAATGGTAGCAACATTGTACCAAGAGGATCTGAGGTGAATGCACAGTTACCACGTTCTATACAGGTAGGGTTCTCGGCATCTGCCCACACTGCTGGTATGAAAGCACCAATCACAAGTAAGGCTATCAATGATAGTCCACCTACGATTGGAATGTACATACTTCAAGTTGCTCAGGATAGTATATGAAATTATGGGTTCTGACCTGGTATTAGGTTACCCATGGCGAATGGGTTAGGGTTGTCAGACACCCTAGAATTATCACCAAATATATTCAGATACCACACACCTTCAACCACATTACCACCACTATCAGTCACTGAGCAGTATATCGTATGGTTGCCGAGTGGTATCCATGCGCCTTGTTTCGGAACACAGTCTGCTCGTATGTCTCCATCTTCTTCATCCAGTGCATATGCAACATAGTTAACAATCAAACCATCCCTAGTATCTGCATTAAGATTCATTGTATCAGGTAGGTATAACTCAGGGATTGAATCGTTAGGGTTGGATTGCGTCATCGATGGTTCCATACCCAGTGTATTGTCTCCTGGTATGTACAGTCCTTGCGGGTTCGATTCCGTCTTCGGTATCCTCTGTAAAGTTTCTGGGTCGTAGTCTGGTCTTATCGGTACGTTGCTCAGGTCTATTCCCTCCCTCATTGCTTGGTCTGGGGTTAGGTATACTATCTTCGGTGGTTCCAAGCCCATCACTTCCACTAACTTGTCTATTACTGGTGGTGCGTTGCTCATCACTACCGCTATTCCCATCACTGCGCCGAATATCACTATTATTGGTATCGCTTTCTTGAACGTGTCGCTCAGTCGCTCCGCTACTATCTGTTTGCTTGCGTGGAGTTCTTTCAAAGTGGTGTGAAACACCGAGGGCGAGTCTGCATTGTACTGTATTAACGCTTTTTCGGAGCTTAAAGATATGCTCCTCACTAACTTCTTTTGGGGTTTTTTCTCGTCTTTGCCACCATCGTCGTTTTTTTTTAATATGTTCTTCGGCTGTGGTTCATGGAACGACTCTAACTCCTTCCACTTTTTATCTCGTGCAAGTTTCTTCATCATACTATTTGCTTTCTTTGGTATTGGTTCTGCTGGTTCATTATCATCATCACTTAGAACAAAGAAACAAACTACCTGTTTCTTGTATAGGTAAATGTCTTCATTTGATGTTTCAAAGACTCCGTATTTTGTATAAGCCCTATTATTATTTATCACCATAGGTACTATGTCAATACGTTTTCTACCAATCTGTATAATTGCATATGCACCTCTATTGGTTCCCATACCAACTAACAAACCAGAATACTTTGGAACTGGTGTCTTCTGATGATGTACCTTTAACATCATGTTTGTTTTGGCTTGTTCATCATCAAATTGATAGTCCTGTAGGAATCTCTTGGTATCTGGTGAAAGTTCTTCGATATTATCTTTAGGAATCTCAACCTTTGCAAAATCGGTATTAGGTGGAAGTGAATTTAGGTATCTATCACGATTGAATAGCATACTATCACCATCTTGTTTTAATTTTTCATCAACTTCTTGCATACCTGTTAGTGATATGGGTTTGGAGTTTGAGAAATTATAGAAAAATACACTGACTTTTTTCTTATATCTATACTCATACTGATCATCTAGTTCATAAATGCCACCTTCTTTCATGGCAAAATATTTGAAATCAGACGTGTTTATCTTTACAAATTGTAGCTGACGTGAACCAGTTTTGAGTATAGCTATGGGTTTTCCTGATATACCCATTTCAAATAATGGAATCGCCATATTATTTAGAGAGAAAAGTACTATATTAAACTAAAAATGCTTAACTCCATCTCTTACCTATGAGTATACCAACGATTGCTGTGAATATCATCAATGTCCATGTTATTGCATCACTTCCTTGTGTAAAGTCAAATGATACATATCCTAAGTATGCCATGATTCCTATTGTAACTAGTATGAATATTGAGCCCATTTGTGCACTTCTACCTGTGAATACTGCAGCCAAGCCGATGATGAATATGAATACCATTGGCATTCCAAATAATTCACCCATACCTTCAATACCTAATTGAGGCTGACTATCTGGGTCTTTAGATGACTTGAATACAAAGTTACTTTCAACACCTTTTGGTACAGCACCATCAATACAGTTCAATGCGTGTTCTGTGTTATCTGGGTCACATGATATAGTTACTACTCCTTGAGAATCCTCTTCCACATCAAATTCTGTTGGATTTAGGTATAATGATATGTAAAAGTCCTTATCTGCTATTACAGGAACCGAATCATCAATTGATGCTTCTACATCTTCATACAGATGATATGTTGGTGGTATTGTTGGGTCTTGGTTTTGGTATACTAATAGCATATCATAGCCTGCTGGTTGAGCTGATATTGTAAAGTTACTGAATAGATATGTCTTATCGCCTGCTATATCTACGTGTGAACGTGTCTCATTTCCAAATATATTATTGCCCATTGGTGTTAGTGGGGTCACTGATGTGGCTGGACTTAAGAATGAACCAGTCCAGTTCTGTTGCTCTACCCATATTTTTGAATACACGTCTACTGTTACCTCTGGGTATGCATACAATTGGTTGAATGAGTATTGATTACTTGCTGTCATTTGCATAGGTGTGTAATTTTGTGTTTCAATATGACCAGCACTGTTGACAGTATCAACGTATAATGACACGGCTGTTGCATAAGACTCGTCACTTCCAGCAGCAGTTGTGAACGTTGGGTCAACCCTTACTGTGTTTCCTCCAGGGGATGTAACTGTATTTCCGACTATACCATCGACAAACTGTGCACCAGATGATGCACCAGTTGGGGATGTTCCAATAATTGTCTCCGCCGTTATTCTATACTCATACAATACACCCTCAGCAAGTCCAGTATCTTGTGCTGTTGTTTGTGCATTACCTGTTCCACTTGGTAGTGTTTGTACCCATCCTCCACCATTAACCTGTCTTTCTATGTAGTAATTAGTTATTGGTGAACCACCTGTTGCTCCAGCAGTCCAACTTATATCTATGAATTTAGTTGCTTCACTTCCTCCTTTAGTTAATGTAGGTGCACTTGGTGCTGAAGGGGCCGAAAGTGTTGTGATTGATTCCTCGGTAGACCATAATCCTACTCCACCTAGGTTTTCACTTGCTATACGGTAATTATATTGTGTGGTTAATGCCAAATTTGTATCATCTAGTATGTTTGTACCATATGCTATAGTTGCCAATGGTACAAAGCCACCACCTATTGGTGATTCACGTTCTATGTGGTATTGTGTGATTGTTCCAGATGGAACTGTCCATGATAATGATATTGTTGTTGCTGTGGCTGGGTATGTTACTGCTGTTATTACAGGGGCGTTTGGTAGTGTCCAACCGTCTGCTTCATTAGATGCATCTGATTCTCCGCCATTATTAGTATTGAATGTTCTATAATTGTAATTAGAACCTGAGATTAGATTAACATCTGTAAATTCACAAAGTCCACTTGGTGTTCCTATACACAAATTGGCGTATGTGTCAGTTGCAACATCAACCCATGAACCAGAGAAGTCAGTTTGTATTCTAAATGTTGATGTTGATTGTCCAGCTAAATCCCATCCAAGAATCAAGGAATCACCACTTATTGTCTGAACCTGTAAGTTAGTTGGTGCGTTAGGTCTAGTCCATTCTGTATCTGTTGATTGGTTTCCACCACCTACATTATTACTTGCAAATACACCTATCAGATATTCTGCATCTGGAACGAGTCCTGTGACTTGGAATGTTGTTGTTGGGGCTGTAACAGTGCCTTCCACATTCCAGTTACCAGAACCTACTGGGTACTCTGTGCTTATAGTATACGTTGTAATTGCAGACCCACCGTCATTTGCAGGGGCTCCCCATGATGCAGTGATTTCTGTATTGGTGTCAGATGTTAACACTAGGTTACTTACTAGACCTGGAACATCTGGAGTTGTTATAGTCGATGAGTTACCTAAACCAGATACACCAACAAGATTCACAGCTTCGGCTCTGAAATAATGGACGCCAGCCACACTAACTGTATGATCATGTGTTGCTGTCGTGATAAGTCCAGAAGTGTTGACTAGTGTGTATGTAACATCATCCATTGAGTGATATAGGTTGTATCCAGTGATTGCACTTCCACCGTCATTTGCTGGAGCCACTAGTGTTGCTGTTATTGTCAATGGACTTGGGTTAGGGTTGTTAATTGCTAGTGTTACAGTAGGCATATCTGGTACTGATGGTGTAGTAATACCAACTGACTCAATACTTAGGTTTCCAGCGCCAATAACATTTATGGCTGCAATTTTATACTTGTACTCTGTATTTCCTAAAATTCCACTAGAATCAGGATATGTTATATCGGTTGTACCTGTGTTTGAAACTATAGTGGCCCATCCATTTACAGCATCCCATCTGTCTATCTGATAGCCTTTGATATCAGCGCCACCATCATTCGGTGCTACCCAACTGACATCAATTGTAAGAGGTGCAGTGTTTGGACTGACTATCTGTGCTATTGGTTGTGCTGGTGCGTCAGGTACATCAGGTGTTGTTGCGCCCAACACGTTACTATCATTGGATGTTCCGTGGTCTGAAACTGCTGTCAATTTGTATTGGTACAATTGGTTTGGAGATACTGGGGTTGGTACAGAATATGTCCATTCAAGAGGACTTGGTATTCCTATGTTTGAATTTGCTGTCTGCCATCCAGTACCGTCATTATAGTAAAGAGCATAGTGTGAGAGAGTTCCTGTACCCATGGTAGCTGGGGCACTCCATTCAATGAAATGGTCGTGTGGCTGTTGGTTTGGGTCTGGGATTGTCACTGAGGTTACAACTGGTGGGTCTGGAGGAGTTCCAGCGGTTACATTAATCTCAGATGAGTAATTTCCAATTCCCGCCTCGTTCAAAAATGCGACTCTAAAATCGTAATTTTGCCCGGTCACGACAGTTGAATCTGTCCAAGTTCCACTATTTCCATTATCCGCACCTGTTGCAACCTGTGTCCATGTTCCAAATAATCCTTGTTTACGTTCTACTTCCATTCCAAGATATGAACCACCACCCAAATCTGCTGTGGTTGATGGTGTCCAAGTTAATACAACATGAGCATTAGTATTTGCACTACCAGCCAAGTTCTGTGGTGCTAATGCTTGTTGCACTGTTAGACCTTGAACCAGTGTCATTAGTGGTGTCTCACCTAACAAGTTATACGAACTTAGTTTGTAGATAGGTGCGTCACCAGCAGTGACTGATGTATCTGCATA
>CAACVF010000181.1_pt1 | contig 13627 bp, 23 predicted proteins | sample 2381781 | NCBI WGS metagenome assembly CAACVF01 (sample SAMEA5211967, study PRJEB30684) | marine metagenome | biome: Marine; feature: Epipelagic; material: Water | collected 2015-10-15 | depth 60 m | reverse complement strand
GAAAACCCACAAACAGGTAAAATGAAAGATTATATACCTGACGGATTACCCTATTATGATGTTGATTATTGTATGTATTCTAATTGGGGATACCAAAAGAAAACACGATTATGGACTGATATAAAAAACTTTAAACCGAAAGTATGTAACGGAAAATGTGGAAACATGGAAAACGGACATCACATAAAAAATCTCGCTGGATCACAGAGAGATACAGATGGAAAACTTATAAACACAAAGGCAAGACGAGATGCTTATAGAGGACGGGAGAGAACTACAGATGAGGTGACGAATATAAAAGATAGATACCGTATTCCACCAGATCTAATAAAAGACCTTTTCTCCTGTATAGTTTAAATGCCTATGACGAACTCGTAGGACATATTCAGTATCCAGTATTACAGATTTTCGTGCATAATCATTTCTAGATAAATAACTTCGTATATATCTAACAATTTCCACTGGTAGCAAAACACCCTTAGATCTAATATTATATAACAACTCTGCCGTATCAAGCAAAGTCATTATTTAATAGTATCAACCTTTTATTTTTGGTTTCTCACCTCTGTATTTCATAAAATTACTTCCAGCGCTTCGTGCCGTCTTGCGGGTCTTATAGACGACGGGAACAAATTTTTTCTTCTGTGAATTGTATAATTTATATCCATCTGGGACTTTTGTTATTGTAAAAGGCATATTAATAATAAACATGGTTTTAATTTATAAATGTTAATTTCTCTGGTTTTCGTCTAGATAGTCTATAAATTTGACTACTTAAGTTAGCTCGTCTAATTAATAATTCTTTTCTCTCTTGGAGTAACCCATCTGGTACATTTTGACCCAGTTGTGAAATCCTTTGATTTATTGCTTGAAGTTCAACCCTCACACGATTAAGTTGGGTATATAAAACTCTTAATAAAGGGTTATCACCCGTTTGAACTGGAGGCGGACGCTTAGGAGGCATATTAATAATAAACATGATTTTTACAATAAGTCTTTATCCACTTTAGCAGCAGCACCTCCCATGACGGCACTATACAAACGAGCAATTCCCCACTGTCGTGCAGACGTTACTTGAGGTCTTACACTTTTAGGATTGTTGAAATATGCTCCCTCACCTTTCTCTACGATCTTTAATGCATTATTATATTTTATCCCTGATAACTTCGCAATCTCTTTTATATTATGGGGTTCGTCCTTGGGAAACCCGTGCTTTTTATTAAACTTCTGCTTAAATGTAGGCATTTACTATATACCAAACTTTTTTTTGTATTCACGAATTGCTTTTTCCATAGAGCGGTGTTCCCATAGAATAAATCTACTAAGTGTCCCTGCTTTCTTAGGGTCTGTATGGTCTTCATTACTATGACGAGCGATATATGACTTTTTCTGTTGTTCGCTCGTACCAAGTGTATAATCCCCATAACCCGTCGCACCGAAATGGGTTTTAGTCCCGTCTTTAAATTCGGCTACCCATTTCTTCCCCTTACGGTCACTACGTGTAATCTTCATTACTTCTTAGCCTTCATTTTTTTTAACTTACGGGCTTCCTGTTTTGTCGCATCAAATGCAAGACGAGCCCCTTTTGGTGCATGAACCCGCACACGACCCTTAGTAGGTACAACTGGATGAAATCCTCTCTTAACGACAAGCGGCATGATGTATTATATTGTTAGTAGTATCACAGGTCTTTTTCCTGAAGTATTTGTTGATTTCCATATTATTCAGTGGTACTACCTTAAAATGAGTTTTATATGTTCGGTATATTCTATTCTTATCAGGCACATCACTGTATTTAAAAAGTTTTTTACTGAAGGTGATTATGTCTTTCAAATATGAAAACAAATAATACGCACACAACCTCTTCTGTTCTGGATCATTATAGATTAAAAACAGGTACATTTTGTTTTTAACCTATAGCGATATTTAAATCTCTATACGGAAATGGATTTGCAAGACCTCGCAGTATTTAGTAAAAACTCAGGTTGTATCTTATCCATTTCTATTTGTTCTTCTTCTCTACCACCGTCGCATATTTTCACACAATTTTCTTTTGTTATCCTCGGTATTTCAAGGGAGCGTAACTTTGTATATAATTTGTTCCTACTCCATCGTCTGTGTGCTTCGGGATCTTTCAAGCGATAGTTATGTTCTGTAATTCGTTGTGACAAATCACGGGTCGTCATACCTATATACACAAAATCTCCTGCAGTAATCTTATAGATCATTTATTACATTCAATATTTTTATTTTCCATAATCACACCCCGAAGTAGAGATTTGATATATTCTGCAAAATCCTTTATCATTTCTTCTTGTTCCTTTAGTTTAGCTTTCAACCTTATGTTTTCTCTGCGATAGTACCACCACATTATTAATAGGGGTATATTTTTATTCTAACGCAAAATAACCTGTGACGGCATTTTTATATTTTTGATTAATTTTAATAATTTTGTGACGACAATAGGTAAGGTCATCACACTGAAACAACATATGTCCCAAGTCCGTTCATATCAAGAGATAGGAGTATGGTGTTCTGGGCGAAGAAGGAGATGTTGTAGTTGTTAGTATTGATAGCAGCATCTCCCGCATACACACCACGGTACTGAACGACCGCCCCGATGGTGGAGATCCCAGAGTATAGAGTGCTGCTCTTACCAGCCATACTCTCAAGTTCAACCGCACACATGAACTGTCCCGTCGCACCAGAGTTAGCACCAGTAGCACTTATCATTGGGAAGATACCATTTACACCGATACCCGCAGCACCCATAGAGAGCGACGCATCGTGGGTGAAATCGGTAAGTGCGTGTTGGGCGACAAGTGTTTCGGCGAGTGCCTCCGCTCCGTAACCCTGAGCCCCGAGTGTGCCGTTTAGCTGGATCGGGCGGGCAGGGAATGCCTCACCGTTGATGAAGAGCTGGTACTCACTGAGTGTGACAGAAGACCGAGCATTTACAGAGTTGAATGCCTGACCCTCTACATCAGCCAACCTATGGACTATGATAACACGTTCAAGGGACGATACGGCGAAACCAAGGGTCTGTGTGGTAGTTAGACCACCAGTAAGACCAGTGAAAGATCCAGTCACGTTGCGGTAGTCGCCAAGAAGAATGTTATAGACACCACCACACATGGAATTGACAAGTGCCTGAGCGTCAGGGGATAGCTCAACTACGTACATAACAGCCTCAACCTCCTGAATGGTTAGGACAGGTGTTCCCGCCGATTTTACACCGATAGCAGTGGAAGAAAGGTAGAAGCGAAACCTTAGCATATCACGGGAGAAAGCGGGGATGTAACGCTGTGGAGTTGGGTTAGCGAGAGCGGTGAGGATAAATGGTAAGGCAACACGCTCACTTGTTCCTCCCGCAACGATAAGACCCTCACAAGGGTCACCATTGACAGCCGAACCTATCATGTTAGATCCAACGTTCATACTCCACGAAGGAGCGGTGTTCTGTGACATAAGAGCAGCAGCAAGGACGTTGAACTGCTGAAGATCACTGACGGTTTGCCCTCCCGTGACGCACTGTACTCGGTCAATAAGCGAATATGCACCAGATTTTCCGCAGAGGGTACAGTCGTTGGCTGGAGAGGCAGCCGAGTTTGCAACCGTCATAAGTAAATAAGACTGGGAGAAATCGTAGTAAGAGTTCTGGAGGTTACCCGCAAGGTCAAGGTTCATAGTCTGCCCTGGGGAGAACGTGGTGCCGTTGGAGGTAGGCACTTTGGTACGGTAGCACCTTGAGGAGATAGCACGACGCTTAACGTCGCTGAAGGCAAGAAGGGAGGAAGCGGCATCTGGGATCTGTTCCATGATAGTTGTTTGATACTAATTGCTTGGGTTTTTAATTTTCGGCGTTCGTTATCAAAATTATAGCAGATTTTTCTGGAAAGTGCTTTCTAGTCCTGTTATCTGCTCTCTAGCTCTTATGTAATCAAATCGTAATGTGATGATAGCAAGAAATCCTACAGGGAACGTTAGAGGTGTCCCGTCCAACTCAGTAAAATGTATTTCAATATTTTTGGGCTTTGAAGCGATTAGTGGTTGAATTAGTCCTTGAGTGATAGGTTTGAATGCAGTAACTGCATTATCATAAACCCCACCTAGAACCAAACCACGGTTATCCGTAGATGAATAATTAGTCGCCCCATCTTTCATCACAACCGCAATAGCATCACCTGCAGTTACGGTACTGAAATCGCCAAAAACTCCTGCTAACGATACGAAACAGGTAGAAACACGGTCGGGAGAGTAGTAGCTGTCTGGTAAGTTCCACTTGAATTCAAGATTGGTCGGCGCTGGAGTGATAGCGTCTTTTGTGTAGAGTGTAACGAAATCAGGGAGGTCTGCAAAGTTATCCATTGTTTATTAATTTATACACGGATTATATTTTAATCATCATTGTTTTTATTTACCGAAGTACCTTAAACATCTTCTTCCCAGCAGATTTGAGCTTACTACTATCTCCAGTCCTAGCACCAATCGCCCCCTTACGAGCGATGATACCAGCTTCCTGTGCTGCGTCACCACCGATTATCATACCCGCTCCAATACCCGCTATCTCAGGCTGACCCGAAACAGCCCCGAATGTCGCAACGACCTTACCTACATCCTCCATAACGTGTCCCGTTTTACGGGCAAGAGTTCCACCCTTAGAAAGTGTTTTTAACAATCTGTTACCGAATTTGCGTGTCTTAGATCCAAAGCCCATGATATATGTTTATTACTATATACTTTCATTTAATTACCGTGTTCGTTCTTTTTTTTGGCTCTGCTATCCAATTCACTCAAAATCATCTGCGGATTACCCATAGGTAACCTTGCGTACTGATAATGAATGCTTAGCGTTAATCCCCACCCTATACCGTGGAAATCTAGTTCATTTCCTTCATCATCTTCCAACACTATTTGTAGTTTTTTGATCTCTCTATCCTCAAGAGTTAAATAAACTAACCCAGCGGTTTGCGGTAAATAGATGAACCCGAGTGGTTGTACCGTGACAGGGACTTTACATAGAGTTAAATTAATATCCCCAGCGGAGTTTCTGTTCTCCAATCCTAAAGTTTTTGCTATGACGTAAATATATGGGATACCCGCAAAATCAACCATATTTGGAAATGTAACGCTCCCAGTTCCAGTAACGGATGTGACACCTTCCATTCCCACCTCTGTATCTGCGGTTGTACCGTCAGCAGTTCCCTGTCCTTTCCCGTAGATGATAACTGTGTTCGTTCCAGTCGTACTTGTGTATGTATATTTGTTGGTACTTGTATTATATGTTATTCGTGTCCCCGCACCCAGTAGAGCAACCAGAAGAGTATTCAACTTAGAAGCAAACGTCGTAGAATTATAATTACCCTCGGGGATCGTAACACTTTGAGGAACGGCAGCACCAGCTTGGTCGCTAAAAGCGAATTTATCATTCACACCCGTTCGTATGATATACCAACTGTATGCAGCCTGAAAATCCGTTACGGCACATAACATCTTTACATCTGGACGAGGAATAGCTACAGGTGTGTTTAGATACCATATCTTATTTGCGTTATTTGTTCCTATAGACTGGGAAGCGTCACGGGATTGTAAATAAATATTAATGCTCCCGAATGGGGTATCAAGGTCTTGTGTAGGCATTTAGTAATACCAGATATATTATTCTTCATCATGATACTTCTTTTTGTTATAAAAATGATCCATCTTGTGTGAATGCAATATATCCATAGAATTACCCATCATGAGAGCTTCACCTAATCCTTCACTCGTTATACGGGTCTGTTCTGGGTTTGCATCTGTTTTTTCTTTGTATGTACGAACTTTTCCCAGTGGTTTATTCACTACCATAGATGCAGAAACAATATCATTTTTAGTACGATGATGAACCATTTTATTCTGTAGTTCTCCACGAGCTTCTTTATCAAGCACCTGCATCTCTTTTTCCTTGAAGATTGTAGCACCTGAATTAAAAGTATCCGCTCTGGTGATGCGGTCACGAACGTATTTGTTGGTCGCCATACTAGTAGTAATAGATTTTCCACCGAGGCTATGAGCTGATGCTGTCGCACTGAAATCAGGGTATGCTTCCAGTCCAGCAACGGTTTGTTTTGTGCGTGTTTTAAAATGTGCGTCTTTTTTCGTTTGTCCTATAGCTATCTTAAAATCACTGTGTAGATCTTGAGCTGTTCGCTTCCCAGATGTATCTGTACCTCTGTGCGAAACATGTACTTGCTGGGTGTTAGGATTTACGTAGGTTACTACATCTCTACCTGAGTGTTCCCTATCTACTGTGAAACCAGTTTTTTCAATATTTTTATTGATGCGGTTTATTCTACGGGCTTTCCCTCCTTTCCCAACCATTTCATAGGTTTGTTCGGCAAATAAAGCACTTTCACTTCTTGACACAGGCATTATTATTAATTATATGATATATTTATTCTGCAAAGCGAAGATCACTTTTCGCAGTAGATACCAATTTACCACCCTGTCTTGGGTAGTCTGCATTACCAATCTTAGGGATGGACTGTTTGTTACGGTCACCCATCATCTGTTCTATGATTGCCTTAGGGATTTCAGGGTCAAGCGAAGGCTGTTCCTGTAGTGGTAGAGCATGAGCTTGACGACCTACACCTTGGATAGATGGGCGTTTAAAAGCAGAATGCGGTGGTTTAAACATCTCAGTATTGGTGCGAAGCGTTAGGAACGAAACGGGAGCAGCGGGATTATAAAAACTATTCATTATTACTTATACCATTTATTAATTATTAAATGATACTGTAAAGTTTCCCTGTTCTATTTTGAGCGAATTTTCATCTTTCTCTTTTGTTAAGTCCTTGAACTTCTCCTTGGAAGCTTGAACTAATAATGCATACCACTCATCAGGGAAATGCGGAAACTTCATCCTGTAATAGTCCTCTCCATAGATTTCGTAATCAATTTTTTCCCAATCTATCTTATCCGTACCATCTTTAAAATCTACTAGATCTACAAACATATTCATTACGTCTTGCTCTCCCATCTGCACCCAAGATGTATTATGACCTTCAGCACCCTCGGGTAGATCGGGCAATCCCAGTTCATATGCTTCATCACGATTATAACATCTTTTCAGTTCAGGTTTCTGTAGTAACTGTGGGTGAATATTGTTATCTGGAATATCTGTCCCATCCGTGGAAACCTCGGTATGACATTCATTTTTATTGTCATTAAGGTTAATTTTGTCAATGCCGTCCTCAATAAAATCCATGTTGTAAGTATTAATATGAGCCAAGATAAAAATTTCACCGAAGAAGTGTCTGCTGATGAGATAGAACCTGAACCCACTGAAATTGTCGCTACTGAAGAAGAACAGCAGCCTCCTCAGGAAGAGAAAAGTGAAGATCCTGTCATGAAACCTAAACGTGTCGTTAAGCGTTCAGCGGGGCAGGTAGAGGGTCTAAAGAAAGCACAAGAGGTTCGCCGTAAAAATGCAGAACTCCGTAAAGCTGAAAAACTTGTAGAGGCACAGGAACTGTTACAGGAAAAGGAGTTAGAAAAAGAACAGAAGGCAGCAGCCAAGGCAAAGGTAAAAAAGACACCTGCTCCCGTGGATGCTGATAGTTCGCTCAAACAACTCAAGGAAATAGTACAGATTTTGGATATCACGAAGGGTCGCAAGAAGAAGGACATATCCAGTGATACCGAGAGTGATGAAGAGGAAGAGATTAGAAAAATGGAAAAAGCGATTGCCCGAAAGAAAGCGATACGGAAGGTTCTAAGAGATGAGAAGTTACGAAACGAACCCCATATAGATCGCAATACCGTGAATAACCCACCGAAAAATATGTTGTCTTTTTCTTAAATGTTTAGTGAAGTACCACAGGATAAAATTAAAATCAAAGCACCACGAATGATTTGTGATGATGTGATTTGTGATAAGATACCAGAACCTCTTGATAAAAAAAGTTTTATATATCTTATAGTAGGTGCAAAGGGATCTGGTAAAACCTCGTTGATGACGAGTTTGGTAAGTGGGCGTTCTAAACCATTCAAAGCTTACAGGGGTAAATTTGACGATGTGATTATCAATATGCCTGAAAGTTCTGCTCGTTCTATAGCAGGAGATCCTTTCAAAAGTATTCCAAGGTCTAACATGATAGCGGATTTTGATGAAAAACTATTACAAACTATATACGAAAAAGCCGAGGAACACGCTGAAGAGGAAGAATTTACACTAGCAGTACTGGATGATGCATCGTCAAAATTGAAAACAAATAAACCCATAATTGATGGATTAACTCAACTGGTACATCGTCACCGACATCTACGATTGAGTATGATGATTTTAGTACAGGATTTGGTAAGCGTATGTCTGTCTGTTAGAAAAAATGCTGATGCTATATTTTATTTTCGTCCTACTAATGAAAAAAGCAATAAAATTTTTCGTGAAGAATTCTTAGGTGGTTTCAGTAAAGACGAAGCAGATAAATTTATGGATTTTGTATTTCGTAAGAAGGGGGATTTTTTGATGGTTAAGCTCAACGTCCAGCCTTTTGAATACTACAGAAACTTCAACAAAATTAATATCACCCGTAATTAATAATGACCCAGAACAAAGTGAAGGAAGAGTTTGAACGCAAGTTCCGCAATAAGCCCGTAGGTTCTCGTTTGATATTTGGTACTAAGAAGAACCCGTTTCCACAACATGGATTTAAATATGACCCTCCCGCTAAGAAGAAAATAACAGGTGCTTCATTCCAGCGTAATAATTTCTATAGGACTTCGCCACAAAACGGATTTATGCAGGTGGGACAGCCAGCGGATGGAATGTTTGCAAGTCTTTTATTAGCAAGTAAAATCGCTACATTAGATGCAGAAAATTTGAGAGGTACAAGACCACCTGTGGAAGAAGTGAGTGAAGAACTTAGGGAAGAAATATTAACAAATATGAGATCAGCTGTGAAAGGTGGAGTATTATACGAACGTGAAAATAAATTTACAGGAAAAGATATGTATAGTGCATTTAGAGGTGGTTTGGAAAGAAGAGCTTATTTCACTGAACTTGCCCGTAATGCGAGGGGGAAGATGGGTAGAGGTAGGCGAGGACAACCCAGTTTAGATGAAGCTTTACTTGAAACATACAAACTTGTAGGACTTCGTAAATCTGCTAAACCAGCCGACTTTGACCCACCTGAAAGAACGTCTGCTAGTATGGTAACTAGTGAAGATCTTGAAGAGGAACAAATTATGTTAAAACAGGGTGATATTGTTTAGTTTTTTTAAAAAAATCTTGAATATTATTAACAATGCAAATACTTGTATTTAACGAACGCTTTATAGAAACCGCCCAACATCTTGCCGTACGCACGGGCATACAAATATGTAATGAGGACTGGAAACCCGAACCCCATAAAGGATATATTTTATATGGAGCAGAGGAACAATTAAAACTTCTTATGGAAGTGCAGGATAAGCTGGATCTTAAATATATTATCATGAATGGTATATCACCTAATAATGCTTTTCCCGAATATCTTACCTTTGCCCGTGATAATAAGAATACTTTGATATGTCAAAATATATCATGGTGCGCCGAATATCAAAAACTTGAGGTTTCTGTAGAATATGGTATTAATGAATACTTCGTGAATGAACCTAAACCCGAGCGGAGAATACATTATCTTTTGTGGAAGGAAGCTGAATATGCATTACCCGAAAAGAAAAAAGCATTATACCTTTCACGGGATCTTACCTACACTCCTGCCGAACTAACGAATAAAATGACATCTTGTGAAACCTATGTTTCTTCACGAAAAGATGATTGGGATATGATGCATAAGGCAATTGCTTGTGGAATGAATGTTTTATCATGTAGGGAAGATGCCGATATGGAGGAGATATATAAACCGTTCGTCTGTTTCGTAGATGACCCTTCAGCGATAAACGAGAAATATGAATACCCTAGTTATGATAATAAGTTATTTTTATCAACGGTTGCTACATTTTCACTCAATAAAATGTTGCCTGTTATCAAAGATGTTTATATACAGACTGAAGGAGAAAAACGACCAGAGAATGTCATTATCTCTACAGGAGAAGATGAAAACGGCGAAACAGTCGTTTCAATCGCCCCTAAGGAGAAGGAGAACGACACTAGCAGTGAAGTTTGATAAAAGATGGAATATGAGATATACAAGTCCTGATTATGTTAGTACATTCTTCAGGATCAGCAGACCTAGTTTAATTCTTTCAGGAGAACATTGGAAAGACCACGTTATGAAAATTATACTAGATCGTGAAAATAATACCCCAGTCTATAATTCACTATATATCCCTGAAAATAATATTTACTATTAATAAATATGTCAGTTATTGATGGTGAAAGCGTTAGGGTTTATAACAAAACCTTGAATGGACTTGATACGTTAGGTAATACAGAAGTCGGCGATTTGACAGTAACAGGTGACCTATTAGTTGAAGGTGGTTCAATCATGGAAGGAGGATTAGATATGAAAGACACCAAGATAATAGAAGTAGCTGACCCAACTAATAATGAAGATGCAGCGAACAAACAATATGTAGATACGGCGGTTGCTGGAGCGGGTGTAGGAACATTTTTACCTCTTGTAGGAGGCACGATGTCGGGGGAGATTGATATGGGAAGTGATAAAATAACCAATCTTACTGATGGAACGGCAGCCCAAGATGCTGTAAGCAAAAGTCAAATGGATACGGCGGTTGCTGGAGCGGGTGTAGGAACATTTTTACCTCTTGCAGGTGGGACTATGACAGGTGAGATTGATATGGGAAGTGATAAAATAACCAATCTTACTGATGGAACGGCAGCCCAAGATGCTGTAAGCAAAAGTCAAATGGATACAGCTATTGCTGCCGTGTCTTCTTTTTGGGAGGAAAAGACGGCTGGTTCGGCTTATGATACGCTAACTGTCAAGGGAACGCAAGCGGATAAAGCGGTTTCAATTGGTTATAATTCAGCTGCATTACCAACTAGTAATTTGGTTCGGCTGTATGTGTATGATGCATCAAACGCTGTCGTAACCCGCAATCAATCGGCAACTATAACCACGGACGTTATAGCAACAACCTCTTACTCACAAATTCTAGCCGACAATGTAACTGGTGCTGGAACTTCCGCCCCTCTGTTCCTAACGGGTAGGGGAAATGTCATTTTACAACACGTTCTACCTGCAGATGGATCTTCTACTAATATCACAAGTACAACAGCTAGCAGTTTTAACACGCAAGTAGGTATGACTATTGGTGCGGGATTTATCGCTGAACCAGAAAGCAGTATAGTAGCTGGGGGAACAATAAATAACTCAAATCCCTCTCAAAAAGGGGTACATCTCGGTGACATAGGGGATTACGGCACAGTTCAACTGTGTGGATCTAATGGAGGGACATTGGAATTTACAGACCAAACTGAGGTCGGTACAACTACTTTCAACAGCCGAATTTTCTATAACAATACGTTAGGAGCTACTAATGATTTAATCACTTGGGTTAATAGACCTAAAAATGCATCAACGAGTTACGAGTGGTTAGCTGGATGTGGGAATGTGGTACAAAATGTATTTCAGGGTTTGAATTTTTACAATCCAAGTAGTTCGCCAACCCGTGAGTACAGTATAGGACGGGAGTTAGGTGCTTGGTCTGCTCCATTTCCGTCATTATACCAATCTTGGGGAACTGGGATTAAATTTGTTACGAATGCAGCAATCGGCGCTCAAGCTACTTTTAAATGGTATTTTGACAATGCGGGTACAACACCAGTTGTTGAAATATCTAATGGGGGAAAAATAGCTTCATCATATAATCCCATGATTTATGCATCGGGTGTTACGACCTCTGCTGGAACAGGGTTTTTACGTTCAAGAAATACTACTAGTATATCTCTCACTGCTACAGGTCAATACACGATTACGTTATCAATCACTATGCCTAGTACGAATTATGGAGTAACTATAAGCCCTGAATTTTCAGCATCTAATGGTTACGTTTTTAACAAAACTACGACGACGTTTGAGGTAGTGACGTATGTTTCCGCTTCCGGAGTTTTAGGTACTCTGTCGTTTAGTTTTGTGGTAACAGATTTTGAATAATAAAAGTTTAAAAAAAATCTATGTTAAGTAATAATGACTGAGGAAGTACCCGAAACGCATAGTGAATTAGAACTGCTGAACGAGTTGCTACAATACATAACCGAATATAAGGACACTGTTGAACTTGACCCTGAAAATGCGTATAAAGTTAAACCAGATCCTGAATATACACCTTTGTATAATATGCTAGTTAAGGATTATGCATTACATGTATGTTCGTATATAACACCAGATGGGGTGATTTGGTCTATCAAGAAAAGTAAGGAACGCTTGGAAAAAATAGCGTCTAATGAGTAAAATGGAGGTCACTACCTGTGCTGAAGCTGTGGAACATATAAAACCGTTTAATGATGCCCTGAAGATGTGTAGTGCGAAACTGAAAGCTGAAGAGAGTTGTTATCAGTTCGGGTGTATGGGATTATCATTAGTTATATCTGGGATAGAGAGTATTAAAATTCAAATGGGTTATGAAAAGAACCGTTATTTTAAGCTTTCGGCTGTGGTCTTAGGAATAATATGCGGAGGACTGAATGCATACATTCGCTTCAAAAATTATTCAGGACGATTAGAAGAGATCACGCAGGGAACTGAAAAGATAAATGTTATCCTAACGACGTTGAGAGAACACGACGAACTAACACATGAAATTAAATGTGAATACCTGAAAGCTGTGGAATTGGTAGAGCAAGTTGTTACGCCCACCGAGAGGGCATTATTCCTAAAGACCAGTACCTCTAACCTTGTTGCTATCAGTAAAGCTCAACTTAAATATCGTGCTGCATTGGAAAAATTAAATAAAAAAATTCCAGAAACTGAATTGTGTTCTAGTAGTGTTTCAAGTGATGACACACCACCTAGTCCAAAAAAGACTAAAGAAGATTTACCAACAATTTTTGAGGATGCACCATAAAAAATGTTGTGTATTATTAACAATATGATTACAAATAAGTTCGCAGAGATATTGACGAATTTGGGGGTTGGTGCGGGGGTGGGTGTATTTGGGTTGAGTGTTACTTGTATAACAAAGGAGTTTTACCAGTATTTAAAAACTAGTTCTTTATCAAAAAAGAATGGATATGGATTTAAAAATATAATGTTTGATATAGATAAAGATGACGAATAAAGAAGCAGCCCAGAAATACCGAAATAAGAACCCTGCCGAATATCGCACATACCAACGAACCTATAAAGCCCGAAGATATGAAGACCCACAGATACGAACTTGTCTGCTTAGGGTCGCTAAAGACAAGTATTACTATAACACAGATCCACTACCCTGCATTAGAAAATTATGGATTTGAAATTTGAGAATAAATGAAATCTTAAGGATGTTAAGTTCTTATCCATCGTTTTTTATGAGTGATGGATAATAATTTTGTATTAAAGATTAAAATCTAATCTATTCATATAGTAAAGCTCATGGATAGAATTATAAGGGAGGATAACTTTACACAGGCAAATCTACGAAGATTAAGACAGTATGCAGGTGTGCGAACTACACAGCAACTCATAAATACAGCACGGGG
>CAACVF010000180.1_pt1 | contig 13627 bp, 13 predicted proteins | sample 2381781 | NCBI WGS metagenome assembly CAACVF01 (sample SAMEA5211967, study PRJEB30684) | marine metagenome | biome: Marine; feature: Epipelagic; material: Water | collected 2015-10-15 | depth 60 m | reverse complement strand
TTTCTTTTCCTATTTTGCCTACTAATTGTTTATGAGCATCAGGAAGATTAATAAAATTAGTTTCGTAAATTCCATTGATTGTATTAAAAATATCTAAAGGAACTTTATAGCTTAAAATGGTTTGTCCTAACCAAATAAATTTAAAATCTAATGTGTCCATATTCCTTTACAAATCTTTCAGGTATCATATTTTTATATTTACTATTATCCATACTTATAATTTTATCAGTTTTAATTGTGTGCATATTATTTCCAACAATAGTATCATTATAAGATATACCATTAACTTTAACTTGATTTAAATTAGTAAATCTATGTGGAAAATAAGGTAAATTTAAAAAGGTATATACTTTTTTTAATTCTTGTTCTGGATTTTGAACTAAATCATTATACTTAACAAAGACTGCCTGTTCAGGATGTTTTAATAAATACTGTATGGACATTAACTCTTTAGCCATAGCACCATTCTTATTCATAATATGACTTAACTTTTCATCTAATGTTGCGTATTTATTTGGAAATGCTGTTGGTTCGTTTTCAAACCATTTAATATAAGAAGCTAATACATCAAGTACATCTCTTACTAAAACAACACAACGAATAGGTTGTTTAAAATGTTTTTGCATAACCATTAAATTACCTGGAGTACAAACAGGCCCACGATCTATAATAATTTTATGATTCCAATTTTTATAATAAAGATTATAGACTTCATCCATAACATTATTTAAAGACTGTTCGTCAGGAAAATTTTGAAAGACATCTGTTTTTTTTAACAAAAATAACTCTTTTATTATTTCAAGAGTAATACTATTAGCTGTTACAGTAATTTCTGAATTTTGATTTATAAGTGATGCAAACAAAGTATTTCCTGATCGTGGCATTGCACAAAGGAAATAGATTTGTTTATTTTTGTTTTCCGAATTTGGGAGTTTCACTTATAGCTTTCTTTTGTTCATGACCTAAAGCTTTTCGTTCTTCTTCTACTCTTTCTATCGTTTGCATTTGACCTAATACATTAAAGACTTCTGGTTGAGATGAACCTGGTGTTAATGTATTTTGTCTATTTTTCATTATTTTTTTGTAAGAAAGCAATTGATGCGTATCAACATTTTTGTCATCAAAAGTTCCATCATTATAAATCTTTTTAAAGTTTGACCACTCGGTAACTTCTCTCATACGATGAGCAGCAACTAATTGCATTGATGCTTTACCATATGTTTTCTCGTCTATCTCTACTTGTATAAGTTCTTTTTTTAATTCGTCTTTTTCTTCTTTTAATTCTTTTTGTTTTTGTTTTATTTCAATATCATTTTTACGAGCATCAAAAGATAAGTGCATTAAGTTTTCCATGTGCGTATTTTGTTCTCTAACACATTGCCAATACTTTGCTGCATTGGTTGGATATTTAGCATCGTTTAAAACAGAAAATTCCATTTCTGTTTTTGTTCTGAACATTTGTTTTTTTGTCCAGGTATCTCTTAACTCATTTGTTAATTCTTTAAATTTGGTAACTTGTTCAGGGTCTAGTATTTCATGAAGATGAGGTTCTTCTCGGATAATTAACTCTTGGATATTTCTCTTTTGAGTCATACTAGCTTATAATGATTTCTTTATTATTAGTCAAATGCAATAGTTTCTACAGATGCTGTTTCTGAAAATTCAAAAGTAGTATTACTAGGTGTAGCAGGTACATTTCCCCCAAAGATACCAAAAGCGGCTAATGTTCCTGAAGTAAAAGAACCATTAGTCATTTTAGCTGTTGGAAAATCTGCTACTTCTGTCCAAGCAGTTCCATTGTATTCTTGTGTATTTGTTGAACCACTTGATCCACCAGCAGCTATTCCTGCTGTTTGAGTTCCTCCCCCATTTCCTAAACCATCTCCAAAAACAGTTGCTAAATTTCCTCCTGCTGTCCACGATGATCCATCGTATTCTAAAGTTGATGAAGTAGGAGCAGGATTAATTCCTGAAAATATAACAGCTGCTGTTTGTAATCCAAATCCACCATGATCTGCATAAGCATAAGGTATATCTCCTCCATCTGCCCAAGAAGAACCATCATATTCTTCTGCTTTTGCAGTTGCTGTGTGAATAGGACTGCTGTATCCTCCTGCTGCAAGAGAAGCAGTTTGTGTTCCAGCACTTCCAAATTGTCTTCTTACATTACTTAGATCATCTCCCTCTGTCCAAGAAGTGCCATCATATTCTTCTGAAACACCTAAATTACTACTAATATAACCTCCAAAAAGTATACCTGAAGTTTGTGTACCTACAGCTCCTGCATACCCTCTTGCAGTATTTATATCATTACCTGCTGTCCATGAAGAACCATTATATTCTTCAGATTGATCTGTTTCTCCTGGAGGTAAACCTCCTACTACAAGTCCTGCAGTTTGAGTTCCTGCTCCTGAAGTTCCATGTCTTGAAGCATTCATATTTCCACCTGTTGACCATGATCCAACTGAAGAAAACATTTTAAGTTTAGATGTACTAGCATTATACCAAACATCACCTATGATTGCTGTTGCATCTGAATCTCTGTACTGGATATTTACTCCATGTATTTCTTTGTATGTTGCCATTTAAATTCCTTTATGGAAGTGTTACGTCTGCTGGTCTTAAATTTTGATCTTTATATTCATCAGTTTCAGAATCCCAAGCTGCTTGTGCTGCTTCAACTTCTGCTGTTACAAGTGCTTGTGCTTCTGATTTAGTTTTTGAAACACCATTATTTCTTGCAACCCATTGTCTTGATTCCATCATATCTGCACATACCCATACATCAGCAGGATAGCCACCTATCCAAAATTTTCTGCTATCAGTATGTGTAATAAAACCTTTTCCTGTATTTGTTGCTACAGAATAATTAAATATATCATTTGCCATATTTTTCCTCCTTTCATCTTTATAATTGTTTATAATTCATTTGTCTAATCTGTTATTACTTTAATGTTTTGTTGAAGATCAAATTCTTCAGTTGTAGCTATATCTGCTGAACCATTATATCCAGCGGCAGCAAAAGCTGATGATGTTGTACCTGCTGCAGCATGAGCATTTCTTGCTACACTTAAATCAGCGATTTCTGTCCAAGAAGTTCCGTCATATTGTTCTGTATTTCCTGTGATAGGTAGTCCACCTATATGTAATGCTGCAGTTTGTAATCCACAAGCGTGTGCATTACGTCTTGCAGTATTTAAATCATTACCCTCTGTCCAACTTGAACCATTATATTCTTCTGAGTTATCCATATGAGTAGTTAAATTTCCACCAGACACTAATCCTGCAGTTTGAGTTCCCGAACCTGAAAGTTGCCATCTTGCAGTATTTAAATCATTTCCTTCAGCCCAAGAAGATCCATTAAATTCTTCGCTAACTGTTTTATCAGCATCTCCTGGTTCATGTCCACCTGCACATAAAGCAGCAGTTGTTGTTCCACAACCACCTGGATATTGTCTAGTGTCATTTAAATCTCCTGTTTCTGTCCAACTAGAACCATCAAAGGTTTCTGTTACTCCCGTAACTCCTGGAGATACATTTCCAGCGAACATTATAGCTGCTGTTTGCGTTCCTCCAGATGCTGCATTTCCTCTTGCTTGATTTAAATCTCCTACTTCTGTCCAATTAGTTCCATCGTATGATTCAGCTATTGCAACGCCTCCACCACCAAAAATTAATCCTGCGGTTTGTGTTCCTGCTCCTGATAATTCTTTTCTAGCAGTATTAACATTGTTAGCTGAAGCCCATACACCAGCACCGAGAGTAGATGTTTGATCCCATTCTTCTGTTGCAGTAGAATAATCAGGATCATTTCCTCCAAAAATAACTGAAGAAGTGCTAAGAGTTCCACTACCAGAGCTAGGTGTTTTTTTTCTAGCAGAACTTACATTTGCTACCTCTGTCCAAGATGAACCATCGTATTGTTCAACAAGAGCTGAAACTGCACCTGGAGGACTAATCGCTCCTGTGGCATGAACTGCAGAACCAGTTGTTCCAAAAGCTGCTCCACCATATCTTGCTGTTCCTAAATCGCCTACTTCGGTCCACGCAGAACCATTATAGGTTTCTGTATTAGCTACAGCGACTGTAGTTTTACCTCCTGCGGCTATACCTGCAGTTAAAACTCCTGATGTTCCAATAAATGTTCTTCCTGTATTTAAATCTCCTCCATCTGTCCAATTAGTTCCATCATATTCATAAGATTCTGCAACACTTGGATTGCCACCAACAATAACACCTGCAGTTAAAATTCCTAATCCTGCAGCTTGAACTCTTGCAGTAGGTAAGTTGGTAACTGCTGTCCAAGACGTACCATTATATTCTTCTGTTGCATCAGTATCTCCTGTACCACCAACGCAAACACCTGCTGTTTGAGTACCAAACCCTGTCGTATCATATCTTGCTGTATTTAAATTATCTCCTTCAGACCAACTTGAACCATTATATTCTTCACTTTCATTAGCAGCTCCACCACTTTTATATCCACCTGCTGCTAACGCAGCTGTTTGACTTCCTGCACCAGAACCCATCATTTGCCCTCGACCTGTATTTAAAGCTCCACCTGTTGACCAGCTTCCAGCGACTTTAATAATTGTTTTATAATCTGAACTTGTAGTATTAAACCAAATTTGACCCTCGTAAGCTGCATTATCTGGATCAGATGCTAGATGTTGAATTGTTTTTCCTTTTATTGCTTTGTATGTTGTCATAATTAACTCGATGTAAATGTTACTGCTGCTGATGCTACAGTCCATTCTTCTGTCATTGCTTTTGGAGAGGGTTCTCCTCCTGCCAATATAGCAGAAGTATTAGTTCCTGCATCTCCATATGAGTTTCTTCTGGCTGTTGATAAATCTGCTACTTCTGACCATGAAGTACCATCAAAATTTTCTGTTTTTGCTGAAAGACCTGGTTCATCTCCTCCAAAAACTAAACTAGCAGTTTGTAATCCTGCTCCTTGTAATTGGTATCTTCCAGTTCCTAAATCTCCAACTTCAGTCCATGCTGATCCATTGTAATGTTCGTTTTTAGCTTTTCTAGGACCTGGTAATCCTCCTGCATAAAAAGCTGCAGTTTGTGTTCCATCTCCTGTTGCTGCGTTACCTGCTGCATTTAAATTATCTTGTTCACTCCAAGAAGAACCATTCCATTCTTCTGTTTCATTTTTATATCCTGGTCCATTTCCTCCTGCAACTAATCCTGCTGTAGCAGTTCCAGCACCTACCATAAGTGATCTAGCAAGGTTTACATCTCCGACTTCAGTCCACGATGATCCATCCCATTCTTCATTTGTTGCTACTTTAGCTGTAGTTTCTCCACCTACGCATAATGCAGAAGTCTGAGTACCCATAACTCCAGGATCGGCTTTAGCTACATTTACATCTGCAATTTCTGTCCAAGATGTACCATCATAAGATTCTACAACTGTAAGTTTGCCACTAGGTGTATAACCAGCTACTCCAAGAGCAGCTGTTTGTATTCCACAACCTCCTAATCTTTGACGAGCTGTGTTTAAATTATTACCTGTTGCCCAAGAACCTGCTCCAGTTTTAGAACCTTTTATTTTTTTAGCAGAAGAATCATACCAAATCATTCCATCAACTAAATTGCTAGGATCACCAGCAACTGTTTGAATAGTTAGTCCTTTAAGTTCTTTATAAGTTGCCATGAGGATTATTTATCCCTAATTAGCCAACCTTGTGTACTATCAGTAAATACTAAAGTAAAACCAGCTCGTTCTGTTGCTACTGTTAATGCGTCTGTTGATCCATGTATTTTTTCTGAACCATTTTGATCAACTGTTAGATTATTTGAATCGAATGTTCCTGCATAATCTATAAAAGCAATTTCATCGCCTAGTGTTCCTGCTGGTAATGTAGCAGTAAAACCTCCACTTGTAGTATTACAAAAATAACCTTGTCCTGCTACTGCTGTAAATCCTGAAGTTTTAACTGCCTGCCAATCTATTCCACCACCAGATGCTTCTCCCCAAGATAAAACACCTGCTGTTGTAGATTTTAAAACATAATCATTTCCACCAGCAACTGCTGTTGGTAAAGTCATTGTGTAAGATGTGGAAACATTTGGTGCTTTAACAGCAACAAAGTTTGTACCATCATCAGTATCTTCTGTAATTTTTAATGTACCTGCTTGTGTACTATTTCCTGAAATTTGTACTATACCAGAACCATTAGGTGCTAAAGTAATATCTCCATTAGCAGCATCAGTAATTGTAATTGCTGAAGAATTTGTGCCTTTATTAGTATCTAAAACTAAATCATGTGTACCACTTGTTGTAAGTGTAGCTGCTGCTGCACCAGTTCCAAAAATAGTTTCTCCTGTGCCTTTTGGTTTAATATGAAGATTAACATTTGTTTCTCCACTTGCACCCAAAATAGGAGGATCACCTGTTGCAGCATTTGTTACTTCTAATTCATTAACTGCTGACCCTGTTGTTTGAAATATAATTTGTTCAAGACCATTTTCATCTCCAATAAAATGTGCATCGTCTATTAAAATGTTATGTGAGTTAGTATCTAAATTGCCACCAAGTTGAGGAGAAGTATCATTAACTAATTCTGTTGTAACTGATGAGTCTATAAAATCTACTGTGTTTGCAGAAGTATTAATATTACATAAAGTAATACTATCTGAACCATCATAATATTTAAGTGTGTGTGTTCCTGCTGAACTGGAATCAACCCATATACTTCCAGCAGCTAAACTTCCAGGTGCAGAAGTTCCTAAATGAGTAGTGTTTAAAGCACCAATAATATTATTAAGTTCAGTACGAAACGCACTAAATCCTTGATTGGCTATTGATACATCTGAAACTTGACTCATATTTTTATTAAAATTTTAATCCTTTTTATCCTTTTAACCTATTAACTAGTAGATTTCAAACCATAACCTTGAATAACATAGTCAAAAGTTCTGTTGATTCCACTATTACTACTATTAAAAAATTGAATTGTAAATCCTGTTTTTGTTTTACTTGTAATTGTATAATAATCTCCTGTGGCTAAATTTTGTGCTGAAATTCCGATAGCTGGAGTTGCGTAAAAAGAGTTAGTAAAAGTAATAACTTTTGCACTTGTTGTAGAAGCTATATCTTCACCACTTTCTACTCGTTTTTCCATATTTACACTAATAGATATACCACTTACAAAAGGTCTAACTTTATTAAGTTTATTTGCAAGTCTTAATTTAAAATTAAAATATCTACCTTTATATGAAGTAGATGTATTCATATTAAAAAAAGATGTTGCTGCACCCAAGCTTGAAGTTGAAGCTGCAACTTGTAAATTAGTTGTAGCATTGGTAGGGTCATTTCCATCAAAAGGTGCTGGTGCATCTTCAAAAGATGTATAACCTCGACCACTATCAAATAAATCGTATGGGTCCTCTATTTTAGCAATAGTTAAATTTTTAGTAAAAGAAACATCATAAATAGCATCTAAAGATAAAGTTTGGTTTAAAGTATAAAAACCCTCATTGTCAATATTAGCTGTGTTATAACTAGGATTTGATGTTGTGTCAGTTCCACCTAAATCAAAATCTCCACTTGGACTATCAAAGTTTCCAATTGTTGAATCAAAGTCAGTTATAGTATCTAAAGTAATTGCATTAACACTAGCTGAATCAGTTAAAGCAACATCACCATCACTCGTACCCAATGTTATATCTTCGGTTAAAGTAGAAATATTTTTATAAGCTTGTAATGATGAAATATTAGAATAAATAATAGTTTCGTTATTAGATTCGTTTCCTAATTTATCAACAGCTTTAATTAAGAAAGAACCAGTACGAGCATTAGTCGTAATAGTTGTTCCTGATGATCTTGGTACTTGTAACCAATTAACACTTGTATTCCATTGTGCTGCTGATGTAACATTTTGATAACGTATTTCATAAAAGGCAATATCTAAATCACTTACTGAATCCCAATTTAATTGCATTTGAGATGAACCTTGCATATTGACACTAAAGTTTTCAACATCGCTTGGTGGTTCAGTTGCACCTACAATTAATCTTGAAGCTGATGTATAGCTTGATGAAACTCCTAGTGCATTAATAGATTTAACTCTTACATTATACGTTTTGTTATCTATTACATTTAACATTTCATAATTTAATTGTGTACCATTAGCAATAATTTTATAATCACTTTCTGTGCTTAATTTAGCTTCTACTTGATAGTATTGAACAAATTGATCGGTACTTGCACCCACTACAATATTTAATCTTGTTAAAACAGTTCCCTCGTTATATTCAATAAGTTCATCAGTTAAAGTAACACTAGCTGGTGCAACAACACTAAAAGGATTAGGAAGTGTTGTACTAGGTGTTGCTGCGACTTGTGTTTTAGTTGCCCAAGTATAATGTGCATCTTGATGTTCAATTAAAGATAGTCCTAAAGTATAATCTTCATTAAAACTAATACCTACCACTCTCATATTTTTTGCCGAGAATCCAATACTAGAATGTGTAATAGCCACAATATCTCCAATGGCTAAATCATAAGCATCACCACTACAATTAATATCTAATTTTAAAGCATCTCTTGAACGTCTTAATATGACCTCTGCCATCTCTAACGCCTGGTATGGACTTGTAATTGTTTTCATGTCAAATCTTCCCTCTAATAAAAAACCACCATCAGCAGTTTTCATTGTTGCGTGTTGATCTGCTGACGTATAAGCACTATCATCTACTTCAGGAAATTGAACTTCATCTACTTGATAATTACGATCTGGATTGACAAATGAAACAATCACTCTATTATATTTAGAATTTTTATCTTCACTTTGTAATGAATAACCACCTATAATATCATCTTCGGTTAATGTAATAGAAGCTGAACCAGTTGTTTCAATAACTAATTTATATTTACCACTAGCAAAAGGTAAATAACCACGACAACCATTTAACAGTTCTCTAACATTTTCTATAATTTTTTTTGAAGTATCTAATACAGCATTACAATCTAAAATATCAATAGCATCTGCTGATCCATAAGGAGTAACATCAGTATCACAAACTCCTGAAGCTGTATAAAAACTTGGAATATCAATATCAGTAATGGCTAAACCTTTTCCATATCTAGCATTAGTTAAATAATCTAATAAGCACCAAGCTGGATTATCAGAGTGTGCTGCTGTTTGTGCTACTGAACTAGAATTATAAGCTACTACTTTACGACCTTGAACGATTGCTTGAACTCTTGGAATACCTTGAAAGGCATCTTGATTCCAAGTAAATCTTAAAGCTAAATAGCAAAGACCAGATAATTTGTGTGCTGATCCCCAAGAAGATAATGTTGATAATAATGTTGATGCACCTTGTCCATCAGTTCCATAATGAGGTTCAACTGTAATTAAACTTGCACTATCTTTATAAAAATTACCATCTCCACTTCCAACTGTTCTTTGTGTGTTGTCAGCTAAATCTCCTGACCAAGTTACTGTTTTATCATCTATTCTAATTGAAGTAATATCGTTAATTTCACCCTCTCCTAAAACAATAGCCATATATAAATAAGTGTTATCTGTTCCACTTGTTTGCATAAACACTCTAGTTCCACCCACCATTCTTGTTCCATAAATAACAGGAATATTTGCGTCATTAGATTGTTTGTTAAGAAGAATACCTTTTTCATAAGTATCAAATTCACTATCACCAAAATCAGGTATTTGTGGTTTTGGCATTAGCCAAGACAAAGCTTTAGTAAAAATCTTTATAGGTGCTTTAAAAATTTTAGTTATTGATCTAAAAACACTACGAACTGAAAATCCCATTATGATCTACCCCATTTAATATCTTGAACTGTTTGACTAGAAAAATTCATACCTACATCTGCACTAAAAAATCTTTGTTGAGATATGTTATTTGTTTTTCTTCCATTTTCTTTTTCAAAATCTGCCCAATGTGAAACAATCCTTAATGTTACACTACTTTCTTTACCAGATTCAGATATTCCAAATGTATCAATTGTTCCTTTATACAAAAGAAATGGATCGCTAATTAAAGCATTACTATCATTTAATAAACCACGATAAATTGTAACACTATCATTGACTACATTTTCATTTAAGCACGTTGAAATAAAAGTTTGATCTGCACCAGATAAAGTTAAGTCTAGGGATTGTTTGGCAATATCAGTTTCTTCTGTAAAATTAGAGATACCCATTATAAAGCTAGAAGCAGAATAAGTAACTGACCCACCTGATATAGATGATGTTAAAGGGAAGGAGCAATCTGTAATATTAACAGGAGTAGCAAAGCCGATAGTGATAAGATGAACTGGTCGTATATCATTTGTTGATAATTCTGTCTTTAGTGATGATGTTAAGCTTCTCGTCATATTTCTCGTAAGTTGTTCTAATTAGTTTTTCATTTCCTTTTATCACATTAAATTTACATTTGCTATTTGGCTTTTTATGTTCCTTTAAATCATTTAAATTAATATCTATTTCGCTTTCATCTACAATAACTTCTGCTGTGGCATCTACATTAAGATAATGCCTTATTATATATTTCATTATAAAGCTTCTTCAACATCGAATTGATACTCGTAATAAAGGTTTCCATCTTTATCAGCACCATTCACTCCAAATTCTTGCATATCATTTGTTAAATAAACTGTAAAAGGTACATTGTCATAAGTAACAGCACTATCATCAGCTAAAGCAGTAATTAAAGGTGGTTCGATTGTAACTGTTGCTGCATTAGAAGAAGAAGTAACATCAGACACAACCATATAAACTTTAGTATGTGATGCAAACTTTAAAAAATCTCCAGCTTTAAATCTTCCAGCACCATCTGAACCAAAAGCATCCATAGCAATCGTTGTATCTCCAACTGCGTGAACACCATTCACTAAAACTGATCCTGTTTCATTCCCTCTAGCATCTTCTATTTCTGGTGGGATAATAGTAAAGTTTTCTTTACCACTTCTTTGCTTAACAATAAAAGCCATCAAGTCACCATAAACATCACTTCGTTTTGCAGTTATAATTTGTACTGTAAAACCCCATCTTTGATTGTCTATTTGTCTTGCAAGTTTTTTACCACTATCACTTTTAGATATAATAGTTGTTTGATTTGACTTTATTCCTAAAGTTCCAAATTTTGCTGTTGATATAGGAAATGCACCACTCATTAAATTAAGTTTTTAACTCCTCTCTCGTTGACAGCTTGATTAATAATTTGTGTTATTGTTCCACGATTTTGTACTAACATTTGATCGAATCCTCTAGCATCTAAAGTTGTGATGTTAAAATTAACACTAGTTCCACCACCACCAGTACCTCTAGCATTTTGTGTAATTTGTCCTGTTTGATTAGGTACAAATAATTCTGGTCCACGTTCTCCTACAACAACTGGCTTACCTTTTGATACAGCACCACCACTAGCCATACCAAATAATTTAGATAATCCAAAACTTAATAAAGAACCACCTATACTACCTCCACCTCTACTTAACATCATTTGTGTTCTTAAAGCAGAGTTTTGTTTATGAATTAAATCTAATTTTCTTTTTTCAAATATTTCAGAAGCTTTATCTAAAGCTTTTTCAATTTGTTTTAATGCAATTCTTTCAATAGTCTTTGCAATAATAGATATTAAAATTTGTTGTGCTAATTGTTTCATTGTTGCATTTAATTCTTTTCCAAGCACAATAGTTTCAGCAATAGATTTTGAAAAACTTGCAACACTACTTTTAATTATTCCTGTAACTTCTTTTGAAATACTAAACCCTTTATTTATTTTTTTAACTCCCTCTGTTACTTCTTCTAATATTGTTTTTGTTTTAGTAAGTTGAATATTAATTTCTTTTGTTGAATCTTCAACTTTTTTCATTTGTTCAACAACTTCAATTTCTTTGCCAAATAGTTTTAATAAACTATGATATTGTCGTCTTAAAAATCCTACTGCTTTTCCTACACCTCTTACTGCTGCTGCAAAACCTTTAACAGCAAGTGTTAATACTTTACCAATAGCATTGGCAATCGCTTCAAAATCTTCAGAGTTTTCTTCTATAAATACGTTTAAATCTTTAAATGATTTTTTAAGTTCATCAAAAAACTCTGCTCCAGCTACATTCTTTTTAAAGTTAAAAAGTTTATCGCCCAACATTGATAATGTACCAGTAAATGTAGTAGATAATTCTTTTGTTGCTCCACCAAATCTTCCACCTTTACCAAATACTTTTTCAAATGCTTTAACTGTTTCTTCGGCTGATATAGTTGCACCAGCTTTAAAACCTAACATATCTCTAACACCTTTTTCTCTAAAGATGTCGGCTGCTGCTATACCACCAGCAAAAGACCTTTGGATTTGTTCGGCTGCTACATTAAAATCTATTCCTGTAACTGCTGCTACGTTACCTGTGATTTCTAATATTTTTGAAAGTCTGTCTGCATCTCCAGCGACAACTGCTAGATTACCTGATGCTGCTTGAATCTGCTCTAGTGAAAAAGGAACTCTAGCTGCAAATTTAGCCATTACATCAAAAGCTTTTGCACCCTCTTGTGTACTACCAAATAATTGTTTTAATCGAACATTTAAGTCCTCAATGCTTCTTCCTGTTGATACAAATGATTTAATAACAAGACCAGCACCTAAACCTATAAAAGCACCTTTTAAAGAAAATACTGCATTTTTAAGACCAGCTAATCTTCCTTTTACTCCATTAAAAGCAGCTTTAGTCTTATCCTTTGCAAGTATATTTATTTTTAAATTTTGTGCCATTACCTATGTTTTGCTTTCCTTACTTCGGATTCGTGTTCTTTTTGTTCATTTAACAAAAATCCTAACCAAGTATTATATTCCCAAACTTCCATTTTGAAAAGTTGGGATAATGTTATTTTTAACCTATCAGCGACAATAAGTAAATTTTTTAATTCAGGTGTGTTTATGAGTTTTTTTTTACCTCGTCAGGCGAGATAGCAGCAACCATTTTATTGGCTATGCTTGTTAGGACATCGGGATCGGTTTTGTGCATTAAAGCTATTTTATCTTCAAGGGTAAATAATTTTTTTCCATCTTTATCTAAAGCTTTCATTATTAAAATATCAGCTAACAAACTTACATCATTAAGATTGCCTGATACTTTTAATAATTTATTTTTTTCTGCTAAAGTTATTGGATTCCAATAAATAATTGTAGGTTTATCATCATTATCTTTCCATTCAGGTACTTCAATAGATTGAACACCTAAATTCTCAAAATGATTTTTAGCCCTGTCAATTACTGACATAAATTAGGATTATACAGTTCCTCTTGTTAATGCTCCAGTACCTTGAAACGTAACTGATCTTGTAGTTATTGAATCTAAGCCAACATTAATATTCATTCCTGTAACAATTCCTGAACCAGTAAAGATTTCATCTCCTGAACCATTACCCTCTGGACCTAATATAAAAGCTATTGTAGTTCCAGCAGTTAATGTTTGTTGTGGAGAATCAGTTTCATCATAACTCATGTCTAAAGTTCCAGAAAATGATGTTCTTCCAGCTACAAATGATTTAGTTGCATCAGATAGTTGAGTATCTTCTACAACATCAGCAGTAGTTTCAAGTGTGTAACCAGTAAGTTCGCCTATACCAGTTCCACCAGCAGTTAC
>CAACVF010000072.1_pt1 | contig 13660 bp, 20 predicted proteins | sample 2381781 | NCBI WGS metagenome assembly CAACVF01 (sample SAMEA5211967, study PRJEB30684) | marine metagenome | biome: Marine; feature: Epipelagic; material: Water | collected 2015-10-15 | depth 60 m | reverse complement strand
AACAGAAAAACAATCACAAAGAGTTCAAGACTTTATGAACTATCAGATTTGTTACAACATGGAAGAGTACGACCCTGAGTTAGATCAGCTGTTGTTCTACTTACCTTTATCTGGTTCTGCGTTTAAGAAAGTTTACTATGACGAAATGAAGGAACGGCCTGTGGCACGTTTTGTTCATTCTGAAGATATCATTGTGCCTTATAACTCTGTTGATTTATCAAATGCTATTCGTTTAACGCACAGATTAAAAATGACAGGCAATGATGCTCGTAAGTTCCAAGTATCTGGAGTTTACAGAGATGTACCTGTTAAACCAACACATGTGTATTCAGACCTAGAAGAAACTATGGAGAAAGTTTCTGGCGAGTCTGCTACAAATACTTACGAAGAAGATGATTTAGAAATTTATGAAATTCATACCTATTTAGATTTACCAGGCTTTGAAGACATAGGCCAAGATGGTGAACCAACAGGAATCAAGGTACCTTATATTGTTACAATAGATGTTGGCTCTTCTAATATTTTAAGTATCAGAAGAAATTATAAAGAAGAAGATCCTAAAAAAGATCCTAATAATTATTTTGTGCATTACAAATTTTTACCGGGTCTAGGGTTCTACGGCTTTGGTTTACCACACATTATTGGTAACTTATCACGTTCAGCTACATCTATCTTACGTCAGCTTATTGACGCTGGTACTTTATCAAACTTACCTGCTGGTTTTAAAGCTAGAGGTATACGAGTTCGTGATGAAGCAGAACCATTACAACCTGGCGAATTTAGAGATATAGACGCTCCAGGCGGTGACTTGCGTGCATCTATTATACCATTACCTTTTAAAGAACCTTCAGGAACTTTATTACAGTTACTTGGCATAATAGTAGAAAGCGGTAAGAGATTTGCATCTGTTGCTGATATGCCTTTAGCCGAACAAAACGGACCAGTTGGTTCTACTGTTGCAATGTTAGAGCGTGGTACAAAAATTATGTCTGCTATACATAAAAGATTACACTACGCACAAAAGATAGAATTTAATCTTTTAGCAGGTTTATTTAAAGATTACTTACCACCTGTATACCCTTATGAAGTAAGTGGTGGTGATCCAAATATTAAACAAGCTGATTTTGATGACAGAATAGATGTTATGCCTGTATCAGACCCTAATATTTTTTCTACAGCACAAAGAATTGCTATTGCACAAACAAGCTTACAACTTATTCAGTCTAACCCACAAGTTCATGGTCCTGCTGGTATGTATGAAGCGTACAAAAGAATGTACGAAGCTTTAGGTGTTCGTAGTATTGAAAAGATATTACCACCACCGCCACAACCACAACCTGTCGACCCCGGTATAGAAAATGCTAATGCATTACAAGGTAGAGGATTACAAGCTTTCCCAAAACAAGATCATCAAGCTCATATTGAAACACATTTAACATTTATGCGTACACCTGCTGTTATGTCTAATATAAATATTATTGGCATTCTTACAGCTCACATATATGAACATGTTAGTTTACAAGCTCGTGAAATTGTTGAGCAAGAGTTTGGACCTCAACTACAACAGCTACAAGAACAATATCAAGGTCAAATACCACCAGAGCAAATGCAACAAATTCAAATGGAAATAGAAAACGAAGTAGCTCAGCGTATTGCTGAGATGTCTGCACAAATGTCTGAAGTACTTGCACCTCCTCCTAACGAAGATCCATTAGTAGAAATTCGTCAACAAGAGTTAGCTTTACAAGGTGCTAAACTACAGCAAGACGCTAAAGAGTTTGAAACAAATACTGTTATTAAAACGCAACAAGATGCTTTTAAAAATACTATGGCAGAACAGAAAAACAATCACAAAGAGTTCAAGACTTTATGAACTATCAGATTTGTTACAACATGGAAGAGTACGACCCTGAGTTAGATCAGCTGTTGTTCTACTTACCTTTATCTGGTTCTGCGTTTAAGAAAGTTTACTATGACGAAATGAAGGAACGGCCTGTGGCACGTTTTGTTCATTCTGAAGATATCATTGTGCCTTATAACTCTGTTGATTTATCAAATGCTATTCGTTTAACGCACAGATTAAAAATGACAGGCAATGATGCTCGTAAGTTCCAAGTATCTGGAGTTTACAGAGATGTACCTGTTAAACCAACACATGTGTATTCAGACCTAGAAGAAACTATGGAGAAAGTTTCTGGCGAGTCTGCTACAAATACTTACGAAGAAGATGATTTAGAAATTTATGAAATTCATACCTATTTAGATTTACCAGGCTTTGAAGACATAGGCCAAGATGGTGAACCAACAGGAATCAAGGTACCTTATATTGTTACAATAGATGTTGGCTCTTCTAATATTTTAAGTATCAGAAGAAATTATAAAGAAGAAGATCCTAAAAAAGATCCTAATAATTATTTTGTGCATTACAAATTTTTACCGGGTCTAGGGTTCTACGGCTTTGGTTTACCACACATTATTGGTAACTTATCACGTTCAGCTACATCTATCTTACGTCAGCTTATTGACGCTGGTACTTTATCAAACTTACCTGCTGGTTTTAAAGCTAGAGGTATACGAGTTCGTGATGAAGCAGAACCATTACAACCTGGCGAATTTAGAGATATAGACGCTCCAGGCGGTGACTTGCGTGCATCTATTATACCATTACCTTTTAAAGAACCTTCAGGAACTTTATTACAGTTACTTGGCATAATAGTAGAAAGCGGTAAGAGATTTGCATCTGTTGCTGATATGCCTTTAGCCGAACAAAACGGACCAGTTGGTTCTACTGTTGCAATGTTAGAGCGTGGTACAAAAATTATGTCTGCTATACATAAAAGATTACACTACGCACAAAAGATAGAATTTAATCTTTTAGCAGGTTTATTTAAAGATTACTTACCACCTGTATACCCTTATGAAGTAAGTGGTGGTGATCCAAATATTAAACAAGCTGATTTTGATGACAGAATAGATGTTATGCCTGTATCAGACCCTAATATTTTTTCTACAGCACAAAGAATTGCTATTGCACAAACAAGCTTACAACTTATTCAGTCTAACCCACAAGTTCATGGTCCTGCTGGTATGTATGAAGCGTACAAAAGAATGTACGAAGCTTTAGGTGTTCGTAGTATTGAAAAGATATTACCACCACCGCCACAACCACAACCTGTCGACCCCGGTATAGAAAATGCTAATGCATTACAAGGTAGAGGATTACAAGCTTTCCCAAAACAAGATCATCAAGCTCATATTGAAACACATTTAACATTTATGCGTACACCTGCTGTTATGTCTAATATAAATATTATTGGCATTCTTACAGCTCACATATATGAACATGTTAGTTTACAAGCTCGTGAAATTGTTGAGCAAGAGTTTGGACCTCAACTACAACAGCTACAAGAACAATATCAAGGTCAAATACCACCAGAGCAAATGCAACAAATTCAAATGGAAATAGAAAACGAAGTAGCTCAGCGTATTGCTGAGATGTCTGCACAAATGTCTGAAGTACTTGCACCTCCTCCTAACGAAGATCCATTAGTAGAAATTCGTCAACAAGAGTTAGCTTTACAAGGTGCTAAACTACAGCAAGACGCTAAAGAGTTTGAAACAAATACTGTTATTAAAACGCAACAAGATGCTTTTAAAAATACTATGGCAGAACAGAAAAATCAATTTAGCGAAATGAACGCTTTAGATAAATCTGCTATTGCTCGTGAACGTATAGATGCTCAAGAAGAGATAGCAGCGGGACGTATTGCTCTTGAATTACAAAAACTTCAGAAAGATAAAACAATGGAAAATATTGATGTTGAACGATTAAGAAATTTATCTGACAGAAATTAATGGCTAAAAAAGGTTTATACGCAAATATTCATGCTAAGAAAAAAAGAATTGCAGCTGGCTCTGGCGAAAAGATGAGGAAAAAAGGCTCTAAAGGAGCTCCTACTGATAAACAGTTTAAAAGAGCTGCAAAAACAGCTAAGAAAAGAAAAACTAAAAAAAGGAAATAATTATGTTTAAAAAAACAAAAGGCTACTTTATGGGTGGCGTTGTTAGCAAAAAAGCTAAAGGCTACAAAAAAGGTGGTAAAGTTAAAGGTTATAAAAAAGGCGGTAAAGTAAAATAAAATAAGATAAGGAGGAGAGATGTCTTATTTAATATCGAATATCCCTTACTTTAAGGTATGGGTAAGAAAAGAATTTACAGCTGGTCATCAAAATTACCATGGTGAATTCCTGCACGGCTTAGCTGTAGCAGTTAATTGCATTCCTGATAGGTCACTATCATTTCAAATTATATTTACAGGTTGTGAAATAGAAGACGACGAACCTAATGTTCATGGCGGTGCTATGTGGGCTCGCATGCCTATACAAGCTTTAGTTGCTGATATACCTGTAGAAGAATGGCCAGAAAGAATGGAAAATCATTTATGTCAACCTTGGGATTGTATGTCTCATCATCATACTGCTATCAGTATAGATAGAACGTCGTCATCACCTTGGTATGCAAAAATAGATGGAGAGTTTTATTTAGCTAAGTATATATTTACTGTTGATTATACAGAACATGAGATAGCTGATAGTCCAGATCAACATAAACAAAGTCATGTATTACATTTAACAGAAGGTAAATGGAAGGGAAATGTCGTTGCATTACCTAACAATAGAGTTAGAGTAACGAACCCTGCATTATGGTCAACAGGAAAAGGAGCACCTGATTTTGCTCCAAGTCAATGGATTCATAGTAGTGAAGAACACGAAAGCTACACTAATCCAAATGTAACTTTTAACAACTTATATAGTGAAGGAGAAAAAAAATGAAAGATGGGGTTGAATTAATTCAGCAAATACTTCATATTGTTCGTGAACAGAGAGAAGATGTTCAAGTAAAAATAACTTCAGGGAACTGCAAAGATTGGGAATCATATCGGGCCTGCATCGGACAACTACAGAGCCTGTCCTATGTGGAGCAAGAGATAATTGCTCTGGTGTCACGAGGAGAACGTGCAGATGGTTAAAAACCTGATAGTGCCTGAAAGGTACGCCAAAAAGAAGGTAGAAGATAAAGTAGAAGACAAAAAATCTGAACTACAAGTATCTGATGCCTATGTCAAAGAAGAAGATAGAGTCTTAGACCCAAAACTTCTTAAAAAATCAGCTAAACAAAGAATGCCCCAACCAACAGGATATCGCATCGTGGTAATGCCTTTCCAGGGTTTTGAAAAAACTAAAGGTGGAATTCTTATAACAGATGAGACACGAGAGCGAGAATCTATAGCTACGGTTGTAGCTTACATCGTCCAAGTTGGACCTGATGCTTACAAAGATAAAACTAAATTTCCAAGCGGGCCATATTGCAAGCAAGGTGATTGGGTCATTATTGGTAAGTATGCAGGAACAAGGATCAAGCTAGAAGATGGCGAGATTAGAATACTAAATGACGATGAAATCCTCGGAACTATTTTAGAACCGACTGATGTCTATACTATATAGGAGTGTCTTATGACAAATGACGAAACAGAAGAAGCCCAAATCATCGAAGTAGAAGAAGAAGTAACGCTTGATGAAAGTCAACCAGCAGAAATATCATTAGATACGTCTGATGGAAACAACGAACCACAAGCATTAAGTGAGGAAGATCTTGATAAAAGAAGAGAGAAAACCCAAAAAAGAATTAATAAACTTGTTGCTCAACGAAAAGAATCCGAAGAAAGAGAAGCCGCTGCTTTGCAATTTGCTCAACAGCAAAAAAGTGAAGTAGATGCATTAAGAGGTCAACTCTCTAATTTAAATACAGGTTATAGCTCAGAAGCTTCTAGCCGTATTGATTCTCAAGAAGCACAAGCTAAAGCCGCTTTTAAAGACGCTTATGAATCTGGCGAAGTTGATAAGATGGCTGATGCTCAACAAGTTATGGCTAAGATTGCTATTGAAAAAGAAAGACTTAGAATTTTCAAAGACAATCAAGAAAAACAAAAGCAACGTGCAGAGCAAATGCAAGAACAACAAGTTCAACCGCAAGCTCAACCGCAACAACAAGCTCAACAACCACAGCCAGATGACAAAGCTGTTGATTGGGCTTCAAAAAATGAGTGGTTTGGTCAAGATAGGGCTATGACTGCTTCTGCTTTTACTCTTCATCAACAATTAGTTGAAGAAGAAGGTTTAGATCCTCAATCTGACGAGTATTATAACGAAATAGATGCAAGAATGAGACAAGATTTTCCTCATAAATTTAATGGTAAATCTGCTCCTGCACAAAAAGTTGCGTCAGTTTCTCAAGGAAGAACTAGCCAAAAGAACAAAAAGAGTGTTAAACTAACCCCAGCCCAAATTTCTGTAGCTAAAAAACTTGGTGTACCGCTAGATGCGTATGCTAAAGAAGTTGCAAAAATTGCGGCAAGAGATTTATAGAGGTACATCATGTCTAAAAAAGATAATGAAATGGAATACATAGAAGCAGAACAGAAAGCTACCGCTGAAGTTGCTGCTAAATCTGATACACAAATTAACAGAAGCTCTCGTGCAACGCAAACACGAGCCTCTGACGAACGCCCTGTGCAATGGCGACCACCTAGTAAATTGCACGCCCCAAATGCTCCGTCTGGTTATGTCCATAGATGGATTCGAGCTGAAGTTTTAGGTTATGAGGATAAAAATAATGTCCACTCAAGAATAACCGAAGGCTATGAGCTTGTTCGTGCGGACGAGTATGAGGATTTCGTTTTTCCAAGTGTCGAGGAAGGCAAATATGCTGGAGTCATAGGGATAGGCGGTTTACTTCTGGCGAGAATACCAGAAGAATTCATTGAACAACGCAAACAATATTACGCAGAGCGTGCTAAACAGCAAATGCAAGCGGTTGACAACGATTGGATGCGTGACAATAATCCCGCAATGCCTAAATTTCAGGCAGAGCGAAGTTCAAAAGTAACCTTTGGTTCAGATTAAGACTGAATCATAACATTAATTAGGAGTAATAAATGGCTTTAACAAACTTAGATGCTCCATTTGGTTTACGTCCTGCTCGTCTATTAGGCGGCGGTGCGTATACTGGCGGTCAATCAAGATATGAAATATCAAATTCTGATACTACCTCGATCTTTCAAGGTGATATTGTAAAAGGACAAGCGTCTGGATATATCAAAAGAATGGCTGCTAGTGATGGGGGACTTGTGCTGGGCGTGTTTAACGGATGCCAATTCACAGATTCTTCAACAGGAACACCAAGATGGTCAAACAACTGGATTGGTGACGCAAACGTCACTAGTGTAGTAGAAGCTTATGTCGTAGATGATCCAAGTATCGTATGTGAAGTGCAAGCAGACGCAGCATTCACTATAGCTGGCGTTTTCGCTAACTATGATATTGTGGATAACAGCCCGGTAGGAAGCACAACAGCTGGAATTTCTCACGCTGAGCTAGATGTAGGAACAGCAGCAACAACTGCTTCTCTTCCTCTGAAAGCTTTAGGAGTGACAACAAATCCAACTAATGATTTAACAACAGTAACCAATACAGGTGTAGTAGTTATGATAAATAACCATACATTTAGTGCTGGTACTACTGGCGTATAGGGAGTAAAAAATGGCTATATCAAGAGCACAACTTGCTAAAGAACTAGAGCCTGGCTTAAACGCTCTCTTTGGCTTAGAATATTCCAAATACGGAGACCAAGCTGCTGAAATTTTCGAAACAGAGTCATCAGACCGAGCTTTCGAAGAAGAAGTAATGCTTTCCGGATTTGGAGCAGCACCAACTAAATCAGAAGGTGCAGGGGTTGAGTACGATAACGCTTCAGAAGTTTATACAGCTCGTTACACACACGAAACTGTAGCAATGGCATTTGCCTTAACTGAAGAAGCTGTCGAAGACAACCTTTATGACCGATTGTCCAACCGCTATACTCGTGCACTTGCACGATCAATGGCACACAGTAAACAAGTTAAAGGTGCATCCGTTTTAAATAACGCATACACTGCTGGCTTTACTGGTGGCGATGGCAAGACTTTACTTGCAACCGACCATCCACTTGCTGTAGGCGGAACATTCGCTAACACACCTGCAACTGCAACAGATTTGAACGAAACATCAATAGAAAACGCACTAATTTCAATTAGTCAGTTTACTGATGAAAGAGGTCTTATCGTTGCCCTTCGTGGACAAAAACTTATTGTTCCAGCGGAACTACAATTCGTAGCAGAAAGACTTATGGAATCTGCTGGTCGTGTAGGAACTGCTGACAATGACATCAATGCACTTAAATCTTCAGGTGCAGTGCCACAAGGATACACTGTTAACAATTTCTTAACAGATCCAGACGCATGGTTCATGCTTACAGACGCACCAAACGGTTTAAAACACTTTAACCGTTCGCCTCTAAGAACCGCTATGGAAGGTGAATTCAACACAGGTAATATGAGATTCAAAGCTCGTGAGCGTTACAGCTACGGGTGGTCCGATCCTCGTGCTATCTTTGGTTCAAACGGTGCTTAATTAATTTTAAGTATTATGAATTCAGAAAAGGGAGCTTCGGCTCCCTTTTTTTTGTTTGCATTTGTTTAATTAATTATGTACCCTAAGATATCTTTAGACGACCATTGAGGTCGACTTAACCAGACTAAGGAGAATATTATGGGTCAAACAACATTTTCAGGACCAATTAAAGCCGGTCCTATATCAAATACAACAGGTACTAACGTACAAACAAACATGAAGGACGTAGGTTCTTCTGTAATTTCACAATCAGTGAGCGTAACACAGAATACTGCGACTCCTGCAACAACTATTATTATTCCTGCTAATAGCCAAATTATACAAATTAAATTATTTGTAACTGTAGCTTGGAATGGAGCTGCTTCAACAGCAGGTCTTGGATGGGATAATGGTCAAGTTGTTGATGCAACATCACTAACTACTGCAACTTCTGTTGCTGGTGGTACACTTGGTGTTCATAATGCAGCACCTGGTGCAAATAAAGTAAGAACTGAAAATTGGCTAGATAGCGGAACAGACAAGAAAAGAATTAGATTGTTAAGTTCTAATGCCGGTGCAGGTGTAGGTGTATTAACAGTAGATTACGTCCAAAATAATAACGTACTTTAATAGGAGGTTATAATGGCTGGACACTATAAAAGTCATCAACAGGGTTCTAACGCAACTACGGAAGTAGTTGCAGGAACTACTGACAATGCATACACTAAAGCAAAAGGCACAAATCAAGTCGTCTATTTTAGAGGTCTTTATTTAGAAGCTGATTCAGCTGATGGAACTGTAAACATTCAATCAAAAAATGATGCTGGAACATACACTACTCAATTTACTTTTAAAGTAAATTCTGGTTCAAGCGATAGTTTTTATTCAGATCCAGGTTTAAGGCTAAAAAGAGGCATGAGGGTAGTATCAAATGCAGGTATTACGAACTGTGTTATAACTTATACGGCGTAAAATATGTTTGATTATCTTAACGATTTAATAACTAACAATGCAGATGGAACTGTTACTATTGGTGGTGTAACTTACGCCACCGATGGTAGCGGTATTATAGATAATTATGGTGGATTAACAAGAGATCAAATAGATGCAGCAGACGCAGCTGTAAATGATCCTTTTGGTACTATGGCTGCAAATGCTTTTATGGTACCGGGTGCCGACGGAGTAAATGTATTTGATGCATCTGGTGGAACAGATGATTTTAGTCAATTATTAATTTCTGGCGGTGCAACACCTAGTGTTGATGACACTATAACTGGAGCTACTGGTACTGATACTGTAGATGGAGGAGCTGGTAACGATATTATTGATGGTGGAGGAGGTACTGATACTGTTACTGGTGGAGGAGGTACTGATACTGTTACTGGTGGAGGAGGTACTGATACTGTTACTGGTGGAGGAGGTACTGATACAATACCAGCTTCAACATATCAAGAACTTTACGACGCTTTAGTTGCAAGAGGTTTAGGTAGTTCTGCTCAATTTTTTATCGAAGGAAGTTCAACTCTTGATGATATAATTGGAAGATATGGTGGTGATGAGTCTTTTATGGATTTAGTTAATCGTTATGATCCAAAAACAAGGCCTGAATTTACAGGAAGTTACACTTACAACCCATATAATCAAGGTTTCGGTTCTGGAACTGGAAAAAATCAAGTTTATTACATAGATCCTACAACAAATAAACCTGCTATGGGTCTTGCATCAGAGGTAAATGCTCTTTATCCAGGAATTACCACATATAATAGTCCTATGGATTTATCACAACAAAATCCAGGTTCTTTTGATGATACAACTACAACAGATACCACAACAAACACAGGTCCTAATTATGAGGATCTATATGGAAATCTTGTAAGCGAATATCAAAGATTATTAGATCAACAAAATCAACCCTCTAATCAAACAGGTTCTGGAGATATGAGTGGTCTTATGGGTTTACTAAATCAATTTATGCAAAGCCGTAATTCACTGCAAGGTGGTGGCCGTTACAATAATATGTATGGCACTATGTATGGCGGTGGAATGGGTTATGGTTCTCCTTATGGCAATCCTTTTAACTCAGGAATGGGTTATGGATATGGAATGAACCCATATGCAGGTGGAATTGGTTCTTTTTATGGTAATACAGGACTAGGATTCTCACCTTCTGGTTATAATTCAGGATATGGCTCAGGTTATGGCATGAATAACATGTTCTACGGTGGTTTTGGTGGTAATAACTACAATCAACAACAAATGGCTTACAATCCCTACTCATCTTTATACAATCAACTAAGTAATCCTCAAACATATGGTTACTCTGGTGATATTTATACACCTGAGTATAATTCTTATTTAAATACTCAATATGAAGGCGATAGATACTCTCAAGGATATCAAGATTACCTTCAATCAAATAATCCAGGCGTATATAACAACCTGTTTGGCGGATCAGTCTAATGGCTAAGCAAACTGTAGCGGTATTAGATCAAAAAATTTCAGATCATGAAACGCTATGTTTGGAAAAATACGACAACATAAGACAAAGATTAATTAGGATAGAAACAATGATTATTGGCTCAACTATAAGTGTCATGGGATTATTGTTAAAATTAGTTTTATTCTAATGCCTATTTCAAGAGCTCAAATGAATAAAGAAATTTCTACTGGAGGAATAAAAAAGTATCGCTCTGGTGGTTTAGTAGGGTATAATGGAGAATCCTTAAAACCAGGGTCAAAATCTGGTAATATAGGATGTGGTGCAATAGCTCCAAGAAAACGAAAGTTTACTAAGATAGGATAATGACATGGCTACCAGTAATAGTAGAGATTTTGAATTAGACGTAGCAGAATACGTTGAAGAAGCCTTTGAAAGGTGCGGTCTACAATTACGAACTGGTTATGATTTAAAAACTGCTCAAAGAAGTTTAAATCTTATGTTAGCTGATTGGGCTAATAGAGGTCTTAATCAGTGGACAGTTGTTCAACACACAGAAACTCTTGTTAAAGGTCAAACAGACTATAGTTTACCAGAAGGTGCTATTGATGTTTTAGGTCTTGCCTACAGAACTATAAATAATGGATCAAATTCTGATATTATAATTCAACCTATAGGCAGAAATGAATATCTTCAAATTCCTGATAAATCAACAGAAGGTCAACCAAGTCAATATTTTATTGATAAACAAATTTCTCCAAAAATTCAAATATGGCCTACATCTAATAACAATAATGACAGTTTAGTGTTTAATTATTTAAGACGAATAGAAGATGCAGACTACGGGCCAAACACAATGCAAGTTCCTTTTAGGTTTTACCCTTGTTTGGCAGCTGGTCTTGCATATTATCTTTCTATTAAAAGAGCACCAGAAAGAACTATGTTGTTAAAACAAAGTTATGAAGAAGAATTTAAAAGAGCAGCTGATCAAGACGAAGTTCGTCAAAGTTATCAAGTTAGACCTTCTATGCGAAGTTATAGGAGACTTAGTTAATGGCTTATGCAAACGGAAAAAGAGCTTTAGGGCAATGCGATAGATGCGGACAAAGATATTTGCTAAGAGAATTGCATAATGAATGGAATGGTTTTAAAACATGTCCAGAATGTTGGGAACCTAAACAACCTCAGCTTGAAGTAAGGTTAAACTTTGCTGATCCACAAGCTTTGTATGAACCAAGACCTGATAAAGATGTACCTGCGGGCGATGGTTTAGTAAGAACGACAAAAGTAAATGCTTTTAACTCTTTAGTAGTAGATCCAATTGGAACAGCACTTGCATTTTCTGCTATTAATGGAAGCGTAGGAACAGTAACGGTGGTAACGACATGACATTAGCAGAATTAAAAACACTTATACAAAATTACACACAAAACACTGAAGCAAGTTTTGTTAGCACTCTAGATGATTTTATATTATCAGCAGAAGAAAGAATGTTAGAGTTAGTTCAAGTAAATGTATTTAGAAAAACTGCTACAGGTAATGTAACAACAGGAAATAGATTTTTAAAAGGACCCACAGACTATTTAGCGTCTTTTTCTTTAGCTGTAATAGATGCAAATGGTGATTATCATTATTTAGATAAAAAACACCCATCTTTTATTCAAGAATATGACATAGACCCTGCTCAAGCAAATTTAAATGGTTTACCAAAATATTATGCAGATTTTGATGCAGGAAGTAATACAGCTGGTGAAGATAATACATTTTTAATTTCACCTACTCCTGATTCTAATTATTCTATGGAGTTAAATTATTTATATAGACCTCCGAGCCTTACAGTTAATACAAGTGGCACTTACTTGTCTGAAAATTCAAGAAATGCTATGCTGTATGGTGCTTTAATTGAAGCTTATATATTTATGAAGGGAGAACCTACCCTTTTAGCAGAATATGAAAAAAGGTTTATGGAAGAAATTTCTCGTCAGAAGAATTTATTTGAAGGTAGAGACAGACGAGATGAGTATCGTTTTGATAGTTTAAGAATAGAGGTAACATAATATGTTTACAGAAGAGATGGGAGCTAATATAAGCTCTGTAAAAGTGGTAACTACAAACAACACTGGATTAGGAGTAGATCATTGGGCTGATAGAGCAACTGATCATATTATTTCTGTATCCGCTGACGCTCCTCCTGCAATAAGAGAGCAGGCAGAAGCATTTAAAGAAAATGTAAGAAGTGTAATGACTTATTACATGAAACAAGCTATCTTGTCTGAACGTACAACTATATGTGGTACATTGTCCTCACAAGGACACAATGATATAGCCGAAATTATAAGGAGAATATAAAATGGCAATAACTCAAGCAATGACCACTAGTTTTAAGGTTGAACTTTTACAAGGTGTTCATAACTTTTTTTCAGGATCTGGCGGCGGATCCGCAGGTACGGGAGCAACATTTAAAATTGCTCTTTACACATCATCTGCAACTATAAATGCAACTACAACAGCATTTACAACAACTAATGAAGCATCTGGAACTGCTTACACGTCTGGAGGGAATACGTTAACTAATGTAACGCCAACAAATCCATCAGGAACTACTGCTATTACAGATTTTGGAGATACAACTTGGAGTACTTCGACTATTACAGCTCGTGGTGCAATGATTTATAATTCTACACAATCTAATAAATCAGTAGCAATTCTTGATTTTGGTTCTGATAAATCATCAAGT
>CAACVF010000178.1_pt1 | contig 13707 bp, 14 predicted proteins | sample 2381781 | NCBI WGS metagenome assembly CAACVF01 (sample SAMEA5211967, study PRJEB30684) | marine metagenome | biome: Marine; feature: Epipelagic; material: Water | collected 2015-10-15 | depth 60 m | reverse complement strand
GGGTTTGATACCACTACAATAACAAAAAAAAAAGAGGGGGCTTAATTGCCCCCTTGTTTACTACTCAAATAGATTCTTCTTGTATCTACCTCTAGTACCTATTTTATTTAGGTCTCGTAAGTCTGAGGTGTTACTAAGGTCAGGTGGTATACCATCATTAGCTTCTGTAAACCTAGTAACAATAATCCTTTGTGCTTCGGCACTATAAGTACGCAACTTAAACAACTCTTGTACGTAAGCAGGGTCATCTGCACCTCTAGCTTTAATTCCTTGCTTTATAATCTTAGATTTAATATTGTTAGAGGCTTGTTTAATACGAGCCGCAATCTCTTGCTTAATGAATGTATCGCTTTTACCCTTACTTTCATATCTCAATTCAAGGTTCATCATAGACTGTGCCAGACTAGGTAGAAGACCACTAAGTGTTTCATTCATTGTATTATCTACTGTACCCACACCTGTTTTACTACTAAAATCCCAATCATTAAAACCATACTTCTTAAAGAACTGTTGTTCCTCTGTACCTTGCTCCATAATGTTAAGTCCAAGAGCAAACTTAATTAATGGGAACTCTCTTTCCTTGCCGCCCGGCTTGGTAGCATATTCTTTTACAGGAGCATACCTGTCATCTTCGGTCATGCCCATACCCATAGCTTCGCCTATCTTGGCTGTAAGGCCACCTTCTTGTGTAGTGTAGCCACGAGTCTGTAGCTTCTCTTGAAAGCCTTTACCAAACGAGCCAAGCCCTTCTTCACCAATACCAAACATAGTCATAGTAGGGTCACTTTCGTAGCTGCGAATTGTCTTATCTCTAAATCCAAGACCACGCTCAAGGTCAATGACTTGTTGATAAGGTTGGGCAACACGAGTAGTAACATCAGCAAAGAATTTACCCACTGCTTCTGCTAGTTTCTCTTTCTTTTCAATCTTTGATTCATTGGATGCCATCTCAAACATATCGTCAATGAACTCACCAAGACCTGTGTTTGTACGGAAGTTAGTACCGCTAAATAGCTTTACAAATTCCCTTCCGTCAAACCATTCAAAGAAGTCTTTCTCTGAAGACATCATCTTTTTCATACCATTACCAAGATATACTAGCTGGGCTAGTGGGAACTGTGGAGTCACGTCTATCTTTTTATTTGTTCCGGGTATGCGAACTTTATTGTCATCTGTAATTAGTCCTGCTTCAGCGGCCATATATGTAGCACCAATAGCAGACCAGCCAGCCATGCCACGAGCAGCCATCTCTGTATTGTATGTGGCTTTACCTTGGGCTGTAACAAACTTACCACCTGCTTCACCTAAACCAAAGATACGGCGTGTCATAGCGGTAGGTAGACCTAGCGTTGTCTCATACATATACTCAGCCGCTTTGAACATAAAGCGGGGGAAAGGTAGCGCAAGAGTACTACCGGGTGTAGCATTAAGACCTTCCAATGCCCACTTAAACGCACCAAACTTGGGAGCATTAGCATATGTAACATCAAGAGACGACTCTGTTGCATCTGCTACCAACTCCTTAAATGACCGTTTGTTGTCGCCTACAAGACGAGCATTATCGTTTAACAAGTCACCCATCTTACCACTATTTATAGTTTCAATTAGGTCTAATCCATACTCACGTTTAGTAAGCTGTCCTAGTTTATCTATAAAGGCTGTTCTGCGCACAAGAAATTCCTGCATACGGTTAGGCCCATTTAGAAAGTGTACAAAATCTTCCATCTTTGTGAGTGTGTAGTCCGTCATCTTACCAGCAGACATAGTTTCATCCGCTAGTTTCTCTGCATTCTCACGAGCCTGTACCTTATCAAACTTCTTCTTTGACTTTTTTGCGGCCTCTTTCTCTGCTTTCATAAAGGCTTCTATTTGTTTTTCTCTAGCTTCACCTCTACCCAAACCAGTTTGAACCTCATTTACCTGATTATAAAAACGCTCAAACATCTTAGAAAACTCAGGTCTGTTTAAGATAAAGTCAGTATACTCTTGTATACCTTGCCTATCCTTAAACATCTCTCCATAGGTTTGCATACTGTTTTTGAATGGATTAGATTTAATGAAAGGCAAAAACTCACCTGTCGCACTAGCATGGATTGCATTAGTAAATAGATTAGTAAGACCTTCCATTGGCGCACGCACAAGAAATCCTTCAAAGTTACGAGCAGCAGTAGCGATAGTAGATACCATAGAACCACGTATAATATTCTCTACACGCCGCACTATTTTACCACCAGTACTCATACCCTTCATGGTTTCGTTTAGTTTTTCTTCAGCAATTTGTTCTGGTGTCTTTTTGGCTCTCATAGCCTCTACAATTTGTTTATGTTTCTGTAGTGCTTTACCAGCCTCATGGCCTGAACCTGCAACCTGTAGCACAAAGTCATCCATACTCAAGCCATACTTGCTAAGTGCTTCAGCTAATTCTGGTGAAGCTAGTAAGTCACCCTCGACACTAGCACGGAACAATCTTTCAAACCCGTTTGTACCTTCATCAACTACCTCAAATAAATTTGGATTAGCTGCTTTGAGGTCTGCGATAGTAGCAATCAAAGGGTCTAGTTTGTCAGGGGCAAGGAATGGCATACGATAACCGTCTGCGCCAAAGCCTAATGTAGATACTTCACCTTCTGGTAAGTCAAGGTCAGTCATACGACTAACGCCTACACTACGAACTTTCTCATAATCAATAACTTTCTTACCTTTTACAACCTTAGAGATGGCTGGCTCACCTGCAAAGTGTGTCTTCTCATATGCAGTAATAAGTTCATCCATAATGTCTTGGTTCTTAGATGCTACTTCACGTGCTGCCTTCTTCTGTGCAGCTTGTACCTCTTCCGTTACTTTAATAGTTCTATCTATATTATACTTCTTGGTTGCTTGCTCTGCCGCATACGCCGCTTCTCTTGAGTCCACATCAAGTCGTATATCATCTATAGTCTTTGTTTCATCGAGTGCGCCTATACCCTTACCACGAACTACACGCTTACCTGCTTTTGCTAATCCTTTAGTAAGGGGGAATGCTTCAAGGGCAGACAAACCCATTACAATTCCGGGTGCTACGTAATCTATAGCGTCTGCATTACGTCTATTGGCGGCGGCAATGTCGTCTGCTGCTTCGTCTATAGCATAATAAGCACCCAATGGGCTTATATCAGCGGCTCCTATAGAACCAAGTACACTATCTGCATTAGCATCACCTACAAAACTCCTAGCCATTTGTCTAGCACTGTATGTACTGCTTGCTACACCTGTTTTCTCTAACAAGTTTGCTATACCAGCCTCATGACGTTCCCGTGTAGTCAACTCACGTGCAGATATTTCTGCTCCTTCAGATACTTCCTCAGTTTGACGTTCTCTTAATGCCTTTTGAACACCTTCAGCAATGATTGGCTCTACTTCTTTAAGTGGTTTAATTACGGCATAGCCAGCACCTTTAGCGACTACACGTACATATGGTGCAATCGCTCTTGGTACAGACGAAACAACAAACTCGTTATCTTCAGCTTGCTGTGATGTAGGGTCTTGATACTTAGTAACCAAGTCTCTATCTTCTTCGTACAGAATATCAATTAGTCTATTGGGTTTTAGAGAACGTAAATATTCTTCTTCATACTTATATCCATCATCAGCACCTTCACCTTCCAAATACTCCTGAAGCATTGACTCTGTTTGCGCTTCGGCATTAAACTCTTCATCTTTACCTGCAAAATATTCTTCTGCAGGTACAGCAGTATCTTCACCTTTTATACCAAGAGAGAATGCTTGCTCTGTTTCTGTAGGTTGTGATATACCTGTAGTTCTACGCCGGGTCGAACCTACCTCTTGACCATCCAATAAAGCCACTAGAATACTCTCCCTTAAAACTTAGCAGATATAAAAGTACCGCCAGTAAATACAGCATAAATTATATTATCTGGGTCATTGGGGTCTACGTAGGAGACTACCTCTCCTTCTTGTCCATCGTGATTAGAAATCTCGTCTAGTGTCATTTGCCCAAGATTCAAACTAGCCAATGCATTTTGTGCGTTTGCTTGCCTCAACTTTGAACCCGACAACCCTGCTGTATCAATAGGGTCACCTATACGCCTTGCATAATCAGAAAGCATATTGTTCATGCTATTCATCTTCTGAGTTGCATAGGAATATCCTTGCTTATCATTACCATATACACCGTCAAACTCTTTAATGCCATTTATAACTGCACCAAAGTATTGAGGATACTGGGTTTGGTCAATGTTTGAAATAACTTGCTCAAGTGAACTGTACTGTTGGTCAATACCAAACCCTTGCAGATTTTGTTTAACCATATGATTATAAACGGTAGGGGCTTGACCTTTGTTAAGCAATTCCTTAAAGCCTTCTGTATCCGACAAGGCCAATGCAGACGCCCCAATGCGGCTCTTGTTGGCGTCAATCTGATTCTGAAGGCTATCACGTGTAGCATTTGCATCTTCTGTATCTGGAAGCATAGCAATCTGTTCTTCAAGTTTCTTGTTCTCTGACATCATCGCTACTTGGAAGGCTTCTAAGTCACTATAACTTCCGGCTTGTAGTATCTTAGCTTCAATCAAATCCAATGCAGCTTGTTTGTCTGCAGCACCAAACTTATTAAGCAGGTCAAGTTCTTTCTGTAGTGTTTCTGTTTGCACACCTTCTTTGTCAATAGTTGACCTAATACGGTCTACCTCTGCTTGCGCTGTTTCATCAGCCCATGCAATATCTTTATCAAGCATCTGTGAACGCTTATTATTAAGTTTACTTGCACTTTCCATTGAGGCAATCTTAGCTTCAAGTTCTTTAGCACTAAGGTCTTGCAACATTTCTGCGGTTTCTGTGTCTACAGATAGCTTTGCAATCTTGCCACGAATAAAGTCTATGTTTGCCTCATCTACTTTTCCTTCTGATACCATCTTAGCGATAGTAGCCTCCGATTGTTTTACATTTTGCAAGACATTAGATATTTGTGCTTCTTTGTATTGTTTATTTACAGGAAGCATTTCCAGAATTTCATCAGTTTGTGCGTTAGTTAAATCAATCACTGCACCAATCTGTGCGGTACGGGCTTTCTTTTCGTCTTGGTCTAAAGGAAGCATAGCTTCTGAAACAACAACTTCTTGCAGAGTCTTCTTTGTTCCTGCTTCCGTACCAGCAATATCCGCTTGTGCTTTCTGTATACCTAGCATTTCCTGCACAGTCATATCGGCAAGTTTAACAGACCCAATACCGCCAAGTTCACGGCCACTATAATCTGTTATAGGTTTACCACCACGTGCAGTTATCTCTGCCTGAAGCATAGCCTGTGCTACTTCAGGAGATACCTGACCTAAAAGACTACGAGTAGATTGTGATATTTGTTCAGCCTGTTGTTCCATAGCACCACCACTAATACGAGGTGCTGTAGCGGCAGCAAATGCTTGTGCCTGTGCTTCAAGGTCAAGTGCTTCTGCATCACCCTGCAACTGAAACCTATCTGCAATAAAGGCATCACGGTCAAATGTAACACCTTCAGAAAAGGCTTTTGCCTCACCTTGTTTAATGGTCTCTTCAAAGGCTTTAGCATTTTCTAAGCCACCCGCAAGGAGTACTTCAATTTGTTTATCATTTAGTTTATAACGACTTTGTAAATTACGAGCAGCACTTTTATATCCCGTAGCAGCTTCTACTCTTTTCTTACGTGTCTCTTCCATTTGAGATGCAATAGTAGTAGCGGATGTTTTGACTCGCTCCTTCATATCTGTTTCCATCTCTTTCATGCGTTCAGACGCACGTGTAGCTGCGCCAGCAGCAAAAGATTGAAATCTAAATGCCATTACATGTCTCCTCTACGAGCCATAAGACCCCTTGGCTGTTCTTCTGCTGGCTCATCAAGCATAGTCATTTCTTCTTTTAACTCTTCTTTGTCTATGTCACGAATACTAGCTACAGCTTGTCTTATAAGTTCGGGGTCAGGTGCTTCATCTGAAGCGGCATCACCTAATATATAATCTACACCTGCACTTTTTGCCATTACTTCTAGTAACTCTACGATAATAGGATTTAACAGTACAGCAACATCAACACTGTGTAGCCCTTGCATAACCCCACCAACAGTTAGCGTTTCAGCTATAGCAGTAAGAGGTATATTCTTCTCTACTATTTCTAAAGCACGGGCTGCTAAAGACGGGTCAGTTAATTTAGGTAAATAAAAATCAAGTGCTTCTTCTAGCGTTACATATTGTGGTGGGCTTTGCCAAGGTCTTGCACCTAGTTCATGTGTAAGAGACATCCCCGGAATAGGAGCATCAAGTGAGCCTGTTTCTAGTGCCATTATACTACTCCTGATTCTCTAATAGCTTTCATATATCCTAGTACTCTTTGTGTTTCATTACTGGTAGTTTCTTCAGGTACAGTTTTCTTTTGTCTAGGCGCAAGCAAACCACCTAGAATTTCCTTTTCTGCAGGAACATTCATCATGTTATCTAAATCTCTTCTAAGATTAGTTATTGCTAGTTTAGCAGGTCTACGTTCTGTACTCATTTTGATATGTTATCCTTTAGAAAAATTTACCTAGTATACTACCAGTTAACGGACTTGTCAATACATCTGTAAAGAAACCACCAATAGCACCACTTTCTTCTGCGTCTGTTTTTAACTTCTGCATATCCATGCTAGTTTTTGCATTAAGTTCTGCAGTAGATAGTTGTGTTAATCTATCTTTATCGTTTTCACTTGATGTCCACGCCCACTCCATAGTATCTGCATAATATTGCCACAAATTATCATATGCAGTTTTACTTACATCAAGTATTGCTGCTGCATTAATCTCATTAGCACGGTTAACTGATGCAGTATCTGCTGTAGCTATCTGCCTACGCCACTGTGCATTAGATTGTCCAATAACAATCTGGTTTTGTGCATTAAACTGGTCACGCTGGTTATTCATCTCAGCATTAAAACGATTAACTGTATTAGCTTGACCTGCATTAAACTGTGACTGTGCATTCTGCTGTGTCGCATTAAACTGTGATGTCTGTTGTGCGAGGTTAGAGAAAAACTGGTCAACTTGATTTTGACTGGATGCGTTAAACTGACGTGCAGCATTGGTAGCAGCTTGGTCAGTAAACATAGACTGTGTACGTTGTTGTGCTTTAAATAAATCTGTCTGCTGTTGATTAGATAAGTTAGCCATGTCAGTCTGCAGGAATGTCTGTGCATTGTTTACTGCAGCTTGCTGACGATTGTTGAGGTTAGATGAATCCATCTGTGCCAGTGCAGCAGCTTCTGCCATTGTCATTGCCTGTGAGTTAGACAAGTTGTTCAGGTTCATAGTGTTAGTAGCACGTGAGTTTTCTAACTGTACCTGCTGTTCAGCAGTAAAGTTCATGTTAGCTATATCACCAATACGTGAAGAGTTTTGTACACGTGACTGGAATGCTTGGTCAAACTCCTGACCCATGAATGTTGCACGTTGCTGTGCAGATAGCATAGCACGTTGTTGTCTGTTAGATAGGTTCTGTGCTTCAAACTGTGCTACTACTTGTGCATCAGCCTGTGCAATAGGCAGTGCAGCTTCTAGTGTAGCTTGTACAATAGCCTGACCAGCTAGACTACTTGCACCTAGTCCACGTGCTGCCATAGCTGCTGTAGCATTACGCATAGCACCTGCTGCCCACGCTGGTGGGTTAGCTGCATCAAAGTTAGCTGTCAGAGAAGCAAGCTGACCTTGTACGGTAGCTTGTGTAGATGGTGTAGCTGTAGCTGCTTGTACCTGTTCAGTAAAGGTAGCAGCAGTCTGTGCATCAGCAGCACCATTGATAAGTTCACCTGCTTGTATGCTACGTTGTACAGGATTATTAATAAGTGTGGCATTACCCTGTGCAGCAGATAGATTACCTACACTGGATGCTGTTTGCTGTGCCGCTGTGACCTCTGCACGGGGGTCTACGGTAGCCTGTGCTGCCTGTGTAGCATTCATAGCTGCAGCTACTGCTGGTGCGGCTGTAGCGGCTTCCATTACATTGGCTTGTGACTCTTGTTGTGGGCTAGTTATGGCTGTCTGTGCCATTGCTGTAGGCACTGCAACTGCACCTGTAAGTGCGCCAGTACCCTGTGCAATCTCTTGACCCGGACTTGCTGGTGTCATAGCAGCAGTAGTCACCCCACCTGTAGGTAAGGCTGGAGAAAATAACCGTTGTGTTGCAACTTCACCTATAACAGATTGATTAGTATTTGTAGTAGGCGTTGTAGGAGGAGCAGGTGTGGGTGCTGGTTGTGCTGGCTCCGCTACTTGGTCATACCTCATTTTAGGACCAGACTGCATAGGTATAGGTGAAATACCCGGAGGCAATGACATTACAGGATTTGATACACCTGCTTGGTTTGCTTGATTTGCATCACCATATTGTTGTCCAGTCTTAGGGTCATACACTACGACTGCAGGAGTAGCATTAAAAAGCGCACCACCGGGAGGTGTTTCACCGGGGAATAAACCCGGACCATCCATTTCACCGCCGGGTGGCTGTGGGCGTTGGTCAAAATATCCTTGCTTAACAGTTACACGTGTACCGTCAGGTTTAAACGCATACTCACCGCCTGTTCTTGGCATAACTGTTGTTTGCGGCATTGTTGAATCTGTAGTTCTAGTTAGCGTTTCGCCCTGTTGTGGTGTGTAAAACTCTGGACCGTCATATAAAAAACCACCGTTAGCCATCTTACGTACCATACCACCTTTAGCCATAGTCTGTGCAGCTTTTACAAAGCCATCCATACGTGCCTTACGTGCTGGGTCTTGTTCAATATACTGCTGGAATGAATCCATGTTACCAGTATATCCCATTGCCCCTGCAATCTTATTCATTGCTTCAGGTTTAAATGCTTTGAACATCGCCATATTAATTCATTCCCATAAATACTGTAACGACCATAGCCACTACCATTACTGTGCTACCCATAATCATTGCTTCTAAACGCCACATGCGCTTGTCTAAACTGTCCAGCTTACCGTGTACCAACTCACGGAACATCGCACACTCTTTCTCGTGTGACTCCAAGTCCATTGCTACTTTCAAGGTTTGTTCCTGTTGCTGTACCATCTTCATTAGTCAGCGTCAGCAATGGTCAAATCGCCAGCGGCTACCTGACGCATGATTTCTGCGTAGTGGCGGTTGGCTTGGTCTAGTGGGACGGACATTTCTGTGCCGTCAATGGTTGCGTTAACACTACAATTCTGACCATCTTGTGAGTTGTATTTTGCATTTGTAATTACCATTATATTAATCCTTAAAGTTCTGCATCAAACAACAAAAAGGCATCTGCATCGTTATTAGCAGCCAAAAAAACAAAATCACCTTGACCTATTCCCGCACTGCTAGATGTTGCTTGAGTTGAATACATTAATGTACCTGAGTTAAGAGCAGATGGTCCTGTAGTTATTGCTCGTCCTGAGTTAGCGGCAGTATAGTTACGAAAACTACCGCTAGTAGTTAATGACGGGATAGCCCGCATTTTAACAGGCAAAGGAATATTAGCATACGCTATTGTTGTAGTTGCACCATAACCACCACCAAAATGTCCGTAAGAACTGTCTGCTGTTGCTTTATATGTGTACCGCTGACACGCCGCCAACTCATCGCCATAGGACCGATGCTCAAAAGCCGTGGCTACATCTCCGATTTCAAGCTGGACTCCGGTAATTAGCCATTCATTGCTAGTGCTATCTGCTATATTAACACCCTGACTTGGTGCTTCATTTGCAGTGGCGTAGGCTTGCCAGCTTGTAGGTGTTGTTCCAGATGTTCTGTCGGAACCTACTCCTAAATAAAACAGAGAACGTAACCCCTGTCCATTGTCATTATTCATCGTGCCACCTGTGTCTCCCGGTATGGATACACTTTTAAACTCCCAAGTATTCGCTGAATTAATTGTATATGTAGAATTTACTGCTCGTGTTCCATCAGCAGCAAAGTGCATAATTTCATAAGTACCAGTTTTGTTTGACTTGACGTAAAAAGATAGCGTCATAGCCTTTGCACCACTGGTTCCATAACCAAGTTGACGAAGTGTTTGTGCTTCTATTTTTTGTTGTACTACCATGTAGTCACTAGCGGCAGGAGAAGCATCAGCAGTAGTACAATCTACCTTAAACGAACTACTAAATCCTGCTGGTGCATCCGTGGATTGTGAAATTGTAAATGTGCCTAAACTGGACAACTCCAAGTTCCATCTATCGCAAGCATGATACCCGCTTCCAGTAACACTGGCTGTGCTAGTAGCCCGTTGACTGACGTTCATCGCCCCATTAATAATCAGGTTCCTGTTCGACAACGCCGACTGCGAACCAATCAATGCGGCGAGTTCTGCTGCTTTACTCATGCGAGGTCTCCTAAACAAGAAACACAGGTTTGCGTTGCATCCTGCCTACCAGCGTTGGTGGACGTTGTTCCATCTCTAACATTATGACCAACATTATTGCTGGTAAGTGTTTCTGTACTTTCAAATGTAGCATTTCCACCAGCCGTATCTGTTCCCCCAGCATTCATAACAACACAATAGTTAGCATTAGAGAATGCACTAGCAACAACAGCAATATATGTCCCTGTTCCAGAATCAGTTAAACTTGTGTTATTCAGACTGCTCGTTATGGATGACCCATTACTATGCCTAATCCAATGTTTCGCACTACCACCCGCCACAAAGCTAGTAGCAATGCTGTTGTTCCCAGCGGCATCCTTCAGGGTGTTAACTCTAAGTTCGCTTGCCATTATGCTAGGTCTCCGTGTACAACTTGCCCTGCGTTTCCAACATCTACTGCACTTCCAGAATTGTTGTGATAATCAACCTTTGAAGTTGTTGTTGTGTTGGGGCTGTCGTGATTATATTCGCCGAAAGAAGCATGACTTCCACCGTCATGTTCACCTGCTGTAGACATACAGTAATTTATATTTGCCATAGCATTGGTTAGATTATTTATGTAATTTCCTGTTGCTGAGTCTGTAATACTCGCAGAATTTAAAGAGTCTAAAGCTGCGGGGGTGCTAACACTTCCATCAAACTTTACCCAAGACTTTGCCAGACCCTGCTGCAAATTCGTTGTGGTTGAGTTGCCTTCACCTGTCACGCTAATAGAACCAGCCGTGGTTACTCCTGTGATTGAGTCTACTTTTAATATACTAGCCATTATGCGAGGTCTCCGTGAACTACTACAGACTTATGAGCAACGTCTGAATATGTACCATCGTCTTTACGACTAAAAGTTCTGACACTATCAGTAGCGTGAGAACCATACGAGTTGTTAAGTTGCGACTCTTGATGGCTTACCGCCGCCGCGTAACTAGCATTTGACATTGCTGATGTGTAGTTTACTTGATGCACACCAGTTCCAATATCCGAGATGCTGGCAGTGTTGAACGAGTCAAGAATTGCAATGGTTCCTGAACCATTAACCGCAGACCAAGATTTTGCCAGACTTTGTGCAGTGTTTTGTGTAGCACTGCCGCCATCCGAAACATAAGTAGATGTATTAGCCATCTTGACATTCGTGCCGCCAGAGCCAGCCTTATCTACAATGGTGTCTACATTTAACTGACTGGTCATACGATACTCCAATATCCGTTAACAGTGACGGTGGCATTGTCCTGTGTAATCGGACCTGCACTCACGCCATTTTCATCTGCATCAATAGTAACGTCTGCCGTTATGCTTTGACCATTCAAGCGGATAATGCTGTTGTTACCTTTGAATGGGTAGCGTGTGTCACTTTCTGTCACTGTGTAGCTGTTGGCTACAGAGAACACATCGTAGGCTACCATCTCAACTACGTCATTTAGTGATGCACCTGTGACCAGCACGACTGTTGTACCTGTGGTGGCAGTGTAGTCTGTTCCCGGCTTTAGTAGTACACCGTTCTGATACACGTCCATGTACAAGCCATCTTGATAGGTAAGTACCTTAGAGTCAGCATCACTACCAGAGAAGCTAGTCTGCCCTGCCGTGGCCTGATATACGAAACGGTTACGTACACCGAACTCTGGGGATTTACCTATGTATGGCATTATGCGTCCTCTAGTGCTTGGACTTTAGTCTCAAGCGTTTCAATCTTAGTGATAGCTTCCTGCAGGGTCTTGACAAGCAGTGGGACAATTTTGGACTGGTCAACACCTTGCAAAACAGGATTTCCATCGTCATCAACAGCATCCTTGCCTTTACCACTAACTGCATCAGGCACAGCCGTAAGTTCGTGCGCTATAAATCCATCAACAAACTCTGCGTCATCGCCATCTGCAATCCATTTAAAACGTGCTGGCTTTAACTCTTTAAACCGTGTGGTAGCATCCCAATTATAAGTAACTTCTTTTTTAAGCCTGTAGTCTGATGATGTGTTAAAAGCAGTGGCACTAGCGTTAACTTGAATAGAACCAACGGCTGTTCCAGAAGCATTTTCAAAAATAATAGATTCAGCATTTGCTCCCGCACCAAATCTAGCAATGTTTTCTGCACCATTGCCTTTTACTTGCAAAACACCCTGACTAAATAATTCAGAGGCTGTTCCGATAAGTAATTTACCATCTGATAAAATCCGCATACGTTCAGTAGTGGATGTAGTTCCAGTTCCAAAGGTCAGCGCACCAGCACCAGCAGAATTTGTGCAAATGCCTTTAATGTCAGCATTTACTCCTGCACCGCTTGAATCATTGTGATAAAACTGTATCTCGCCAGTAACATCGGCGTTTGCAACACCAGCTTGACCCATCTCCAAACGTATTTTACCGCCCGGATTGTTTGACTTTAAATGAAGTAGCTGTTGCGGTGACGCAGTGCCAATGCCCACATTCTCTGACGAATCAATGGTAATAGCTGTAGCATCACTAGAATCAGAAATGCCTGTATTTAACCCACCTCTGTTTACTTTAGTTAACGCCACAGTCTATCTCCTTTATGCGTATGGGCTATCGCCAAGTACAGATGTATCCCAAGCTGCCTTTAGTTTAGCAATTGTGTCAGCACTACCGATTGCAGAAGCTGCAGGTGCATCACGCAGTGCTGCTTTCTTAGCTACCGATGCTGCCTTTGCGTCTGCGTCATCAGCTTCAAGTGCCTTCATGTACACTACGTCTTCTGCCTCTAGCAGTGGACCACGTACTTCACGGATTTTATCTTGAAAGATTGTTTTGGCTGCTGTCATGTCTTCTGTGATGACTGAACCACTCAATGACCATGCACCACGGAAGTGACGGTCTGCAGGGACAGTTGCAGTTGAAGCATCAATCTGCTTTCCGTCCTTGTCTACGATGTATGTTTGTGCCATTAGGTTTCTCCTCTTAGGCTGCTAAATCAGTGACGCTAAGTTCTTCAGTAATCTTCCAAGCATTGCGCCACTCACGTGAGCCGGGAAGCTGTTCTTTACGGCAGATAACCATCTTTGGTTTGTTGCCTTGATTCCAGTTCTGCCATACAGATGCAGGGCAGTCTTTCATAATTAAGTATTCAATCGCTTGTTCTTCGGTTAAAGCATCAATGGGTTTGGTGTCATGTAACAGGTAGCCACGAGTATGCTTCACAAAGTCAGGCTTTGCCTCATCTTTAGCTAGTTCCCAATACACTTCAACAGGAGGCAGGATACCGCCCTGTAGCGCACACGCCATCCAATTCGGGTCAGGAACCAGTATTTTTGCACATTCATCGACGCTATCCTCATAGACTACACGATAGTCTGACTGATGACCTTCTAGG